>ERZ791573.486-NODE-486-length-22499-cov-7.371012_pt1 | contig 22499 bp, 19 predicted proteins | sample MGYA00509971_ERZ791573 | MGnify/ENA primary metagenome ERZ791573 (study PRJEB30046, sample SAMN00791921) | human gut metagenome | study: EMG produced TPA metagenomics assembly of the A metagenome-wide association study of gut microbiota in type 2...
AATTGAAAATAATGGTCAAAACATTTGGATATTAACATAGAAAGCGATTTGGGTTTAAGCGATAAGAGAGTGGCTTGTTGATGGTTTTGAGGGCAGCCGGTGTCAATCTTCAGTCTTCTTGAGATACTGGTCAAGAAGCAGGATGCCCTTCTCGGTGCAGAAGCCGCGCAGCAACACTATGAAGAAGTTGCAGAAGATGTCGCTCAGCGAATATTTTTCGTAGAGAGCCTTCTTGAAGCTCGCGTCCATCATTGAGTCGCAGATGTCCTGCAGGATTTCGTAGTTCAGCTCAGGCACGAAATATCCGTTCTCTATGCAGCGCTTCACGAAAAGCAGCGACTCCCTCTGCTGTTCCTCGTGGCGCGACCGCAGATATGCCGTCACCTTGTCGTATTTCTCAAGTTCAGTGAGGAAGAGAGGGGAGAGGTTGTCGAGGTCAGCGAATTTAAGCTTGAAGAACGTCACCACGATGTCGATTTCGTTTTCCGCCGTCAGCGCATATTCCTGGATATGCCTTAAAAGCTCTTCATGATCGTGCCGCGCACCCGCAAGCAGCAGGTCCTCCTTCTTGTCGTACACCTCATATAGAGTGCGCTTCGATATCGACAGCGCCGCTGCGATGTCGTCCATCTTCACTGCCTTTATGCCCCTCTGTTTGAAGAGCGGCATTGCCGTGCGCAGAATCCTGAGCTTCAGCTCCTGGCGATGTTCAGATATGTTGTTGTGGTCTGTTTGCATTTCCTTAATTGCGTTTTGATTTTACAAAGATAATAAAATATTTGTTATTTTTCTTCGTGCGCCCAAGTTTTTTAGTAATTTTGCAAAAACTCGTCAATTGGACGAACGGACATCCGGCAATGGCGGATTGTGGGGAAATATCCTCGCTGGCTTGTCAATTCGAGTGATAATGACACAAACAATTAATTCTTAAATTTCTTATGGTAAAAATCACAAAAGAAGCAGCGCTGGCCTATCATGAGGGAATGCGCCCAGGAAAAATCGAAGTCAAGCCTACCAAGGCTTACAGCACCCAGACCGACCTGAGTCTGGCATATTCGCCCGGTGTGGCGTTCCCGTGTCTGGAAATACAGCAGAAGCCCGACGATGCTTACAAATATACCGACAAAGGAAACCTCGTAGCCGTGATCAGCAACGGCACAGCAGTGCTCGGACTTGGAGACATCGGGGCAATGAGCGGAAAACCTGTGATGGAGGGCAAGGGACTGCTCTTCAAGATATATGGTGGCATCGACGTGTTCGACATCGAGATAGCTGAGAAAGACCCGGAGAAATTCTGCGAGACCGTGGAGCGCATAGCGCCCACCTTCGGCGGAATAAACCTGGAAGACATCAAGGCACCGCAATGCTTCTACATAGAAGAGAGGCTGAAACGCACACTCGACATACCGGTGATGCACGACGACCAGCACGGCACGGCGATAATATCGGCGGCAGGACTCAAAAACGCACTCGAAGTGAACGGCAAAGACATTGCCAAGGTCAAGATCGTGGTGAACGGAGCCGGAGCCGCAGCCATATCATGCACAAAGATGTATGTGGCACTCGGAGCCAAGACAGAAAACATACTGATGCTCGACTCCAAGGGAGTGATAACCAGCGACAGGGAAAACCTGACCGAACAGAAGAAGCTTTTTGCCACCGACAGGCGTGACGTGCACACCCTCGAAGAGGCGATAAAAGGAGCCGACGTGTTTGTGGGACTCTCAAAAGGCAACGTGCTCACGCAAGACATGATACGCTCAATGGCAGAACAGCCAATCGTATTCGCACTTGCAAACCCCGTGCCCGAAATATCATACGAAGACGCCATGGCAAGCCGTCCCGACGTGCTCATGAGCACAGGACGCTCCGACTACCCTAACCAGATAAACAACGTGATAGGATTCCCATACATCTTCCGTGGAGCACTCGACGTGCACGCAACGGCAATCAACGAGGAGATGAAGCTGGCGGCAGTACACGCCATCGCAGATCTGGCGAAACAACCGGTGCCCGACGTGGTGAACGATGTGTACCACGTGAACAACCTCACCTTCGGACCTCTCTACTTTATCCCAAAACCCGTTGACCCGCGACTCATCACAGAAGTATCGGCAGCAGTGGCAAAGGCGGCAATCGACAGTGGAGTGGCAAGGACGACAATCACCGACTGGGCGGCATACAAGAACAAGCTGCGCGAGATGCTCGGACAAGAGACAAAGCTCACCCAGAAACTATACGATACCGCACGCAAACACCCGCAGAGAGTGGTCTTCGCCGAGGGACTGCACCCCACGATGCTCAAGGCGGCAGTGCAGGCAAAGGCAGAAGGCATCTGCCAGCCGATACTGCTCGGCAACGACGAACGCATAAAGAAACTCGCAAAAGAACTCGACCTGAGCCTCGACGGAGTGGAAATAGTGAACCTGCGCCACGACAGAGAGGCGGAGCGTCGCGAACGCTATGCCCACATCCTGGCAGAGAAACGACAGAGAGAAGGCTACACGCTCGACGAGGCAAACGACAAGATGTTCGAGCGCAACTACTTCGGAATGATGATGGTGGAGACTGGCGACGCCGACGCCTTCATAACAGGACTCTACACCAAATACTCAAACACCATAAAAGTGGCAAAAGAAGTGGTGGGCATACAACCAGGCTACTCACACTTCGCCACGATGCACATCCTGAACACAAGCAAAGGAGTGTATTACATCTCTGACACGCTCATCAACCGTCATCCCGACAAAGACACGCTCATGGACGTGGCGAAACTGAGCGCTGCCACAGTGCGCTTCTTCAACGAAGAGCCGAACATAGCCATGATAAGCTACTCCAACTTCGGAACAGACGACTGCGGAAGTCCGCTGCAGGTGCACGAGACGGTGGCTGCCATGCAGAAGCAATTCCCGGAGCTGGCCATCGACGGAGAAATGCAGATAAACTTCGCCCTCAACAGAGAACTGCGAGATTCCAAATTCCCGTTCTCACGCCTCAAGGGCAAAGACGTGAACACACTCGTGTTCCCAAATCTGAGCAGCGCCAACGGAGCATACAAACTGCTCCAGGGACTGAACACCGATGCCGAGATAATCGGTCCGATACAGATGGGACTCAACAAGCCGATACACTTCACCGACTTTGAAAGCTCCGTGCGCGACATAGTGAACGTTACGGCAGTGGCGGTAATCGACGCATACGTGGCAAAGCTCAAGGCAAAACACAATGCGTGACAAGCGGTCTGAATGAGAAAACGGACGGGCAAGACCATTTGTGGGAAATTCAGAAACAGGCCAAACACACACACCACAGAAAGGATGTGGAAACAAGAAAACACCGGGGAAAAGGCAGAATTGCCGCTCCTCGGTTTTTTTACCATTACTTATTTCGATTATACCCTTGCAGGTTCAGATAAAATGAGTATTTTTGCAGAGATAAACACAAGCCAGCGGCAAAATGAGCACCGAAGGCGGATTACGAATTAAACAGAAACATAAATTATGAAGAAAATTTTATTGCTGGCGATAGGATTCCTGATGACCATGACGGCAAGCGCACAGTTTGAACAAGGAAAATACTATTGCAACGGCTCACTGACAGGAATCAATCTGAGCTACAGCGGAGCAGAGAAGCTTAGCCTCGGAGTGGAGGCAAAGGGCGGATATCTGGTGGCAGACAACTGGATGGCACTGGTCATGGCAGGCTACAGCCACGACGAAGACGTGGATGACAAGTTCGCTGTCGGAGTGGGGGGCCGTTACTACATAATACAGAACGGACTGTATATGGGCCTCAACGCCCGTCTCGTGCATGGCGGAAGCGGATACAACGACATCATGCCGGGACTGGAGCTCGGATACGCATTCTTCCTCGGAAAGAGCGTAACGATAGAACCGTCAGTATATTACGACCAGTCGATAAAGAACCACTCAGACTATTCGAAAGTGGGACTGCGCATCGGAGTGGGAGTGTATCTGTAGGAAAACAAGACCTGTTCCTGACCTTATTTAAATAAGGTTAGGAGAAGTTCAACCCGTCAACTTTAATAATTAACAACAAAACATAATGTACACAGTAGAAGAATTGGAAGACAAGCTCATCGACCTGGCTTTCGCGGAAGACATCGGCGACGGTGACCACACCACGCTATGCTGCATACCAGAAGACGCAATGGGCAAATCACACCTCCTCATCAAAGAAGACGGCATACTGGCCGGAGTAGAGGTGGCAAAAAAAGTGTTTGACAGATTTGACAACACCATGAAAGTGGAGGTGTTGATAGGTGATGGAGCCGAAGTGAAAAAAGGCGACATCGCAATGGTAGTGACAGGAAAGGTGCGCTCGCTGCTACAGACAGAGCGGCTCATGCTCAACATCATGCAGAGAATGAGCGGCATCGCCACGATGACACACAAATACGTGGAGAAGCTGAAAGGCACAAAGACACACGTGCTCGATACACGCAAGACGACACCTGGAATGCGTATGCTCGAAAAGCAGGCAGTGAAGATAGGTGGAGGAATGAACCACAGAATAGGTCTCTTCGACATGATACTGCTCAAAGACAACCACGTGGACTTCGCTGGAGGTATAACAAACGCCATCGACCGCTGTCATGCATATCTGAAAGAGAAAAACCTCGACCTGAAGATTGAGCTGGAAGTGAGAAACTTCGATGAGCTTAACCAGGTGCTCACACATGGAGGAGTAAATCGCATAATGCTCGACAACTTCTCTGTGGCAGACACTAAGAAGGCTGTGGAACTCATTGGCGGACGCTATGAAACTGAGTCTAGCGGAGGAATAACGTTCGACACTATACGCGACTATGCGGAATGTGGCGTCGATTTCATCTCTGTGGGAGCTCTCACACACTCGGTGAAGGGACTCGACATGAGTTTCAAGGCTTGTTGAAAGGAATTCAAATAACAATATTTTTTTTGAAGAGTCAATATCATGAGAAAACTATTTTTATCATTACTGTTATGTACAGGCGTGATCAACGCTCTGGCCTGCACCAACTTCATAGTGGGAAAGAAGGCAAGTGCCGACGGTTCGGTGATGTGTACCTATAGCGCCGACGACTACGGCATGTTCCTGGGACTATGCCATTACCCCGCCGGCAAACACGCCAAAGGGGAGATGCTGCAAATCTACGACTGGGATACAAAGGAATATCACGGACAGATACCACAGGCGGCAGAGACCTACAATGTGATAGGAAACATCAACGAATATCAGGTGACTATCGGAGAAACCACTTTCGGAGGAAGAGAAGAAATGGTGGACACGACGGGGATCCTTGATTACGGTTCGCTGATCTATATCGCGCTGCAGCGCTCCAAAACAGCCCGCGAGGCTATATCCGTGATGACCAGACTCGTGGAAACCTACGGCTTCTGCTCTGAGGGAGAGACATTCACAATCTGCGACCCCAACGAGGCGTGGATAATGGAAATGATGGGCAAGGGACCCGGCAGCAAGGGAGTAGTATGGGTGGCAGTGCGCATTCCTGACGATGCCATCTGCGCTCACGCAAACCAGAGCCGCATACGCACATTTGACCAGAAGGACAAGAAGAATGTGATGTTCTCCAAAGACTGCATAAAGTTTGCAAGAAGCAAAGGATGGTTCACAGGAAAGGACAAGGACTTCAGCTTCTGTGACGTTTACGCAGCGCCAACCTTCAGCGGTAGAAGAGCATGCGAGGCAAGAGTGTGGAGCTTCTTCAACCGCTTTGGCGACATGGACAAATATCTGCCCTATGTAGAGGGAAAAGTGAAAGACGCCGAACCGATGCCTTTATGGATCGTGCCAAACAAGAAGGTTTCACTGCAAGACCTTGAGGCAAGCATGCGCGACCACTACGAGGGCACACCGTTCGACCTGGGAAATGACTTGGGACAGGGTGTATGGAAAATGCCATACCGTCCGACACCGCTTTCATTCAAGGTAGATGGAAAGGCATATTTCAATGAGCGTCCGGTCTCTACACAGCAGACGGCATTCTCTTACGTGTCGCAGATGAGATCATGGCTGCCACGCCAGATAGGAGGAGTGTTGTGGTTTGGAAACGATGACGGCAATATGGTGGCATATACGCCGATATACTGTGGAAACACAGTGCAGCCGGAGTGCTACAACACGCCGGGAGCCGACGCTGTGACATTCAGCGACAAAAACGCATTCTGGGTGTGCAACTGGGTCAGTAACATGGTTTATCCTCGCTACTCGCAGATGTTCCCGTCGCTCAAGGAGGTGAGAGACTCGCTCGACAACTCTTATATCGCAAACCAGGGCGAGATAGAGAAACAGGCACTCAAGCTCTATGGCGAGAGTGAGCAGAAGGCAGTAGACTATCTCACGGACTACAGCAACACCCAGGCGCAGCAGATGCTTGCAAGATGGAAGGAACTGGCAATTTACCTCATCGTGAAGTATAATGACATGGCTGTGAAACCTACCAAGGACGGCAAGTTCCTGAGGACCAAGACCGGCAATGGAGCAACCGTGAAGCGTACAGGCTTCCCAGAGAAGGTGGCTCGCGCATTGGTGAAGCAGACGGGCGACAGATTCGCATCGCCAGAGTAATCCACATGCAGCAGAACGCACATAATAAAGGCTAATATCGTCAATAATGATAAAGTCCCTGTCGGTGGAATTGTTTCTGCAGGCAGGGACTTGTCTTTTCCTTGTTTACTGGTCTCACTCGTATATATTATCTTACTCGTCTATTTGTTAAATCGTAAATTTGTATATTATCTTGCTTGTCAGTCGGTTTATTTGTTTTCTAACTCGTCAACCAGTCTACTTGTTTATCACCTCCATCTGTTGTCTCACCGACTCTTCGTGGATGGCTTCGAAGATTTCCTTCACGAATTCCGGCGACATGCCGAATAGCGCACCTTGCGCCCCTCGCTTGTCAAGAATCTCGTTGTAGCGGGAGGCCTGCAACACGGTCATATTGTGCTCCTTCTTGTATTGGCCGATGTCGCGGCAAATGCGCATGCGCTTGGCAAGGACTTCCATGATGGTGTTGTCGAGTTCGTCAATCTGCTTGCGCATTTCGTTTATCACCTCCGTAGTCACAGACTTGTCGCGTATGACGAGCAGACTGAGGATATTGTCGAGCATGTCGGGAGTGATTTGCTGTTTTGCGTCGCTCCATGCCTTCTCAGGGTCGCAGTGGCTCTCGATGATAAGTCCGTCCATGCCCAAGTCCATTGCCTGCTGGCACAGGGGCGCTATGAGTTCACGTCTGCCGCCGATGTGGCTCGGGTCGCAGATTATGGGCAGGTCGGGGATGCGGCGGTGCAGCTCGATGGGAATCTGCCACATGGGCAGGTTTCTGTACAGTTTCTTGTCGAAGCTCGAGAAGCCTCTGTGAATGGCTGCAATCCTCTTCAGACCTGCCTGGTTGATACGTTCCATGGCACCTATCCATAGTTCAAGGTCGGGGTTTACAGGGTTTTTCACGAGCACCGGAATGTCTGTTCCCCTCAGGCTGTCGGCAAGCGCCTGCATGGCGAAGGGGTTGGCTGTGGTGCGTGCTCCTATCCAGAGCAGGTCGATGCCATATTTCAGAGCCAGTTCCACATGCTCCGGCGTTGCCACTTCGGTGGTGATGAGCATGCCTGTCTTTTCTTTGGCTCTCTTCAGCCATGGCAGAGCCTTCTCGCCGTTTCCTTCGAAGCCTCCGGGCTTAGTGCGCGGTTTCCACACGCCAGCCCTGAAGATGTGGCAGCCTTTGGCGGCAAGCTGTGTGGCTGTCGTCATGACTTGTTCTTCGGTTTCAGCCGAGCATGGGCCGGCTATTACGAATGGTCTTCCGCCGTCGCAAGGCAGGGCTAATGGTTGCAGTTCTAATTCCATTGGAGGTCTGTTGTTTTTTTCTACCCCATGTGGTCGTCTGGCAGTAAATGTCGTGTTTCATGACTTTCTGACGATCGGGGTTAAAAATCCCCGCTTCCTTATTGTTTTGAAGCGGGGACTTGTACTTGTTTATATTTTCTTTCTTCCTTATTTAAGGACTTTTCTTGAGGCTTACAGTTTTGCCTCCTGCAGTATGTGTACGATGCGCTCCGAAGTCCTGCCGTCCCAACGGTCGGGCAGCGATGATTTTTTCCATCGTCCTTCCTCGATGTCTGTAACGCATTCTGCAAGTTTCTCAGCGTCTTCTCCCACGAGTATATTGCTTCCCACCTTCACGGTCTCTATGTGTTCTGTGTAGTTGTTCAGCGTTACGCATGGCACATTGTTGAATGTTGCCTCTTCAGCCACGTTTCCTGAGTCGGTCACTATTCCCTTGGCGTGAGCCGTGAGGTAGCCGAATTTCAGATAGGGCAGTGGGTCGATGATGTGGATGTTGTGCATTCCGTCAGCCAGTCTCTCCACTGTCTCCTTGGCTTTGTTTCTCAGTGCGGCTATTATGGGAGTGTTTTTCGCAGCTTTGCTCATAGACAGAAGCATGGCCTTGAGGTTTTCTTCTTTTTCTATCAGCGCCTTGCGGTTTAGCGTGAATACTATGTATTCTCCTTCCTTTATGCAGAGCTGGTCGAAGACGTGAGGCCTTGAGAGCCTTTTGTGGTTGAATCTGAGAGTGTCTATCAGTATGTTTCCCACTTCGTAAACGTGTGACAGTTCCGCTCCCTCTCTGTTTACGATGGAGTTGCTGCCGATGCCAGCCGTGAAGAGGAAGTCAGAGAGCCCGTCGATGACGAGTCTGTTTATCTCCTTTGGCATCTTTATGTCGAAGGAGCGTGTTCCTGCCACGAGGTGTGCCAGTGCGATGCCGTGTTTCTTTGTCACTATCGCTGCCGCCATTGTCGATGCGAGGTCGTCTACCACTATCACCACGTCCGTCTTGTTTTCGGTGAGATATCTGTCGAATTCTGACATCACCCTTCCTGTCAGTTCGTTCAGGTTCTGGCAGTCAACACCCAGATATACATCGGGTCTGTTTATCATCATGTCGCTGAAGAGTGAGTCTTCTAGCGTAGGGTCGTTTTCACTCCCGGCATATATCAGTGAACTGTCGATGTCCTGTCCTGCGTTTTTTGCCTTTTCAATGGCGTGGATGAGCGGTGCCACCTTCATGAAGTTTGGTCTTGCTCCAACGATTATGCAAATTTTCATTTCTTCTTGTCGATTGTCTTTTTTTATTTATGTGTGTTATTGTATTGCCTCTAACTGTTAGTTTTGCTTATGCTCAGTTGTCTGGCTTTGCTGTGTTTCTGCGTTTGGACGTTGTTTATGCCTCTGCCAGTGGGCTTTGCTTATTCTCAGTGGGCTTTGCTTATTCTGATTTGAACAAGTCTTTTATTCCTCCGATGCTTCCCAGCAGGTTTGTGGCTTCATACGGCAGGTAAACGGTCTTTGTCTTGTCTCCTGCAGCAAGTTCCTGCATCATCTGTATGTATTTCTGCGCGAGCAGATAGTTTGCCGGATTGGTGCTCTTTCCCACTGCCTCGGTTATCTTTTCTATTGCCACAGCCTCGGCTTCGGCTTTTCTTATCTTTGCCTGTGCCTCACCTTCGGCGTTGAGTATTGCCATCTGCTTGTCGGCTTCAGCCTTGTTGATGATGGCGGTCTTTTCTCCTTCCGACTTCAGGATTGCCGCTGCTTTCTGTCCCTCGCTGGTGAGGATCGTGGCACGCTTGTTTCTTTCTGCCTGCATCTGCTTCTCCATTGCCTGCAGCACGCTCTCCGGAGGTGTGATGTCTTGCAGCTCCACTCTGTTCACCTTTATTCCCCATTTGTTGGTCGCGTCGTCTAGTACGGCGCGCAGCTTTGTGTTTATGGTGTCTCTGGATGTGAGCGTCTGGTCGAGTTCCAGTTCTCCGATGATGTTTCTCAGCGTTGTCTGCGTGAGTTTCTCTATGGCGTTCGGCAGGTTGCTGATTTCGTATACTGCCTTGAACGGGTCAACAATCTGGAAGTATAGTAGTGCGTTGATCTGCGTCTGCACGTTGTCTTTGGTTATCACGTTCTGCTTGTCGAAGTCGTACACCTGCTCTCTGAGGTCGATAGATGTGGCATACATGTATCTTCCTCTGCTCATGGTGATGATGGGTTTTGCCCTGTCGATGAACGGTATGATGATGTTTATGCCAGGCTTCAGCGTAGCGTAGTATCTTCCGAGTCTCTCTATGATTTTCGTTTCCGACTGTGGTATTATCACCAGGCTCTTCTTCACTAATATCAGTGCGCAAATCACTATTGCCACCAACACGTATAATCCGATGTTCATGATTTAGTTTGTTTTATAGGTTTAACATTCTTTTTCCACAGTCAGTATTATGCTGTCCCTGTCTTTCACTATCACGTTCTGTCCCTCTTCGATGCGGCTTCCGTCGGCGGCCTGAGCCTTCCAGTCGTCGCCGTCGAGTGCCACTCTGCCAAATCCGTTTTCCACTATTGTCTGGCTCACCTTTGCCTTTCTTCCGATGAGTGCGTCGGCATTGCTCCGTCTCAGGGATTCTCTGGGGTGCAGCTTCTTCATCAACGTGGGGCGTATGAAAAACAGGCTGAGCACCGATGCCGCTGCAAACACTGCCAGTCCGGCATAGAACGGCAGTCCGAATGCTGACAATACTGCAGAGCAGATCGCTCCGATGGCGAAACACATAATGAAGAAGTCACCGTTGGTGAGTTCCAGAATCAGGCAAACGATACATACCAGTGCCCACATTTGCCAAAGGTGTTGTGCAAAATAGTCTATCATATTATTTAAGTTAACGATTTATAAGTTTTCTGTCCTCCCCAAGGGGAGACGCAGACCACTCTTTCTGTTGTTTTGTTGGCAGCCTTTCTGTCTTGAAGTCAGCTGCTTCATAAGTCATTGATAAGCCGCATGTCTGCTTGAGCTTACGCTTACAAATTTACGTATTATTTACTTAACTTGCAACAAGTGGGTGTCAAAAAAAGCCACATTGGCATGAATTATTTTTCATATTGCTCTTTTTGCGCTATTATAGCGTGACGATTGTCCACATTTTCGCTGGCATTCATAATTCTCCCGAGCAGGAATTACAGTTCTTTTTTGTTGTACTTCCGTCATTCAGCGAGAAACAAGTTCCTCTTCGGGAATTTCGAGCTGTATTCTTTTCTCAGTTTCTCGAATAGTCTCATGGTGTCTTTCGAGAATCCATGTCCCTTCCACGTGCTCGTGTTGGTGATGAGAATCCAGCATTCCGTGTCAGGGTATCTTAGGATAATGGCGCTTGTACCCGATAGCGAGCCTGTCCTTATCCAAGGGCCGTTGGCTGGTGTGAAGTTCCATCCGATGGAGAAGTCATAGTCCGGCATTTCACGTGTCATGAATTCTATTGCCCCTTTGCTCAGAATGTCTTTAGCTCCGGGCACGAGGTCTATCGCCGCCACGAACCGGCTCAGTTCAGCTGCCGAACCACACCACGCTCCTGCGCCTTGCAGCCGTGGAATGTCGTTCTCGCCGTAGCATTTCTCCACCATTCTTCCGCTGTTGTTGTATTCCAGCACAGGTTCCGAGCCTTTGTGCATGTAGTATTTAACTTCGTTGCTTCTTCTGTCTTTTGGGTAGTTGCCGGCGATATGTAAGTCGAAGCATCCTGCGGGTCTGAATATGCTGTCGGTCATGAATTGCTCGTAGCTCATCCGCGTCTTCTTCTCTATTATCATCGAGAGCAGTGTGTAGCCCACGTTGGAATATCTTTTTGCCGTGCCTGGTGTGAAGCCTAACCTCCGCTTTAGCAGAATCTTCATAAGCGTCTTGTTGTCAGGAGCTTCCGTGAGTCTGTTCTGCATCATTATATAGCGTGTTGAGAACATGGGGTCGCCGGCTCCTGTTGTGAATCCGGCTTTGTGGCGGAGCAGCTGTTCCACTGTTATGTCGAAGTATCTCGGGTCCTTTATCACGTTTGTGAAAGCCGTGTCGTTGAGTATTCCTTTTGCTCCGAACACGTGTTCAGAGAGTTTTATCTTCTTGTCGTCGACAAGTTTCATTATTCCCACTGCCGTCAGCAACTTAGACACCGACGCCAGCCTCATGATGTTCGACGGCTGCATTTCCTGTCCTGCCTCTTTGTCCGCCCATCCGAAGCCTTTGGCATAGAGCAGCGAGTCGCCCCTGGATACTGCTATCTGTGCGCCGTTCAGTTCCCATCTCTCGAAATACCTCTTTAGTTCCTTCTCCATTCCCTCCAGTGCTGGGGCGTCCGACATGCAGTTTGTCAGTGTGTCGTTGAGGTGTGTCTGTGGTATTTCTTCCTTTTCGGGCTCTTGGTGAGAACAGCTACTGCAGTCGGTCATCGATAGTGTTATAGCGGAACATATTCCTATGAATCCGGCTACGAGCATTGCCACTCTCTTCTTTCTGTATCTCACTTTTTTCTTTTTCCTCTTTCCGTTGTGATAATATGTATTTGTCATTTCTGATTCTGGTTGTTTGCGACTGTTTATCAGGTGTTATGCCGGAGTAGTTTTCTTATTTTATCACTTTCAGCCGTGCGAATTTTACGAGCAGTTGCTTGGTTCCCAAGTTGTTGAATCTCACTGTGGCCTTGCAGTTTTCTCCTGTTCCTTCTATTCTCTCTATCGTACCCAAGCCGAAGCGTGAATGCTCCACCAGGGCTCCCTCTCTCAGCTCTCCGCCTGGCGTTGTCACCTGCGATAGGGCAGGGGCGTTGTTCTGTGTCGTTTGTGAGGTGTTGGCATAAGGGCTGCCGTATGCCGAAGTTGCGTTGCCGGAACTTATCCTCTTGTATTTTCCGAAGCTGTTAGGGGCGCCGTTTGTTGTGCTGCTGCCGTTTTCTCTCTTCGAGTATGTGTTTACCGCCTGCCTTCTGCCGAAGAATGCGCTGCGGCTCTCGCCGTATGGGGCGCTGGGACTCTTTGCTCCGTATGATGATGCGGGCGATGATGTGAATCCTGTGCCGTTCGTCATGTCGTTCACCAACAGCAGACTGCGGTCTATGTCTCTGATGAATCTGCTCGGTGTGTCGAATTCCATCTTTCCGTAGCGGTATCTGTTTCTTGCGCATGATAGGGTGCAGCTTTTCTCCGCCCTTGTGATAGCCACGTATAGTAGTCGGCGCTCTTCTTCCAGTTCCCGCTGTGAGTTCAGCGCCATGGGGCTCGGGAATATGTTCTCTTCCAGTCCCACTATGAACACGTGTGGGAATTCCAGTCCCTTGGCGCTGTGTATCGTCATCAGGTTCACTTTCTTCTGCGTGTCGTCTTCTGAGCTTTCCAGATCAGTAAGAAGCGACACCTCCTGCAGGAAGTCTGTGATGAGAATGTTTCGCTGCTGTTCGGCATCGTCTTTGCGGCTTTCCACGAAGTCTTGCAGACTGTTCAGGAATTCCTCCAGGTTCTCCTGTCTGGCGATGCTCTCCGGTTCTTTGTCAGCATATAGTTCGGCAGCTATTCCGCTCTCCTTTATTATGTCGTAGCCCAGTGAGTATGCGTCGTCGGTCTGTATTCTTTCTATGAATGAAGCGATGAGCTGCCTAAAGGCCTCAGTCTTCTTCAGCGTTGCCGCTCCCAGGTTGAGTCCCGAATGCTGTGGCGCATTTATCACGCTCCAGAGGCTTGTGCCTGCGGTGGCTGCCGCTGCCGTTATCTTCTGCATCGTAGTGTTTCCGATACCCCTTGCCGGATAGTTTATCACCCTCTTGAGCGCTTCTTCGTCGTCGGGGTTTGCCACGAGTCTGAAGTATGCTATCACGTCTTTTATCTCCTTTCGCTGATAGAAGCTCAGTCCGCCGTAGATTTTGTATGGCATACTGCTTTTCCTGAGCGCCTCCTCAAACGACCGGCTTTGTGCGTTGGTTCTGTATAGAATGGCGAATTCGTTGTAGTCGCATCCTTGCTTTTTCATTGTGCGCTTTATCTCGCTGCATACTATCGACGCCTCTTCCTTGTCGCTGTATGCCATATTGAGCAGCAGCTTCTCTCCCTCGTCGTTTTCGCTGAACACGTCTTTCTTTATCTGTCTCATGTTGTGGCGTATCAGGCTGTTTGCCGCTGCCACTATTCTCTTCGTGCTGCGGTAGTTCTGTTCCAGCTTGAACACCTTTGTGCCCTTGAACGCCGTTTCGAATCCGAGCATGTTGTCGATGTTTGCCCCTCTGAAGGCGTAGATGCTCTGTGCGTCGTCACCCACGGCACATATCCTGTTGTGTCTACTTGCCAGCAGCGCCACGATTTTCTGTTGCACGGCATTGGTGTCCTGATACTCGTCCACGAGGATGTATTCGAATGCCGTGGCGTATTTTTCCAGCACGTCAGGGTTTTCCTGCAGCAGCAGATATGTGTTGGTGAGCAGGTCGTCGAAGTCCATGGCGTTTGCCATTCTGCATCTTTCGCTATATGCCTTGTACACTTTTGCCACATCGGGCATGTGTGTCTCGAAGTCTCTCGTCATGATAGCCCTGTCGTTGGCGTAGTCGTCGGGCGTTATTATGTTGTTTTTCGCCATGTTTATCCTCGAAGCCACTGTTGATGGCTTATACACCTTGTCGTTGAGTCCGAGTTCTTTTATTATGGCTTTGATGAGGCTCTTCTGGTCGGCATCGTCGTAGATGGTGAAGTTCTGGCTGTATCCAATTCTTTCCGCCTCTACGCGGAGTATTCTTGAAAACACGCTGTGGAAAGTTCCCATCCTGATGTATTGCGCCCTGTTATCGCCAGCTATTGCATTTATTCTTTGGCGCATTTCGTTTGCCGCCTTGTTCGTGAAGGTCAGCGCAAGGATGTTCCATGGCATGATGCCCTTTTCGAGCAGATATGCCACTTTGTATGTCAGCACGCGCGTCTTTCCCGAACCTGCTCCGGCTATTACCAGTGACGGTCCGTCGCAGTATTCCACTGCCGCTCTTTGGCTGTCGTTCAATTCGTGGGTCATTTCTTCTTTTCGTTGATGGGTTTTCGTTGTTGAAACTTGTTGAGTGCCGTGTGTGCTTTATCTTTTTCTGTTGCGGTAGATTCCTCCGCTTGATGTTTCGGGGTTGATGTCTTCTCCCTCTTTTGGGAACGACGGTATGAATTTCATCTGCTGCTCTATTTGGCTGCGCCTTTTCCTCATGTATGGTCCAGGGTCTTTAGAGCTGAATTTCCTCGGGTTGGGCAGCGTTGCCGCTATCAGCGCACAGTCAGCCCTGCTCAGGTCGGCGGCAGTGGTCTGGAAGTTGTCCGTCGCCACGGCGTCTACTCCGTATATTCCGTCGCCCATCTCTATGGAGTTCAGATACACTTCCATTATCCTCTGCTTGCTCCACATGAATTCTATGAGCACCGTGAAGTATGCTTCGAATCCCTTTCTCACCCACGAGCGCCCTGGCCAAAGGAACACGTTTTTGGCTGTCTGCTGGCTTATTGTGCTTGCTCCGTGCTTCTTCTTGTTCGAGAGGTTGTGTATTGCAGCCTGCTCAATGGCTTTGTAGTCGAACCCGTGGTGTAGCAGGAATCTTTGGTCTTCGCTTGCCATCACAGCCACGGGCATGTGTGGCGATATCTTGTCGATAGACACCCAGTGGTGGTGCATCTTCATTGTTTCGCCTTCTGCTGCCTGCTGGAAACATCTGATGAACATCAGTGGAGTGTAGTATACGGGCAGGAACCTGTATAGCACTACAACAAGAATGGTGGAGCCGAAGAAGGCTACCACCACCCATCGTATTATCTTGGTAATAATACCCAGTTTTTTCATTTTTCTTGTTTTGTTGACGAGTAAACGAAGGAAACTCTCATAGTCCTATCTATTATAGGTTTCCGTTTATTTCAGTGTTCCCTGCTGTGCTTCCTTCACCATTTCCTCGCTGGCATACATGTATATTTCCACGCGGCGGTTCTGTTGCTGTCCCTGTTTTGTCTCGTTTGAAGCTACAGGCGCTGTGCTTCCTTTTCCGGTGATGTTCTTGAACTGTGAAGCTGTCACTCCGTTGCTCTTCATGAAGTTGACCACCGACTGTGCACGGCTTTCAGACAGCGCCATGTTCTTGTTGTCGCTCTCTGCGGCTGTGCAGTTTCTCCATCCCTGGTTGTCGGTGTGTCCGTATACGTCGATTGCGCAGGTGTTGTATTTCTTCATCAGGTTTGCCAGATCTGTCAGGTTTGTCTTGCTTGCCTGGCTCAGGTCAGCTGAACTTGTCTGGAAGAGCAGTCCGGAGTCGAATGTTATCTTCACCGCTTTTAGTCCGTTGGCGTCGGTCACTTCCTCCACCTTTGCATTGTTCAGTTCCGCCTCGGCTTCAGCCTTCACTTTGTCCATGTGCTTGCCTATGAGCGCTCCGGCTCCTGTTCCCACGGCAGCTCCCACGGCAGCTCCCACTGCGGTGTTGCCAGCCACTTTTCCGATTATCGCTCCCACGAGGGCTCCGCCTCCTGCTCCGATTAGTGCTCCGTTGCCTGTATTGTTTCCGCAGCTCACGATTGCCGCTGCACATAGTCCGATTGTCGCTACTTTGATTTTGTCCATTGTCGTATTATTTAGTCGTTATTCTTTGTCCTTGCAAATATATGGATTATTTTTCAATTCCAAGAATGTTGAATGTATAATTTTTCTAAACGTCCGTCTTCTCTTTCCTTGGTTCCTCCAATTGATATTTGGGTGAAAATGTTGCATTGTTGCATGTTGCATTAAGCACTTTCCAAGGTATTAGAAAAATATTTTGGGAAATGTTTGTATATAAATAAAGGCATCCGCATGTCGGAAAGACCTTAAAGCAACATGCAACAATGCAACAAATCCGGCATACAAGGGCGCCGGAGTCATTGCTGGCCGTTTCCGTCGGGCAGACGTTTGTCGTGCAGTTCTCTCTTCCATACTGCCGTTTTGCAGATGCCAAATGGCTCAAATAAAATCGTAAACATCCCGTTTGCATTGCGGAAATGGGCGTGTTTTATCTCACGGTGATGTGGAAGCACCCCTGCTTCACCTCATATTTAATATAGCAGCGGTTTGCTACGCGCATGTCGCGCAGCACCTCGCTGAGCACCCATTTCAGGGTGTCGTTGCTCGTGGCCTTCATTTGTTTCCCTTCCGGGTCGTTCACCCTCGTGTAGCGGTTGTAGCAAATGTCGAATGTGGTGCCGTAGAGATGGCATGAGTTCTCTGTGGCGTTTCTGTTGGTGGTCCTGAGCCTTTCCACGTCTTCGCGCGTCCTCAATACGCTTGTCACGATACATTTGTGCAGCGGGATTCCCTTGATTGCCAGACTGTCCATAAACGACTGTCCGATGTCGCCCAGCAGGTTTGCGGCTCGTGGCACGAGATATGGCGTACTTCTCTTCAGCTTGTCGACGCAGAAGAACGGGTTGGCTCCGATATACACCAGTTCCTTGTGTCTCTTCTCGGCGTCGGCCCTGTTCAATACCGGTTTCACGCCATGCTCCTTGGCAGAGGCGAGCTGCACGTTGTTGCTGTCGGGGAAGGCGTCGCAGAAGCGCGGTACGCTGTATATGCGGTTCTTCACGATGTTTCCCTTTTCGTCGAAGAAACGTATTTCAGCCTTGACGCCCTTCTCTACGTCGTCGGCAAGAGCCGTTGCCGTCGGTGTGGCGAGAGTGTCGCCCGGCATCATCTCCTCTTTGCTTCCGCCTTCCGCTATTTTCGGAGATGTGCAGCGGATGATGGCAAGCACGGCCACGATGGTGAAGAATGCGAGGATATATTGTTTCTTTGTAATTTTCATGTCTTGCATTATGTAGTTCTTTTTTGCTGGCTTTTCCAGCTCGTCAACTTTTAATTTTGCAAAGGTAATGGAAATTTGTCGTTTAATATGTCGGCGGATGATAAAAATGTTGTAACTTTGCGGAACATTTCATAAAATTTATATAGGTGATAGAAAAGCATATCGTTTTGGAAGACATAGATCCCGTGGTGTTCTACGGCAGCAACAACGTTCATCTTCAGATGATGAGGTCGTTGTTCCCCAAGCTGCGTCTGTTGGCCCGGGACAATGTGGTGAGAGTGTTGGGCGACGAAGAGCAGATGGCAGCATTCGAGGAAGTGGCAGAGAAGATACGTCTTCACATCCTAAAATACAATTCCATCGCCGAAGCAGACATCCTGAATATCGTGAAGGGCAGACCTGCCGCCGACGACTCTTCCTCGGGTGTGGTGGTCTACAACATTTCCGGCAAGCCCATCAAGAGCCGCAGCGCCAACCAGCAGCAGCTCGTGGAAGCCTTCGAGAAGAGCGACATGATCTTCGTCGTGGGTCCTGCCGGCACCGGCAAGACCTATCTCAGCATCGCGCTCGCCGTAAGGGCACTCAAGGAGAAGAACGTGAAGAAGATAATCCTGTCGCGCCCCGCCGTGGAGGCAGGCGAGAAGCTCGGATTCCTGCCGGGCGACATGAAAGACAAGATAGACCCCTATCTGCAGCCACTCTACGATGCGCTCGAAGACATGATACCCGCCGTGAAGCTCCAGGAGATGATGGAGAAACACGTGATACAGATAGCCCCGCTCGCCTTCATGCGAGGCAGGACGCTCAACGACGCCGTGGTGATACTCGATGAGGCGCAGAACACCACCTCGGCACAGCTCCGCATGTTTCTCACCCGCATGGGATGGAACGCCAAGATGATAATCACCGGCGACATGACGCAGGTGGACCTGCCGCGCGGCACGCAGAGCGGACTGCGCGAGGCGCTCGGTATCCTGGGCGGGGTGGAAGGTATCTCGGTGGTCAACCTGACACAGACCGACATTGTGCGCCACAAGCTAGTCACCAAGATAGTAAAGGCATACGAGAAATTCGACAAATCGAAGAAAGAATGATGATTTTTCAACTGCAATGTTGTCCGTTATGTTTAAAATAACTACATTTGCAGGCAATTATCACTTTGGCGATAACGACAAAGATTTATCTGACTTTTAATAAACATAAAGTAATGAAAGCATTAACAAACACTGATTTTCATTTTGAAGGACAAAAGAGCGTATATCATGGAAAAGTACGCGACGTTTACAACATCGGCGACGACCTCATCGTGATGGTCGCCACAGACAGAATCTCTGCTTTTGACGTAGTACTGCCAAAGGGAATACCTTTCAAAGGTCAGGTGCTCAACCAAATTGCAGCAAAATTCCTTGACCATACAAACGACATCTGTCCAAACTGGAAATTGGCGACTCCAGACCCACAGGTCACCGTCGGTCTGAAGTGTGAAGGCTTCAGAGTGGAGATGATCATACGTTCCATCCTCACTGGTTCGGCATGGCGCGAATACCAGAAAGGCTGCCGCGAGCTGTGCGGAGTGAAACTCCCCGACGGAATGAAAGAGAACCAGCGCTTCCCGGAGCCGATCATCACACCGACCACTAAGGCCGACGAGGGACACGACATGAACATCTCAAAGGAGGAAATCATCGCCCAGGGTATTGTTAGCGCAGAAGATTACGCCGTGATGGAAGACTATACGAGAAAGATCTTCGCCCGCGGACAGGAAATCGCAGCCCAGCACGGACTTATCCTCGTTGACACCAAATACGAGTTCGGAAAACGCGACGGCAAGGTCTACCTGATCGACGAAATACATACGCCAGACTCAAGCCGCTATTTCTATGCCGACGGATACGAGGAGAAATTCGCAAATGGCGAACCGCAGAAGCAGCTCTCGAAAGAGTTCGTACGCCAGTGGCTTATCGAACACAACTTCATGAACGAGCCGGGACAGGTGATGCCTGAAATCACCGACGAATACGCTGAGAGCGTGAGTGACAGATACATCGAGCTCTACGAGCACATCACAGGCGAGAAGTTCGACAAGGCTGCCGAGACAGGCGACATCGCGGCACGAATAGAGCGCAACGTTGCAGAGTGGCTCGCTGCATACAAGAAATAACATACACATCCCCCAAATACCACACGCGTCAAAAATATAATGTACGGACAGGAAAAGATAAACCCATACGAGCAGAGCGGTCAGAACGCCCACGGCCACCGATCCGTCCGGGATGACCATGCCTTCCGGCACCAGGGCACCGGCCCCGATGATGCAGTTTTTGCCCACCACGCAGTGGTTCAGCAGGGTGGCGTGCATCCCGATCAGGCAGTGATCGCCCACTGTACAGCCGTGGACGATGGCCCCGTGCCCAATGGATACCCCCTTGCCCACCTTGACATCCAGCCCGGGGCCTGTGTGCAGTACGGCGTTATCCTGCACATTGGTGTTTTCGCCGATGGTGATGCAGCCCGTATCGGCGCGCAGCACCGCACCGTACCAGACGCTGCTCTCCTTCGCAAGGCGCACACAGCCCGCCAGCGTCGCATTCTCCGCTACAAACGCCGCACCGCAATCGGCGGGGGAGCAGCCATTGATTTTGATATATGCCATATTTTTCCCTCCCGTTTGTAGGGGCACTCGCATCCGCCCCTATGCCTATTATACAAAAAGAAATCGAAATTGAAAAGTCACCGCCACCTGTGGTACAATAAAAGCGTGAAAAAAAGGAGTTGTACTATGGCAATCAAAATGATCTGCAGCGACATTGACGGTACGCTGCTGCAATATGGCCGCAAAAAGCTGGAGGGCGAAATTTTCGACCAGATCCGCGCTCTGCATGACCGCGGCATCCTGTTCTGCCCGGCCTCCGGGCGGCAGTACACCAGCCTGCGCCTGCTGTTTGAGCCGGTGGCCGACTGCTGTGTTTTTCTGTGCGAGAACGGCGGCGTCCTGTTCAAGGACGAGCAGTGCATTGCGGAAAATCCGATGCCCCGCGCCTTGGCCGAGGAGATCGCCCACGACCTGTGGGAGCGCAGCAACGGCCAGGGGGAGGTCATGCTTTCCGGCCAGAACTGCGCCTACCTGATGGAGCGGGGCCTCGGTATGCTCGACCGCATCCGGTTCATCGGCAACCGGTACAGGGTCATTGCCGACCCGTCTGAGATTCCGGAGGAGATCGTCAAGGTGTCGGTCTATCTGCATGAGGGGGTGGCACCCTATGTCGATCGCTTTGTACCGCGCTGGCAGCAGGCCAACTGTGCGGTGGCCGGCCCTTACTGGATCGACACCACGACCGCAAACAAGGGCGTCGGTGTAGAATCGCTCTGCAGGGTGCTGGGCTTTGCCCACGATGAGGTGATGGCGTTCGGCGACAATTACAACGATGTAGCCATGCTGGACCTTGTCGGCATCCCCTACATTATGGACAGCGCCGCCGCGCCCCTGCGTGCGCGTTACCCCCTGCACACCCCCCGGCCGGAGGATGTGCTGCGCGAATTTCTGCAGAAATAGGGCATATATGCCGCCGCATGGACGAAACGCACACCGCCGCACAAAAATTCTTGACAATTTGACCAAAGTTTCAGCTCGTTTTCGGCCCTTTTTCCGTTGACGCAGACGGATTAGTATGTTATTATAATAACAGCTTATTGAATTGCACCGCACCCTATCTGCCGTGCATTTATGGGAGGAAAAAGCTATGAAAGAATTCACCTATACCATCAAAGAACCCGTCGGCATCCATGCGCGTCCCGCCGGCATGCTGGCAAAAGAGGCCAAGAGCTGCCAGAGCACCGTCACCATCGTTGACAAGAACGGCAAGTCTGTTGACGCCACCCGCCTGATGGCCCTGATGGGCATGGGCATCAAGTGCGGCGACACCGTCACCGTCCAGATCGAGGGTGCTGACGAGGAGACTGCCGCCCCCGCCATGGAGAAGTTCTTCAACGAGCATCTGTAATTCCGATTTTACGGCCGCGGCCGCCACAGCAGTACGGCGGCCGCGGCCTTTTATTTGATGAAAAGGGAGGCTCCCCCAATGATCACGATTCAAGGCAAGGGCGTTTCCGCCGGTGTCGGCGTTGGCCCGCTCTATTTTTACCGCCGCGCCACGGCAGAGATCAAGCGCTATACCGTAGAGGATACCGATGCCGAGTGGCATCGCTTTAAAGGTGCCCAGACCGGCGCCGTTGAGCAGCTGGGCGATCTGGCCGAGCAGGCCCGCAGGGAGGCCGGTGACGAGGCCGCCATGCTGTTTGAAACGCACCAGATGATGGCTGAGGACCTCGACTACGAGGAGGCCATCGAGGACCGCATCCTCAACCAGAAGATGAACGCCGAGGCCGCCGTTTCCGACACGGCCGAGCAGTTTGCCGAGATGTTCGCCTCGATGGATGACGCCTATATGCAGGCCCGCGCCGCTGATGTCAAGGATGTCAGCCAGCGCATCCTGAGCATCCTCAGCGGCATCGTACAGGGCGGCATTGCTTCCGATGTGCCGGTGCTGCTCTGCGCTGACGATCTGGCCCCGTCCGAGACGATCCAGCTTGACAAGACCAAGATTCTGGGCTTTATCACAGCGGGCGGCTCCGGATCGAGCCACACCGCCATTCTGGCCCGCACAATGGGCATCCCCGCCATCGTTGGCATGGGCGATGCGCTCAAGCCCGAGTATGAGGGCCGCGCCGCTATTGCGGACGGCAGCACCGGTGCGCTTGTCATCGACCCCGATGACGACACCCGCGACCGCCTGATGAAAAAGCGCGATGAGCAGCTGCGCCTCCAGC
>ERZ791573.489-NODE-489-length-22394-cov-6.619276_pt1 | contig 22394 bp, 15 predicted proteins | sample MGYA00509971_ERZ791573 | MGnify/ENA primary metagenome ERZ791573 (study PRJEB30046, sample SAMN00791921) | human gut metagenome | study: EMG produced TPA metagenomics assembly of the A metagenome-wide association study of gut microbiota in type 2...
GTTATGGCAACCGTCAGGGCGGTTATCAGCAGCGCGGCGGCCAGGGCGGTTATGGCAACCGTCAGGGTGGCTATCAGCAGCGTGGCGGTCAGGGCGGTTATGGCAACCGTCAGGGTGGCTATCGTCCTCGCACAGCCGACTACGATCCAAATGCAAAGTACAGTCTCAAGAAGAGAATAGAATATAAGGAAGTCAACGTAGACCCGGATGCACCGGTACGTCTGAACAAGTTCCTCGCCAACGCCGGCGTTTGCAGCCGTCGTGAGGCCGACGCATTCATCCAGGCAGGTGTGGTTACCGTCAACGGACAGGTAGTCACAGAGCTCGGTACAAAGGTGAAGCGCAGCGACGAGATCAAGTTCCACGACCAGAACGTGTCTCTCGAGAAGAAGGTCTACGTGCTCCTCAACAAGCCAAAGGACTATGTTACAACAAGCGACGACCCACAGCAGCGCAAGACTGTGATGGACCTCGTGAAGAACGTTTGTCCTGAGCGTATCTATCCTGTAGGACGCCTCGACAGAAACACCACCGGTGTGCTTCTGCTCACCAACGACGGCGACCTCGCCAGCAAGCTCACACATCCTAAGTTCTTGAAGAAGAAGGTCTACCACGTATACCTCGACAAGAACGTCACTGCCCACGACATGCAGCAGATTGCAGAGGGCATCACTCTCGACGACGGTGAGGTGCATGCAGACGCCATCGAGTATGCTCATCCTACAGACAAGAGCCAGGTGGGCATCGAGATCCATAGCGGCCGCAACCGTATCGTGCGCCGTATCTTCGAAAGCCTCGGCTATAGAGTGGTGAAGCTCGACCGCGTGCAGTTTGCTGGACTCACAAAGAAGAACCTGCGTCGTGGCGACTGGCGCTTCCTCACCGAGAAGGAGGTTGACATGCTGCGCATGGGAGCGTTCGAATAATCGAATACAACTATAAGGAAGGCTCAGAGAAGGACTCTGGGCTTTCTGAGTTTTTCTTCACAGCGGCGGATTGTCACATCCGGCAGCTGTGACAAAGAATAGCAAAACAACAAGAAATCAACTCAATATGAAAAGAACAAAAGTTGTTGACGCGTTGAAGCTCACCGATTTCGGTTCAACGGTCAACGTGAAAGGCTGGGTTAGGACACACCGCAGCAGCAAGGCTGTAGACTTCATCGCCCTTAACGACGGTTCTACGATAAAGAATATACAGGTTGTAGTAGACCCATCAAAGTTTGATGCCGAGATGCTCAAGCAGATCACCACAGGTTCGTGCATCAGCGCCACCGGTGTTCTCGTTGAGAGCCAGGGTGCCGGTCAGACGGTAGAGATCCAGTGTGAGAGCCTCGAGGTGTATGGTCTTTGCGGCAGCGACTATCCGATGCAGAAGAAGGGACAGAGCTTCGAGTATATGCGTCAGTATGCCCACATGCGTCTGCGTACCAACACTTTCGGTGCCGTGATGCGCATCCGTCATAACATGGCGATGGCTATACACACATATTTCCATGAGCATGGATTCTTCTATTTCCATTCTCCTATCATCACGGCGAGCGACTGCGAGGGAGCCGGACAGATGTTCCAGGTTACCACAAAGAACCTCTACGACCTGAAGAAGGACGAGGACGGCAAGATAAAGTATGATGACGACTTCTTCGGAAAGCAGACATCGCTTACGGTGAGCGGACAGCTCGAGGGTGAGCTTGGAGCAACGGCTCTCGGCGCTATCTATACCTTCGGACCTACCTTCCGTGCAGAGAATTCCAACACTCCACGCCACCTTGCAGAGTTCTGGATGGTGGAGCCGGAGGTGGCATTCATCGACCTCACCGACCTGATGGACCTTGAGGAAGACTTCATCAAATATTGTATCCGCTGGGCTCTCGAGCATTGTCAGGACGACCTGGAGTTCCTCAACAAGATGATAGACAAGGGACTCATCGAGCGTCTGAAGGGCGTTCTCGAGTCAGACTTCGTACGTCTGCCATACACCGAGGGTATCAAGATTCTGCAGGACGCCATCGCCAAGGGCAGAAAGTTCGAGTTCCCATGCGAGTGGGGCGACGACCTCGCTTCTGAGCATGAGCGCTACCTCGTGGAGGAATACTTCAAGAAGCCTGTCATCATGACAAACTATCCTAAGGCTATCAAGGCATTCTATATGAAGATAGACGATGAGGAGTCTGGATTCGGCGGCAAGAGCGGCCAGACCGTTCAGGGCACCGATGTTCTCTTCCCGCAGATCGGCGAGATTATCGGCGGTTCCGTACGTGAGGAGAGCCTTGAGAAGCTGACGGCAGAAATCAATGAGCGCCATATCCCGATGAAGGATATGTGGTGGTATCTCGACACACGTAAGTACGGAACATGTCCTCACGGTGGTTTCGGACTCGGTTTCGAGCGTCTCATCCTCTTCGTCACAGGTATGCAGAACATCCGCGACGTGATTCCTTTCCCAAGGACACCTAAGACGGCAGAGTTCTAATCGACAACGTACATACTTTTCTTTAAGACTATTAATAATGAAGCCTGGGAATCGCACCGCTTGCGATAACCCAGGCTTTTTAGTTCATTAGGGATAAAAATACTACATTGAATGTCCTGATGGCCGTTTCGTTTTAAATCCATTATCCATACAATTACGCCGACAGAAATATATGTCCGGATTTTCCCCCACAGCGTGGGGAATGAAACCCCACATTAGGGGGTGTTGTTCCCCACGCTGTGGGGGATTTCGCGGTAATCCTTATCGTAGTGTCGTTCCAGTCGGTTATCCCTCTATTTCTCCACCAATACGATACCCATGCCGCCCTCTTCCAGCGTTATGATATGGCGCTTATACAAGTCGCCTATAGCCTTCTTGAAAGTCTTCTTGCTCACCTGGAAGCGGTCGTAGATATCTTCTGCGTTGCTCTTGTCGCCAAGGTTGCAGTAGCCGTTGTTCTCCTTGAGGTAGTCGAGCAGGGCGTCGGAAAATTCTCTCGACAGCTTCTTTCCCGTTGGCTGCAGCGTAACGTCGATCTTGCCGTCAGGACGCACGGTGCCGATATATCCCTTCATGCGGTCGCCGGTGTGGATATATTTGAATATCTGGTCCTTGTATACCAGTCCGCCGTATTTGTTGTCTATAATCACCTTGAATCCCAGATCCGTCTTCTGCCATACCAGCAGGTCCACCTCCTGTCCGTGTCTGTAGTCGGGAGTCTCCTCGCTGAGATAGCGCTCCACCTTTGCCGAAGCCATGATGCGGTAGCTCTCCTTGTCGAGGTGTATGTGTACGATATACGAGTTGCCCCTCACCATCTTCATCTTCTGTTCGCGGAAGGGGCAGAAGAGGTCCTTCATAAGTCCCCAGTCGAGAAATACTCCGAACTGGTTTGTCCAAGCCACTTCGAGGTAAGCAAACTCACCCACCATCGCCTTCGGTGTCAGCGTGGTGGCTACGGGACGCTCGTCCTGGTCGAGATATACGAACACGTCGAGAGTGTCGCCCGGTTTGCAGCCCTCCGGCACGTAGCGTGTTGGCAACAGGATTTCACCCTCGTCGCCACCGTCGAGATACATGCCGAAGTCCACTTCCTTCACCACCTTCATTGTGTTCATTTCGCCTAATTTTATTCCTTTCATAGTTTGTCGCTTTTTCTTCTTTTTCGTTTACTTTCCTGACTCGCTTCCCGTTTTCGCATCCGTTCTCACTTCTGTTCCTGAATTCTGTGATGCCGGCATTTCCGTTTCTGCGTCAGTTTCAGCATCCTGTGATGCCTGCGGTTCCGTTTCCTTCTCCAGCATACCGTCCCTCATCTTTATCGTGCGGTCGGTGATGCTTGCCAGCTGTTCGTCGTGGGTCACGATGATGAAAGTCTGTCCCGTCTTGTCGCGCAGGTCGAAGAAGAGCTGATGCAGCTCCGCCTTGTTCTTGGAGTCGAGGCTTCCCGACGGTTCATCGGCGAGCACCACAGCCGGGTTGTTCACCAGAGCCCTTGCCACTGCCACACGCTGCTTCTCTCCGCCCGACAGTTCGTTGGGCTTATGCTTGGCGCGGTCGGCGAGTCCCATGAAGTCCAGCAGTTCCATGCCACGTTTCTTAGCCTCGCTTTTCGACATTCCCGCTATGAAGGCAGGAATCATGATATTCTCAAGCGCCGTGAATTCTGGCAGCAGCTGATGAAACTGGAACACGAAGCCGATGTTTCTGTTGCGGAAGTCAGAAAGCTTTTTCTGGTTCAGTCTTCTCACGTCCACTCCGTCAATCATTATCTCCCCGCTGTCAGGCGAGTCGAGCGTACCGATTATCTGGAGCAGTGTGGACTTTCCCGCACCGCTCGGTCCCACGATGCTCACCACCTCTCCTTTGTCTATATGCAGGTCGATGCCCTTGAGCACCTGCAGTGAACCGAAGCTCTTTGTGATATTCTTTATGTCGATCATTGTCTGTTATAATTGTCGGTTTATTGTTGTCTTCCGTTTCCTCCCGTGGCTTGTCATGATGCGTCGGAGCGTCCTTTGTCTATCTTCTTCATCACCCAGTTTACTATCGAAGAGTAAGCGCTGTCAACGGAGTGATGCTGTGGTGCCGTGAATGTCATGTCCTCTGGCGACTGTCCGTTCTGGTCGGGGAACACCACCATCAGGTTATGCTCGTGGTAGTGTCGGTATAGCTCCAGCGGCAGCCGTTCGAACACCGGTTTGTATGACACCGTGCCCTGTCTTGCCGAAATCACCACGAGCATGTGGTCGCTGCTCATCTGCTGCGCCAGCTGTGTGAATTCCTTCCAGTGTTCCATCAATACATATTCTGCCCTCACTCCCGGGTGCTGGTTGCGTATATATTCATTGATGAGCGATGTCGATTCTATCCTTCCATGGAATATTATCCGGCAGCTCAGGTTTTCAGCCAGTCTCGCCAGCCTCTCTATCCAGCGGTAGAAACCCTGTTCGAACTCCACTCTCGACGGCACCGCCACAAGAATCCTCCTCAGCGTGTTCAGCGGCCTGTTGCACCGGCATAGTATAATCTGCCTGTTCAGCTGGTTCACGAGGTCTGGTGTGAATATCCCCCAGAACTTGTCGCCGTCGGTCTTCTTCTCGTGCAGTCCCATTATTATTTCCGATGCGTCATACTCCTTGAAGGCGTGTATGATGCCGTTTGTGATGTTTGTTGCGAGCCGGCTCTGCGTGAGCATCCTCACGTCTACGGCACTTGCCATCTTCGCCGCTTCCTCCAGTGTGCGCTTTCCGAGCGCCTGGAATTTCTGGCTGTCCTCGTCGTCATACACCACGTTGAGACCTATCAGTCCGCGGTTCAGCTTGTTGTTGTGCATCATGAGCGCCATGCTCATCAGCGTCTCTATCTGTCCGCCCGATCTCAGCGGCACGAGAATCTTCTCGTCGTCGTTCTTCCCTTCGCTTTCAGACGCCAGTCCCTCGGTCAGCGTTATCTTCTGCGAGGCGTTGTCGGTCATCATCGATCCGAAGACACACGTGAAGAGAATCATTATCACCACGGCGTTGAGCATGTCGGAGTCAACGAGATATTCGCCCGGTGTGGTCTGCAGTTTCATTCCCACCATCACGATGGCGATAGATCCGGCGGCATGCGATGATGTGAGTCCGAACATCATGTTGCCGTTAGACCATGGCATCCTGAACACGCCCTTCATGACGTATGCCGCCAGTCCTTTGCCCAGCGTGCCGAAGAATATGATGCAGAATATCACGAAAACCGTGTGCCATCCAGTGAACAGCACCCTCACGTTTATCAGCATTCCCACTCCGATGAGGAAATATGGTATGAAGAGCGCATTGCCCGTGAACTCCAGTCTGTTCATCAGCGGCGACACGTGGGGTATGTAGCGGTTCAGGATCAGTCCGGCGAAGAACGCTCCGAACACCCCTTCCAGTCCGATGAACCCCGATACCGCCGCACTGAGGAACATCAGCGCCATCACGAAAATATACTGCGCCACGGCATCCGAATACCGCCTCAGAAACCATCGTGCCATCCTCGGCAGCAGCATCAGTCCGCCTGCCACAAACAGGAATATCTTCAGCAGGAACAGGCACCAGAATCCCACTCCGGCGCCGCTGCCGAACGAACCCACTATGGCTGCCAGCACCACCAGCGCCAGCGTCAGGGCTATCATCGAAGCCCCCACACACAGTGTCACGCTGACATGACGTTGCAGTCCGTATTTGCATACGATAGGGTAGGCGATGAGCGTGTTTGATGCCATGATGCTGCTGATGAGCAGCGTTGCCGTGGGGTTATAGTTGAGCAGGTAGCTGCTCGCCCAGTAGGTCAGTGTGAAAGGCAGCAGGAAGGTGAGCAGTCCGAACAGTGCCACCTTCTTGCCGTTGCTCTTCAGTCCCTCGATGTCCATCTCCAGTCCGGCGAGAAACATGATATAGTAAAGTCCCACCTTCCCGAACAGTTCGAAGCTGCTGTCGCGCTCCAGAATGTTCAGACCGTATTTGCCCACTACCACACCTGCGAGCACCATTCCCACGATGTGCGGAATGCGCAGTTTCCCCATCACGATAGGTGCCGCGAGGATTATGAAGAGCACGACGAAGAAAATCATCGTCGGGTCTGTAATAGGCAGGTAATTGAAAGTATCCGGTATCATAATGCACTAAATTTAATGCAAAGGTGCAAAAAAAATGTTAGAATTGGCGAGATGTACATCGAAAGTTGTAATTTTGCAATAATAATTAAGATAAACGTGCGATTATTAAACACAAATCAAATTAATAAGTAGATATGAAAGTAGCAATAGTAGGCGCAAGCGGTGCCGTGGGGCAGGAGTTCCTGCGTATCCTTGCTGAGAGAGATTTCCCTATGGACGACCTCGTGTTGTTCGGTTCTGAGCGTTCGGCAGGCAGAAAATACACCTTCAAGGGCAAGGAATATGAGGTGAAGCTTCTTCAGCACAACGATGACTTCAAGGATATCGACATCGCCTTCACCTCGGCCGGCGGCAGCACATCAGAAGAGTTTGCCGGCACCATAACGAAATACGGTTGCGTGATGATCGACAATTCCAGTGCCTTCCGCATGTGCGACGATGTGCCTCTGGTAGTGCCTGAAGTGAATGCCGAGGATGCCCTGAAGCGTCCGCGCGGCATTATCGCCAACCCCAACTGCACCACGATAATGATGGTGGTGGTGCTGAACCCCATCGACAAGCTGAGTCACATCAGAAAGATACACATCGCCTCATACCAGAGCGCTTCGGGAGCAGGAGCGGCTGCCATGGCGGAGCTGGAGCAGCAATACAGGGACATCCTGGAGACGGGCAGCACCACACACGTGGAGAAATTCCCTCATCAGCTTGCCTATAACGTGATTCCGCAGATAGACAAGATGACTCCTAACGACTATACCAAGGAGGAGATGAAAATGTATAACGAGACACGCAAGATAATGCACTCCGATGTACGCACGAGTGCTACCTGTGTGCGCGTGTCGTCATTGCGCTCACATTCAGAGAGCGTGTGGTTCGAGACCGAGCGTCCGCTCACCGTGGAGGAAATCCGCGAGGCACTGAAGGCAGCGCCGGGAGTAACCCTCGAAGACGACCCTCAGAACTATGTATATCCGATGCCTCTGGAGAGTGCCGGCCACGATGATGTGTATGTGGGCCGTGTGCGCAAGGATCTTGCCGACGACAACGGCAACACCCTGTGGCTCACCGGCGACCAGATTCGCAAGGGTGCCGCACTGAACGCTGTTCAGATTGCCGAATATCTCATCAAGGTGGGCGACGTGAAGTAACGGGCGCGCCTGCTTGCAGAAACAACTGATTCTGAAAAGGAATTGAAATGAAAGACATATTGCGACTTTCCGATCTCACGATCGGATATGGCAAGACGACAAACAGGCGAGTGGTGATGCAGGGTATTGAAGCTGCCCTGCATCCCGGTCGCCTCACTTGTCTTATTGGCGACAACGGAGTGGGAAAGTCCACCCTGCTGCGCACTATCTCCGCCTTCCAGCCTAAGCTCGGCGGAGAGATAATGCTCGGCGAGAGAGAGATTGACTCGTTCACCCGTCAGGAACTGGCGAGGCTCATCGGAGTGGTGCTCACGGAGCGGCCGCAGGTGCAGAACCTCACCGTGTTTCAGATGGCTGCCATGGGGCGCAGCCCGTACACGGGATTCTTCGGACGCCTCAGCGACGGCGACAGGCGCATAGTGGGCGAGAGCCTGCGTATGGTGGGCATAGAGCATCTTGCCGGACGCATGGCAGGCACACTGAGCGACGGTGAGCGACAGAAGATGATGACGGCGAAGGCTCTGGCGCAGCAGACCAGCGTGGTGTTTCTCGACGAGCCTACGGCTTTTCTCGACTATGGCAGCAAGGTGGAGACACTGCAGATGCTCCGTTCGCTGTGTCATGACAACGGCAAGACGATACTCCTCTCCACACACGACCTCGAACTGGCCCTGCAGATTGCCGACGACCTGTGGGTGATGACTCATGAGCGGCTCATCACCGGACCTACCGCCGCCCTCGCCGCCGACGGCACCCTGTCGCGGTTTATCGACAAGCGCGGCATCCGCTTCGATCCCACCACGATGACGATACGTGTGGTGGCGGAATAGCTTACCCTTTTTTTACTTGTTTTACTGAAATTGGAAGCCTGACTGTGGCAAATGGTCAGGCTTGGAATCCCTCAACGGTAATTGACTGATTGGGGTAGGAAAATAGATGCGAAATCTGCCCAATTCCGATATATATTCCTTGTTTTTTTATATCATATATTTCGATTGGTCATTTTTTTTCATTACCTTTGCCAGCACAATTTGGTACGAAGACAATTTCGATATTTTACTGATGAGGAAAGAGAAGACCCTCGTTCAGACTACTAAGAAGTATATAAAAAATTAATTTACAAACAAAATTCAGTTATCTGTTTATGAAGAAAGAAGAGCAATCTTTTGGCTGCGGCATATCCATGTCGCAGAAAGGACATGCCCTGTCTGGATGGATTCTGCGTATCGTCCCTCTCTTCGCTATGCTTTTCGCCACAGTGGTGGCAAAGGCGGCGGGCGATGGCGACGGCGTGAAGTTCAATCCGGGGGTGAGGTATTCGCAGTGGGCGATAAACTCCAGGGCGCATGATTTTAAAGCCAATACCAAAGACTCCGGACTGGCGAAGTATAAAGTCGACGGAACGAGTGTGGTGAAAGTGGAAGATCGTTTTAAACCCACTGATTTGAAAAATGATAAACTTGACTATGTCCCGGGTCTCGTTGCAAAGTCGATGATAGAGGCAGCCGACTATTATCAGAATTTTGATTGGTCGAAGCCTTGGTTCGCAAGCGTCAAGGATTATGGCGATGATTTTTTTAGTAAAGTGGCTAATACGGGCGGCAGCCTCGACGACCTCAACGCCGTGAAACTCTATATCGGAATCTATAACTACAAGAATGCATCGGCAACAGATAAGGAAAATGCCCAAACGGCTATCGGCAGGGCAACGGAAGGTCTTATAGCCCACAACAATAGCTATAGCATCCAGTCTGGCACTCTCGCCGGCGACGCAGTAGTGGGAGGATGGTTCCACAAGGAAGCCTACAACAACCAGATGTGGCTCGACGGCGCATATATGGGTTCGGCACTGCTCGCTCAGATCGTGAATTTCAATGGCACCGGCTCAAACGTGTTCGGCAGCGCCAATGATGACTGGAATATGGTGTTCAAGCAGCTCAACATCGTGTGGAACATGTGCTGGAATTCTACAGACAAGCTGATGTATCACGCCTTTGAGGCGAATGCTGGAACGAAGGAATCTAATTCGCATGCCGACACATGGCAAGGTCTGAACGGCAAGACGGAGCCATATACCTTCCATTCGGCTGCCTATTGGGGACGCGCCAACGCATGGTATATCTTCGCCCTCGTGGATGCCCTCGAAGCGATGGGTAAGGCTGGAAGGACTACTGGCACCAACTACACCACTCTGAAAACTCATCTGCAAGACCTCGCCGCTGGCATCGTGGCGCGTCAGGCAGACAATGGCGGATGGTATCAGCTGCTCGACAAAACAGATTCTTTCGAGGCAACCAGCTACAACAGCAACTGGTCTGGCAAACCATCGAGCGCCACCAACTATATCGAGACCTCTGCCACGGCAATCTTCTCTGCGGCTTTGTTCAAGGCGGCGCGTCTCGGACTGATTGACGCCAAATACAAGGAGAACGCCAAGAAGGCTTTCGAATGTCTGGTGAACAACTACACATATCTGAAAGACGGAAGTCTGGAGATATGGGGCAGCTGCCGGTCGGCAGGACTCGGCGGCGGCACGGATGGAATTTATGCCGAAGGCGGCAAGAAATTCCGTGACGGATCAAACGAATATTATCTGCTGGGCTATGATGTGCCGATGGTGGAAAAAAAAGAGGGACTCACCGAGGGCAAGGTGCTTGGCGGTTTCATCATGGCGGCAACGGAATATGAGCGCGCTTATCAGAACCAGGACAATGCCTCGATTCTCTTCTCTTATGACCTGAAGCCGGCTTACGACCTGACGCAGTCGGGTGCTACGGCTCCCGTTGTGGAGGTGTGTGGCACAGATGCAGCTAATGCGACATACCAGTGGTATGACGCTACGACCAAGGTTGCCGTTGAGGGAGCTACGAAGGCTCAGTTTACTCCTCAGGCCACAGGCAACTATTACTGCGAGGCTACTGTGGGCAGCACAAGCATAAAGACGAGTGCGACGAATATCAAGGTTAATAATACTGGAGGTGGCGAGACCGGAGGGGAAACGACGACGGAGACGGTGTTCTCTTATGATGTACCTGCTTCAGGTGAACTGTCAACTACTGATACCAATGAAGGTGTAACTGGCGGTAAAATTATGTTTGCTTCTAGTAAAAATGAAGGAGACAGGTATAAAATTGATAATGATGCAAAATATGTAAAGGTTACCCTTAGCGGTAATTCGCTTAAGGCAGGAGATGTTATTTCCGTTAAAGCCTCAGCGTCAAATTCTGGCTATGGCTGTTTTGCAGCATTGGATACAGACAAAAAAACGATTTTAAAACTGGGTGACCTTACCGGTAAAGGTCCAGAAGATATTTCTTATACTGTTACCGAGAGGGATATTCTTAACGGGCAATCTTCTTTCTATTTGTTTAGAGAAAGTGGTAAGTCAATTTATGTTCATTCCATCACCATCACCCGCAAGACCACTACTCCGACGACCTCTCCTCTGGTTATCGCAGTGTACGACGTGGAGATGAATGTCACCGACGAAGTGACAAAGCAGCCGGAAGTGAAAGTGTATGGCATTGGCTACAAACTGCTTACTCTCGGCACAGACTATAAACTGTCTTTCTCTACCGATAACGATAACGTGACCATCAATGAAAACGGAGTGTTCACGGCGGCAGGAAGCAAGTCCAATTATACTGAAGGCGTCACCAACGTCACCGTTACGGCTACACCGTCTGCAGCGCTTGCCGAAAAATATACCGAAGCAAAATGGACCTTCAAGTTCACAGTGAGGAAGGGCAAGATGAAGCCCGTGTTCATGCCTGCATTCAAAGGCGCTACCATCAAGGTGGCAAAGGGTACGAAGAAGACCATCGAGGTGCCTCTCAATTATGGAGGAGAGGACGTGAGCGGATATTTCGATGTGACATACTCTTGCTCAGGTTTGTCAGGGCTGACAAGCTCGGACAACAAAATGACATACAAGTTCAACACGGTAGGCACATACACTATAACGGTCAGCGCCACTCCTAAAATCATCAATCAAGGCACCGACGATGAGTTCAACTATGCTGATGAGTATGACGCTCCGGATAATGTGACATTCACTGTTGACGTGAAAGATTCTTATACCGTTCCTAAAGTCACTCTCAATCCCTCTACAGACAAGACTATCTATGTGGGCGATGTGGTGGATGCTCCGGCCGTAAGCGTTACTGATGCATCGGACACGGCAATCGACAACTACACCATGGAGTGGACATCCTTTGCACCCGATGTTTGTAAGGTGGATGCCGCAACGGGCAAGATCGAAGGCGTGAGCGCCGGCGACAAGGTGAAGATACAGCTGAAAGTGAGCGGAAATGGCTTTGAGGATGTGTTCGCATATCTCCTCGTTTCTGTTGACGACCCCGCGAAATATCGCGTGAAGGCTCCTGGTTCGGGAGTGACATACAGTCCGATGACACCATTATTCAATCAGAACAAGACCCTCGCCGTGACTCTCGGCGGATGGAGCTTCACCGACCGCGACACGGCTCCCGTGTCGAGTGAGGGTCTCACCTATGGCAAGAACAACAAATGGGCTGATGACTCGTCTAAGGCAACCTGGGTTATCAAGGGCTTCGACTATTATCTTCCCGGTCTCACATGTCAGAATGCTCGTCAGGAAGACGGTGCCTGTCCGTTGCCAAGCGAGACGCAGTGGTATGACGGAAAACTGCAGAAGGTAAAGGGCGGCACGGTAGATCCGATGTTCTATGTGCCATGTTCGGGAGCATATCTCACGGTGGAGCCAAAGACCAACGGAAAGGTCAGCGTCAGCGTGTTCCAGAACGGAGTGTTCGACAAGTCGGGCGGTGTCTACGCCTATCGTCCGCAGCGCCGTGTGTTCGTGTTGGACGAGGCGGGAAAGGTGGTGGCTTCTGAGGCGACAATCAGTGCTACCGGCGGTAAGCTCTCTGTGGCAGACAAGAGCGCAACGGGCGACCTGAAGGATCCGTATAAGATAACAAACTATCCTTGTAATATCACTGGACTGGCAACCGGTCCTGCCACAACGGGTGGCGGAAAGGACAGCAATCCTTCTCCTAAAGTGGAGGAAGTTATGAAGCATTTCCGCGGCATGACATCCTTTGTGATGACAGAAGCTGGATTCCAGAACAACGTGTATGAGAGCAACATCGACAACAAGGTAACATGGGGCAGTTATGCCACACCGAACAATGGTGCCGACGACAATGTGATGGGTTCTCACGGATGGTCGGTGCTCGTGGATGCGGCTGTGACTTACACCTTTGATGTGAAGGCTGGCAAGACATATTATATATATAACTATGGTTCGAAACTCGGTTTCTATGGATTCTCATTTGATGAGGCTAAGGGACAGACGGTGAAGAACTATGAATTTGATGAGGCTGCTGCAAACACCATCGAACTGACCAAGGCTGGCGAACTCGCCACGGCGAAGGTGAACCGCGCAATGAAGGCTGGCGTGTGGACAACATGCGTGCTGCCGTTCAGCCTGAACAAGCAGCAGGTGGATGCCATATTTGGAAAGACTTACGACAGGGAAAATTCCGACGGAACGCAGATTCTGTATTTCGACCGTGTGGAGGGAACGAAGGCTATTTTCGTGCGCCATGCCTACAACAATATCGTGGCTGGCAAACCGTTCCTCATCAAACCGACAAAAGATGTCACCTCTATCAATACGGCAGAGGTGGAAGGCTATCCTTACGTGACGATAGAGAACACTAAGCCGGCAGAATGGTGCAGCGGAAATGGCTACGTATGGATGTCGAGCTATAGCAACGACCTGACGGTGAAGGAGGGCGACTGCTTCATCAGCAACAAAGACGGTTCGTTCAAGAATTTCGTCGGCGACCCGGGCACGCTGAAGGGCTTCCGTGGTTATCTCAAGAATATCGGCACCAACGGAGTGTCTGAGGCAAAGAAACTCACCGTGGGCATAGACAGCAATGTGACAACCGACGAGACTTCGGCAATCGACGGTATCTTGATCGACGGTGACATGCCGGCAGACAGCGTCACCGCAGCAGACGGTAAGGTGTATAATCTCAACGGACAGGTTGTGGCAACCTCATACCGACAGTTCCAGGTATTGCCCGGCGGCGTGTATGTGGTTAACGGAAAGAAAGTAGTGAAGTAAGCAAGCTCCGAATACTTGTAGCAAACAAGTTTCTGGATAACTTGAAGTAACAAGTTCTGAATACTTGTAGCAGCAAGTTCTGACAACTTATCGCAGTCAAGTTCTTACAGCTTGTAGAAACTAATAATAAATGTAACAATGAACAAGAAAACATATATCACCCCACAGACCACGCTCGTGAGATGTCATATCGAGGGCGTGATGCAGCAATTGTCAAAGACAGGTGGAGAAAGTAAAGTGGACCCCAACACGCCAATCGCCCCTCCACCGGGCGGCACTGGTGGAAGTGACGAATTGAGCAAGGAGAACTCCGGTCTCCTTTGGGACTATTAGTCCCGCTTCTTTTTCTTTTTGTCGGCATCATGCCGGGATAGGGTAGCTCACAGCTCCCTATCCGCATGATGTCCATGCAAGTCGCCATGACTGAACGGCATAATCTCCGTTAGTGTATCAGACGATGTAATGTCAGTTTATCCATTAGATGGTGTAATGTCTGTTTAGTGTATCAGACGTTGTAATGTCAGTTTATCCATCAGACGGTGTATCTCTGTTAGTGTATCAGACGGTGTAATGTCTGTTTAGTGTATTAGACGTTGTAATGTCTTTGACTCTAAAATAAATAGCGCAATAAATTTTGTCAGGTGGAAAACATTCCGTACCTTTGCACCGCAAAATTGCGCTTGTGGCGAAATTGGTAGACGCGCCAGACTTAGGATCTGGTGTCTCGCGACGTGTAGGTTCGAGTCCTATCAGGCGCACACAGAAAAATCCTAACTGCTTGAATATGGGCAGTTAGGATTTTTGCTTTTATAAAATTGCCGAGTTTTTGCTAACACAATTTCGTGCTGATTATACAGTCCGTCCTGTCTATATCAACAACAATTTGTCAAGAGGAACTTTCAAACGCAACCATGAAGGCGACTATCTTTGTACGGAGCAAGAGCTGAAAATGATGCTCCGTGATGCCAATGAAGCTGGCAATGATGGATTGTTGCTGGAATACTACACAATGGACGACATTGACATCCCAACATTGGAACGCTTCCGTCAGATGTTTCAGAACTTGCATCCAGAGCATCAATGGAACTCGGCAGAACATAAGGAGTTTCTAACGAACTTTGGAGGCTATACACGAGACCGAAGGACAGGAAAAGAAGGACTGACTATGGCTGGACTTTTAATGTTTGGCAAAGGATTGCCCGTTCGTGAACGTTTCGACAATCTGCGAATGGACTACATTGATAAATCCAATTTGATAGGCAACCAACGCTATAGCGACCGATTTCATACGATGGGACTTGGGAAAACAACCTGTTCAACTTTATAAGAATGCCCGTTGGCGGAATTAGATTAGTGCATACTTAATCCTAATGTCAGTTTGTGTTAAAATGGGCAACGTGCTTGCCCCTGTTGGGCAGATTTGCTGTAAGGCGTCTGCCCAATAAGCTAATGTTGTAACACCCATATTCCTGTTTTCAGGATTTTGCCAACGCATACAATTCCTGTCGTCTGAATTCCTTTCATCTGATAATTCTTTTCATCTGACAATTCTCTTTTCATCAGCAAACCATCCAGACAATAGGCTGACAATTGCCTGGTAGTCAACTGTCTGATTGCCAGAATATTACGACAAAAAACCAGACAATCTGACAGTTTTTCAGAAATTCTCGTTTTACTAAGAATCAGCGATATGGGCAACTTTTTCTCATATCGACCAACTTAAATTAATTCCGCCAACGGGTAAGAATGGTATTTTTAAAAGAAAACTCTAATGTGTTCAGAATCATTTAAAGAGCTAATGCAAAGCACAAAATTGGCTCAGTTCACAAAAATGGGATTGCCATCAGCCGCAACAGGATTTGTGCCATTTGAAATGGCACAAATAATGCCGAAAGAATTTGTGCCAACAGAATTGGCACAAATTCCAAGTGTTCTCTTTTTTACAGGTTGGAGTAATCATCAACTCATCTTGAACCGCTGCAAAACAAATGAAGAGAGACTTTTCTATTTATTCAAAGAAAGAGCTGTTAGGATACAAGCAGTTGGAACGAGCTATAAAGACGGACGCTATGGCATCTATTTTAAGAGCTAAAGATATTCAATCAGAGGCTCTGCACACCACTTATGCAAAGTCGGAAGGCGGTAACAGAGGAAATCTCGTTGGAAGAGTTTGCGCGTGTATTGCTCATGATTAACAAGAAACGGGGTTATAAAAGTAGCAGGAAAGCAAAGGGAGTGGAAGAAGGTACGTTGATTGACGGTATGGATATAGCTCGTGAACTTTATAACAATAACCTTACACCTGGTGAATTATGCCTGCAACTTCTTGATGCTGGTAAGAAATTTTTGCCCGATTTTTATCGTTCTGATTTGCAGAATGAACTTGACAGAATTTGGGAAAAACAAAAAGAATATTATCCGGAGATTCTTACTGATGTATTAAAAGAAGAGTTGAGAGGGAAAAAACGTGATGCTGTTTGGGCTATTTGTGCCAAATATTTCGTTTGGAAAGAAAACTATACGGAATGGAACAAAGAGAAAGGCAAAACAGAACAACAAGAAAGAGAACATAAGTTGGAAGGTATTTATAGTAAACGGAAAAGGGATGAAGCGAAAAGAGAGAATCTGCAATGGCGGGTAAATGGTTTGAAGGAAAAGTTGTCGTTGGAACAATTGGTTATTGTTTTCCAAGAAATGAATACCCAAATCAATAACTCAAGCGGTTATCTCGGCGCAATCAGTGATAGGAGTAAGGAGTTGTACTTCAATAAACAGACTGTCGGGCAGTATCAAATGGAAATGCTGGATAAGAATCCCAATGCGAGCTTGCGAAATATGGTATTCTATCGCCAAGATTATTTGGATGAGTTTAATATGCTTTGGGAAAAGCAAGCTGTATATCATAAAGAACTGACAGAGGAACTGAAAAAAGAAATCCGTGATATTATCATTTTCTATCAACGCAGACTGAAGAGTCAGAAAGGATTAATCGGTTTTTGCGAGTTTGAAAGTCGGCAGATAGAGGTAGATATAGATGGTAAGAAAAAGATTAAAACTGTAGGTAATAGGGTGATATCCCGTTCTTCTCCCTTGTTTCAAGAATTTAAAATATGGCAGATATTAAACAATATAGAAGTAACTGTTGTCGGAAAGAAAAGGAAACGAAGAAAACTGAAGGAGAATTATTCTGCTCTTTTTGAGGAACTTAACGATGCGGAACAATTAGAACTGAATGGTAGCCGTCGTTTATGTCAAGAAGAAAAAGAATTGCTTGCCCAAGAACTTTTTATTCGTGATAAGATGACGAAGTCTGAAGTTTTAAAATTGTTGTTTGATAATCCACAAGAATTGGATTTAAATTTTAAAACGATTGATGGTAATAAAACGGGATATGCGTTGTTTCAGGCCTACAGTAAAATGATTGAGATGTCTGGGCATGAACCAGTTGACTTCAAGAAACCGGTTGAGAAGGTTGTTGAGTATATAAAAGCAGTCTTTGATCTTCTTAATTGGAATACGGACATTCTAGGTTTCAACTCGAATGAAGAGTTAGACAATCAGCCTTATTACAAACTCTGGCATTTATTGTATTCTTTTGAGGGGGACAATACACCAACAGGAAACGGTCGTTTGATTCAAAAGATGACAGAACTATATGGCTTTGAAAAAGAATATGCTACTATACTAGCAAATGTTTCTTTTCAAGATGATTATGGCAGTCTGAGCGCGAAGGCTATTCATAAGATTCTACCTCATTTGAAAGAAGGTAATCGGTATGATGTGGCTTGTGTATATGCCGGATACAGGCATTCAGAATCGTCATTAACCAGGGAAGAGATAGCAAATAAGGTGTTGAAAGACAGACTTATGCTTCTTCCCAAGAATAGTTTGCACAATCCTGTGGTGGAAAAGATTCTGAATCAGATGGTAAACGTTATTAATGTCATTATAGACATTTACGGTAAACCGGATGAAATACGTGTAGAACTTGCTCGTGAGTTGAAGAAGAATGCCAAAGAGCGTGAAGAACTGACTAAATCTATTGCACAAACTACCAAAGCGCATGAGGAATATAAGACACTTTTACAGACTGAGTTTGGTTTAACCAATGTAAGCCGTACTGATATTTTGCGTTACAAACTTTACAAAGAGTTAGAGTCGTGTGGGTATAAAACACTTTATTCTAATACGTATATTTCACGAGAAAAACTGTTTAGTAAAGAATTTGATATTGAACATATCATTCCGCAAGCACGGCTTTTCGATGATAGTTTTTCTAATAAAACACTTGAAGCTCGTAGTGTAAATATTGAAAAAGGGAATAAAACAGCGTATGATTTTGTGAAAGAAAAATTTGGTGAAAGCGGAGCTGACAATAGTTTAGAACACTATTTAAATAATATCGAAGACTTGTTTAAGTCGGGGAAAATATCGAAAACAAAATACAATAAACTGAAAATGGCTGAGCAGGATATTCCTGACGGCTTTATTGAACGTGACCTACGTAATACGCAGTATATTGCCAAAAAGGCTTTGTCCATGTTGAATGAAATTTCGCATCGTGTGGTTGCTACAAGTGGATCAGTAACTGACAAGTTGCGTGAAGATTGGCAATTGATTGATGTGATGAAAGAATTGAACTGGGAAAAGTATAAGGCATTAGGTCTGGTTGAATATTTTGAAGATAGAGATGGAAGGCAAATAGGTAGAATCAAGGATTGGACGAAACGGAATGATCATCGTCATCATGCGATGGATGCGTTGACGGTAGCATTTACAAAGGATGTATTCATTCAGTATTTTAATAACAAAAATGCCAGTCTGGATCCTAATGCAAATGAGCATGCAATAAAGAACAAATATTTTCAAAATGGCAGAGCGATTGCGCCCATGCCATTGAGAGAGTTTCGCGCAGAAGCTAAAAAGCATCTGGAAAATACTTTGATTTCGATTAAAGCGAAGAACAAGGTCATTACGGGTAATATTAACAAGACAAGGAAAAAGGGTGGCGTGAACAAGAATATGCAACAGACACCACGTGGGCAGTTGCATTTAGAAACAATCTATGGTAGTGGCAAGCAATATCTGACAAAAGAAGAAAAGGTTAATGCTTCGTTTGATATGAGAAAAATTGGAACTGTAAGCAAGTCAGCTTATAGGGATGCATTGTTGAAACGTTTGTATGAAAATGATAATGATCCGAAGAAAGCGTTTGCCGGTAAGAATTCGCTGGATAAACAGCCCATATGGTTAGATAAGGAACAAATGAGGAAAGTGCCTGAAAAAGTGAAAATTGTAACACTTGAAGCGATTTATACTATACGTAAGGAAATCTCTCCTGATTTAAAAGTTGATAAGGTAATAGATGTAGGTGTCCGTAAAATACTAATTGACAGATTAAACGAGTATGGCAATGATGCAAAAAAAGCATTCTCCAATCTTGATAAAAATCCTATTTGGCTGAATAAAGAGAAAGGTATATCTATTAAGCGAGTTACAATTTCAGGAATCAGTAATGCGCAGTCATTACATGTGAAAAAGGATAAGGACGGTAAACCTATATTGGATGAGAATGGTAGAAATATTCCTGTGGATTTTGTTAATACAGGCAATAATCATCATGTGGCAGTTTATTATAGACCAGTTATAGATAAGAGGGGACAATTAGTGGTTGACGAAGCTGGCAATCCCAAGTATGAACTGGAGGAAGTTGTGGTTAGTTTCTTTGAAGCAGTGACAAGGGCAAATCTTGGTCTGCCGATTATTGACAAGGATTATAAAACGACTGAAGGCTGGCAATTCCTTTTCAGTATGAAACAAAACGAGTATTTTGTTTTTCCAAATGAAAAGACTGGATTTAATCCGAAAGAGATCGATTTACTTGATGTGGAGAATTATGGGTTGATAAGTCCTAATTTGTTTAGGGTACAGAAATTCTCTCTTAAGAATTATGTTTTTAGACACCATCTAGAAACAACAATTAAGGATACAAGTTCTATTTTGAGAGGTATTACATGGATAGATTTTCGTAGCTCAAAAGGCCTGGACACTATTGTTAAAGTCCGTGTTAATCACATCGGCCAGATAGTGTCGGTAGGAGAATATTAATATAATGAATGATTTATGGACAAAAACAATAATAATCCTCCAATTCCATCTGATTTCTTTCTCTATAAAAACAGCAATGGAGAGGTGAAAGTCGAAATCTATATTTTTAATGAGACGGTTTGGCTACCGCAAGACAAGATCGCACAATTGTTTGGAGTGGACAGAAGCATAGTAACTGAACATCTGAAGAATGTATATAAAAGCGGGGAATTATCAAAAGGGGTAACTTGTGCAATTTTTGCACAAGTTCAAATCGAAGGCACAGGGCAGGTCACAAGACAGATTGAGTTTTACAATCTCGACGCTATCTTATCCGTAGGCTACCGTGTCAACAGTATTCAAGCCACACAATTTGGAATTTGGGCGAACAGTGTGCTGAAAGAATATCTGATTAAGGGGGGTGCCATGAACGATGAGCGATTGAAGAATCCGCAAATGTTGTTTGGTAAGGATTATTTCGAAGAACAGTTAGCCCGTATTCGTGACATTCGTGGCAACGAACAACGCTTCTATCAGAAAATAACCGATATTTATTCGTAATGCAGTGCCGACTATGAAGCGGGTAGCGATGTTACTAAGAAGTTTTTTGCAATTGTTCAGAATAAGTTGCATTGGGCAATTTCCAGGCAAACGGCGGTTGAGATTATTGTTTCTCGTGTGGACGCTGATAAGCCTAATATGGCATTAACTACTTGGAAGAATGCACCCAACGGAATGATACGCAATCCGGATGTTTCTATTGCAAAGAACTATCTCAATGAAATGGAAATGGATGATTTGAACCGCATTGTTTCGATGTATTTGGATTATGCGGAGCGTCAAGCAAAAAAAAGGACAAGTGATGTACACGAGAGATTGGGTGAAAAAGTTGGACGCATTTTTGCAGTTCAACGAATAAGCCGTCCTACAACATAGCGGACGGGTGAGCTATGAGATTGCCAAGGCATTAGCGGAACAGGAATATGACAAATTCCATGTTAGACAACTTCAGAGCTACAAATTGAACTTTGACAAACTTTTAAAAGGAATGAGTCATGATTAAGAAAACACTTTATTTCGGAAATCCGGTTTATCTATCGTTACGAAATGCGCAGCTAGTTATTAAACTGCCTGATGTAGAAAAAGCAACGGTTTTGCCGGAAACGTTGAAAAAGCAGGCGGAAGTAACGAAACCTATAGAGGATATTGGAATCGTCGTGTTGGATAACAAGCAGATAACTATCACTTCCGGTGTGCTGGAGGCTTTGCTTGAGAACAACTGTTCCGTAATCACTTGTGATAGCAGGAGTATGCCAGTCGGATTAATGCTTCCTCTTTATGGAAATACTACGCAGAATGAGCGTTTTCGTAAACAATTGGATACTTCGCTTCCTTTGAAGAAACAACTCTGGCAACAAACTATTCAAGCGAAAATCAACAATCAGGCATCTGTGCTTAAAGATTGTATGGACGAGGAAGTAAAGTGTATGCGTATTTGGGCTACCAATGTGCGTAGTGGCGATCCTGACAATTTGGAAGCACGCGCTGCTGCATATTATTGGAAGTCTTTATTCTCAGATGTTGATAGTTTCACTCGGGAACGTGAGGGAATTCCTCCCAACAACTTGTTAAACTATGGATATGCCATTCTTCGTGCGGTGGTGGCGCGTGGGTTGGTAATAAGCGGGTTGCTTCCTACGTTGGGTATCCATCATCACAATCGCTACAACGCTTATTGTTTGGCGGACGATATAATGGAACCTTATCGTCCTTATGTGGATGAGTTAGTGTTTAGTTTGATACAAGAGTATGGAAAAAATGCGGAGTTGACAAAAGAGATGAAAACTCGATTACTGACTGTTCCGACATTAGAAGTGATAATTGGAGGTAAGCGCAGTCCGTTGATGGTTGCGGTAGGGCAAACTACTGCTTCACTTTATAAATGTTTCAATGGAGAGCTTCGGAGAATTTCCTATCCCGAACGATAGATTATGGATCGTTTTAATGAATATCGTATTATGTGGGTGCTTGTTCTTTTTGATTTGCCAACTGAGACTAAGAAAGAAAAAAAGGCTTATGCCGATTTCAGAAAGAATCTACAAAAGGATGGTTTTACGATGTTTCAGTTTTCCATTTATGTGCGTCATTGTGGCAGTAGTGAGAATGCAGCAGTACATATAAAAAGAGTTAAATCATTTCTCCCAGAATTTGGGCATGTCGGAATCATGTGTATTACAGATAAACAATTTGGAGATATAGAGCTTTTTTATGGAAAGAAAGTGCAAGATGTCAATACGCCGGGACAGCAATTGGAGTTGTTCTAGAATACAAAATCTCGCATTAATGCGAGATTTTGTGTTGGAAACAGTCTTCTTTTTCTTTTTTCTAATTTATTCTTAACTTGTTGAAGAACATTATGTTATGCGGG
>ERZ791573.490-NODE-490-length-22390-cov-5.692545_pt1 | contig 22390 bp, 20 predicted proteins | sample MGYA00509971_ERZ791573 | MGnify/ENA primary metagenome ERZ791573 (study PRJEB30046, sample SAMN00791921) | human gut metagenome | study: EMG produced TPA metagenomics assembly of the A metagenome-wide association study of gut microbiota in type 2...
CCTCGCAGCCCTTCTCCAAAGCCTTCTCAGCCGCCTCCTGACCGGCGGGAAGAACACCAGCCCATGCGTAGCCGTAGTCCTTCATATCCTGAACGGAGAGCGCGGGATCGGGCATTTCCGGCACTTCCTTGACCTCAAGGTCGAGAAGGCGGAGCGTGTCATCGTCAAAGCCGTTGTAGACATCATCAAGGACGAGCTTGCCGCGCTCATCGACGATGATGCAAGCCGCCTCATCGCCGTAGGTGTCATGCTCCATCAGATAAAAGCTGTGACCGCCGACTTCGTGCTGGTCAATGGTGTGCCACGTCCCGATGTGACCGGCAACCGTCAGCCCGGAGGTGTCGGCGTTCATCTCGAAGTCCTTCTGCTCGATGCTTTCCTGCTTCTGCTGCTCCTTCGAGATCATGGGGATCGCCACAATCTTATCGCCCAGCTTGACAAACTGCTCCGGCACTTTGAAGTGGTCAGCGAACTTCTGCATCTGCTCTACGGTCAGAGAGCCGAAGCTGTCATCCGTCAAGCCGACCACCATGAATGTTCCGGCAACAACATCGTAGATGTCACCGTCCTCATCACGCAGAGCGCGGTTCAGGGGCAGACCTTCCAGCTTGCCTTCCTCGTTGCAGACTAAGGCAACCGGGTCTTCGTAGGGATAAATTGCCTCGATGCAGCCGCCGACCTCATGCTGCAAGGACTCCAGCCCGGAGTCAATCTCCTTCACATAAGGCTCCTTTCCCGGCTCAACGACGAGAACGGCGATGGTGCTGTCACGCTCGGCGTCTTCCCCTGAGCCGGTGATCCGGTATTCGTCGGGAATATCGTCCAGCTCACCGTTAAACTGTCTGTCCCAGCGTTCGCTTGCGACGCGGACATAGCCTTCATCGGTGAAGCGTCCCTGTTCATCATAAGCGATGTCGTGACCATAGCGTTCATAGTCGATGTAGTCTGCCAGAGGACCGAGATCCATTTCGGAGTAGATACCGGCTTCGTTGGCATAGTAATAGCCGAGGTCATATTCGTCGTTGATACCGGGCATGATGTCGTAGCAGTCCAGATTGAACGTCAGGTTGATGAGATCGTCGATGTCGCTGACCTCATCGCAGCCAGCCTCCATAATGGCAACGAGCTTTTCCTGATCGCTCAGGGAAAGCTCGTCAATCAAGGCGGCGAGATAGTTGAGCTTATCAAGGCTCTCGTATTCACCAAGCATCTTCTGGACGCCATAGATCGGGCATTCGTAGTCGGTAATAAACCACTCTTCATAGGGCTGACCGAACTCATCCTGCTTGCCGATCCCGATACGCTCAAAAACCTTCTGCATCTCTTCTTCGGTGGTGGGCAGCTTCACCCACTCACCGACCAGCATACCCTCGTTGTACTTGCCAAGGTTTGTGACGAAGGCTTCAAAATTACCGTCTAATACGGGCATAGGCATCCTCCTTTCAGTCATCCATCATGCCGCCCGGCATGATATACAGTTCCTCAAACTCTGCGTCAGTCATGGCTTCGAGCTTCCGGATGGTCTTATACATCAGCTCTGCGATCTCGCCGTCCATGTCGTTCAGGGTGACGCTCTTCATATCGTCGATCAGCCGCTTGCGGCTGGACGCATTGAAGCAGCACATCAGGTTGATTTCTTCCACGGTAAAATTCTTCATATCAGAGTTCCATATCCTTTCCTTTGTTTTTCTGCGGCTTCGGTGTGTGGGGCGGCTGGGCTTTCTGCGCGGATTTCAGCTTGTCGCGGATGGATTCACGGGCAGCGGGCTTCTTCGGAACGGTGTCATAGACGGCAATACCGGCATCCTCCACATACGAGCGGACATACTGAATGCTTTCAGAAAAGCGGATCGGTCTGTTCTTGTCCTCAATATTGGTCAGTTGGACTTCATCGGCGGCAAAATCAACCGCTTCGATTCTGCACTTGATGCCATCCACATTCAGTGTCGCGCCGACAGGAATGTAATCTGCGGCTTTGAGTTCCTTGAAGGTCTCGCCGTCCTTGCTGAGAAAGACATCCACGCCGGACTTCCAGAGCTTGTGAGAACCGGCTACCCATGCGGTTTCACGGAAGCCGGTCACCGGCATGGAGGGTCTGCCGCGTACCTTCTTCTCAAGGAGCTTTGTGCCGAGAAGCGGCGCGGCTTTCTCCGCGTCCTTGCCGTAAAGCTCAAAATAGCCGTTCTGGGCAAAACAAACCAGCGCGTCGGGATGCGCCTTTTTGACTGCCTCATACTTCCGAAGTTCTGCAACGGGCAGAGGCGAAAGCACCTCTGTCCTATCTGCCTCCGGCAGTCTGTCACGGCGGCTTTTCTGCTTAGACAGCACTTCCACCAGAGCATCCGCGTCCTTCGGGAGCGTCTGGTAGGTCTTGACGCCGCCATGCTCACCGATCAGAGCCATTGCTGCATCGAAGCTGCTGCGGCAGGGGGCTTCCAGCACAAAGCCATCCGCAAAGGTCAGCCGGTCATGATCCGGCGCAACCGAGTTCTGCGCCACATTTGCCGCCTGTTCCCGGTAGTTGATCTCAAAGGCATCTCCGAAGACCTTGCCGCGCTTAACGGCTTTCGGGACAATAACGCGGGCAATGCACTCGTCGTAGGTCTGTTCCGCATAGAAACGGAAGGTGTTGTGATCTCGCGTTCCCTGAATAAAGACCTGATTTTCATTGAGGCAGTGCGTCCCATGCGGACGGCAGAACCACATCAGCGTCTTGTCTTCGGGATTCTGGCTTTCGGCGGCGCGGCGGATGATGCGCTTGTCGATGTCGAAGTCTTCCTTGTAGCTGTCTACATGACGGTCCACGAGCTTCTGCAGCTCCGCAATGATGTCAACGTCTGTGTATTTCTTCATGCGTCTCCTTTCTCACAACTCCATGTTGTGCGTTTTGGATTTGACCGGGGATTTCTTCTCCGGCTGCGTTTTCGCGGCAGCTTTGAGCTGATCGCGGATAGAGGGCTTTTCCTGCTTCTGCTCCTGCTTGACGTATTCCAGCGTCGGCATCAGCTCACGGTAACAGCCCTGCGTTTTCCGCGCCGCATGACGGCGATGGATTTTGAACAGCGGCTCACCGTTCTGCGTGACCGTGTTGCCCTCAATCCTGACGCCGTTCCGCGCCAGTAGATTGAAGGAGTGGTTAGAGGCGCGGTAGGAAGCCCGCATTCCGTCGTTGTTATAGGCGATCTGCCCCTTGAGCGTGTCCATGACCGCGGCTTTGATTTCCTTCTCTTCAGCAGTCAGGCGGTGCGCTTTCGGTGCTTTTGCTGCTTCTTCCGGTAAGGGCGCAAAGGGAGACTTGACCTCCACGGTTTTTACCTCAATAGAGGTAATCTCATCGTTCTCCCATGCAACGACCTCCGGGTCTCTTTTCTCTGCCTTCTCGGAAGTAGCTTCTTTCTGGGGTTCAGTCTGCTGACGGAACGCATCGACGAAAAGTGCCGTCAGTCCAGGATTGGGTTTATCCACAAGGAAGCGGGAGGCATTCTCCGGGCAGACCTCAATGCTTTTTGCCCATTCCTTGAGGGGCTGGGGAATGCGCCCGTCAAAGTATTTCTGCTGAATGGTGTTTGCGAGGACATACCGGACGCGCTCCGGAGAGAACTGCTCAAGGACGCTTTTCACGGCAGCATCCGCATCCAGCCGGTTGTCTCCGTAGTTAGAGCTGATCGCCGCTTCAATCGCTCTGCGGCATTCCTCGTTTGCAGCAAGGGAGGCGCGATAGGCGTCCATCTCACCGGCTTCATAGGCGTAATTCGCTGTCTCGCGGTAAATGGGGACTTCCGGCATCAGCTCTGCGGGCATTTCGGTTTCCTTCTCTGCGGACTGTGCTTTCTCTGCCAGCAGCACCTTGAGTTTGGCGTCAATGCCCTCAATCATCTCAGCCGCCGTCTTGCGGATGGTGTCCAGAGAGCTTTTCAGTTCCTTGGTTTCCTTGCCGGATGACCAACCGGCGATATAACCGAAGGAGTAGTCCGAGGTTTCAATACCGTACCGTTGGCAGACGGTGTAGGCAACGCTTTCCGCTTCAACCTCCTTGGTGTGCCGATCCTTCTTGTCTTCGGGGGCGGTTTTCTCGTCTGGGTTGACGGCGTGGAGCTTGGCATGAGCAATCTCGTGAATGGCGGTTTTGACCGTCTGGATTTCGCTCATGCCCTCCTGAATGGCAATGCGGCTTTCAACCGGAGAGAAGAATCCCTTTGCGCCGCCCGGAATATCCTCAAAGGAAATAGGAACGGGCGATTCTTGCTTGAGTGCATCGAAGAACGCCTCGTAGTTTTCGACGGTGCCTTTCAGCTCATCGACGATGATGTCCGGAAGCTCCTTGCCGTCCGTCTGAGAAACATCAAAGACGCTTACCACCTTGAAGGCGGGACGCAGGACTTCAATTGTCTCCGTGACAGCCTTTCCATCTGCGCCGATCACCGGCTTCTGCGTCAGAGGGTCAATCTTCTCGCGCTCTTCCTGCGCCTTGTACGGCGCGGGTGCAAGAATCTTGATGCCCTTTTCGCCCTTCATGACCTGACGGTCAAAGTTACGCTGCCACGAGGTATAACCGGCAACATAGGTTGCCTCCGGCTTCTGCATCGCAATGAGCAATGTGTTGTTGAAGGAATAGTTGTAGAACTTGGACATCGTGCGGAGGTATTCCTTGAACCGCTCGGATTCAAAAAGCTCCTTGATGCCCTGTTCCAGCTTGTCCGTAATTTCGCGGACTTGCTGTGCATTTTTGTTTTCAGCCATCTCAAACCTCCATTTCTTATTTGCTTTTGGGCGAAGAAAACCCCGTCTGGGATTTGCTCAGTAAACGAGCCTTTACCTCAGACGGGGTTTCTCTGCGTGTCAGCCGACGATGAAAGATGTTATCCTCCTTTTCCCATTCAATCAGTCTGTCAAACAGCTCCGGGTGCTTTGTGACCATGTGCAGCAGCTCTTCGTCGCTTGCATTGGGACAGAACCAGCAGCCGTTTCTCCGGCAGTGACCGTAGATTGGTGAAAGCAAACCGTGTTCCTGACAGAGCTTGTAGGCATCCGCTTCGGTCATGCCGTACTTGGCAAGCAGACTGACCTTCGTTACTCCATCCAGCCGAGCAAGGCGTGTTGGCTCATCCTCCGCGATACCGACATAGCTCACAGTGTCCGGCGAGAGTGCAGCATTGTACTTGCGGACGGGCGGGATTTTGCAGTCCCGATTGACTGCACACATACCAGCCCATGCAAAGCCGCGAACCTCGCCCTTATGAGGTCCGCGGGTGATGACATGATGGAACACGTCATCGTAGGTCTTGTCCGCATGGAGAATGGTGAACTTGACGCCCAGCTCTTTTTCACAGAAGGGCTTGAGCCGGTCATAGATGAAGTCCCTGTGTTCAGGGATTTCGCCGCTTGTGTCCTTATCAAACATGACCTCACTGAAAACCGCCTCGTCAAGCGGCTCATTGTGCTGTGCTGCCAGCAGGAGCGTCGCTACGCTGTCTTTGCCTCCGCTGCATGAAGCAACATACTTTGGGCGGGTCATCGATCAAACTCCATCTTGAAGCTGACGTATTTGCCGCCGCTGTCATCCAGCCGGATCACCGCATCGTAGAGCTGAGGCTTCTTCGGCGTGTAAAGCCCGGTCACGCGGCACCAGCCCTTATCCAGCAGCTCCTTTGCGATCTTCTTGGTCAGCTTCTTTTTCTTGCTGGAAAAGAACTTATTGTCTTCCCACAGGCAGAAGGAGCAAGCCTTGTTCGAGCAGTAGAAGTTGCCCTTGCCGACATAGACCGGAGAGCCGCAGCGGGGGCATTTGCCGATTTCCTCCTTGCCCGTGCCGAAACGCTGGGCTTCGGCATCGGAGAGAAACGGGTAGGCTTTTACGAGATCGCCGGTCATCCGGACAATGTCGCTGAGGAAGGCGTCCGCATCTGCCTTGCCGCGCTCAATCTCCATGAGCGTGTTTTCCCATTCCGCCGTCATTTTGGGAGACGTGATCTGTTCCGGCAGGACGCAGACGAGGTTGCAGCCGTCCTTCGTGGGAACGAGCGATTTGCCCTTGCGCTCTGCAAAGCCGGACTTCACCAGCTTTTCAATGATCCCGGCGCGGGTCGCAGGAGTGCCGAGTCCTTTTTTCTCGGTGTCATCGTCAAACTGATCGTTTCCGGCAGTCTCCATCGCAGACAGGAGCGTGTCTTCCGTGTACTGCTTCGGAGGCGTCGTGAAGTGTTCGGTGACACTGGCAGATACGCCATCCAGAACATCGCCCTCGTGGACTTCGGGCAGGGACTTCACGGGATCATCCTTTTCCTTCGTTTTGAGGGATGCCTTGAACAGCTCTTCGACGGCTTTCCAGCCGTTTTGAACGACGGTCTTACCCTTGGTTTTGAACGCATAGCCTTCGCAGGAGAGCGTGATCTGCGTTTCTGCGTAGGTGTGCTTCTCGCCGGCCGCACACAGAAGGCGCATCCCGACAAGATTGAGGATTTTCTGTTCCGACTGAGGGAGAGCGGAAACATCCTGCTTTTCAAGCTGGACGGTCGGGAGAATGGCGTGGTGATCCGTGACCTTGCTGTTGTCGGTTACGCGGGCAATGTCCGGAGTGATCGAAACGCCGGAGAAAAGCGGAAACTGGCGGCAGACGATAGAAATGACCTGACGGGCAGTGTCCTCCATATCATCCGTGATGAACTGACTGTCCGTGCGCGGATAGGTCAGGAGCTTCTTTTCGTAGAGTGTTTGTACGAGATCGAGCGTCTGCTGGGCGGTGAAGCCGTAGTATCGGTTTGCCTCGCGCTGCAAGGTGGTCAGATCATAGAGCTTCGGAGGATTGACGGTTTTCGTCTCCCACTTGAGAGAAGAAACGACGGCTTGCTTTTTCTCGCAAGCCGCCGCAATTCTTTTTGCTTCCTCTTCGGTTTTGACCTTTTCCAGATCGGCGGTCAGATCGCCCTTGCCGACGTGGACGTTGAAATACTTCTCCTTTTGGAACGTGGAGATTTTTCCGTCACGCTCCACCAGCATTGCAAGAGTCGGCGTCTGGACGCGCCCGACCACCAGTTTCTTATGATAGAGCGTGGTAAACAGGCGGGTGCCGTTGATGCCGACAATCCAGTCCGCCTTCGAGCGGCTGAGTGCCGCTTCATAGAGACGATCAAATTCCTTGCCGTCCCGGAGATGCTGGAAGCCTTCGCGGATGGCGGAGTCCTCCAACGAGCTGATCCACAGACGCTTGAAGGGTTTGGTGCATCCGGCTTTGTTGTAAACCAGCCGGAAGATCAGCTCACCCTCGCGTCCTGCATCGGTTGCGCAGACCAGCTCGGTGACGCGCTTGTCCTTCATGAGAGAGGACAGCACCTTGAACTGCTGGGCTTTGTCCTTTGTGACTTCGAACATCCAGTTCTCCGGAACAATGGGCAGATCGTCATACCGCCACTTGGCATACCGCTCATCGTAGGAGCTGGCGTCTGCCAGCTCCACCAGATGACCGAAGCACCACGAAACGATGTAATTTCCGCCTTCCATGTAGCCGTCCTTTCGTGACGTTGCGCCCAGAACCTTTGCAATGGACTGGGCAACGCTGGGCTTTTCAGCAATGACTAAGATCAATCTTCATCACCATCCGTTTCAGCATCCTCCGCAATCTGCGGCTCATCATCCTCGTTGATGTACGGCTCTTCCTCGTAGCCTTCATCATCAAAGAAGTCCATATCTTCATCCTTGGGCTTTCTGCCCTTGACGAACTTGATGTAGTAATAAGCTGCACCCGCAGCACCGGCAAGAACGAAGATGACGAGGATCATGCCGATGTTGGATTTCTTTTCGGGTTTAGGGGCGGGAGCATCGGTTTCTGCGTCCTTATCCGGCTCAGGTGTAACGGGGGCTGTGCCGGTGCATTCGCTCATGTTGGTCTTGCAGACCGGGCAGTCTGTGTTGACCTGACCGGCAGCGCACTTTTCTTTGCAGTTACAGGTGGTCAGAGCCGCCGCAGTATCTTCATCCAGCAGCGCAAGCAGATCGCTCTCATCGACCATGTTGAGGAAATACGTCTGATACTGTTCCTCATCCTCGTTGATGGGGGCATCGTAGTCGATGACAATGAAGAAGGTGTTGCCGTTTTTCGTCTGAACAGTGATGAACTGTTTGTTGGCTGCCTTGTCATAGAGCAAGTCGCGGGTGTGGGCGTTGCCCTCATCGTCAATCGGCTCACCCTTCGGCTTTTCCGGTGTGGGAGTGACTGCGGGCTGCTGTTCCGGCTGGGTTGCCTCGGTGACGGGAAGGTTCTGCTCGGTATCATCGGCGTAGGCAAACGCCGTCACCGAGAAGCAGGACATCACCATGACGCAGACCGCAAGGACGGTCAGAAAACGAAATTTCTTACGCATTGTCGATTACCTCCGTATTTTCAGCGGGCTTGGTGCCGTCCTTCATGGAAGACAGGAACGCCATGATCTGATCCTTGTCCATCACCATAGAGCGCACGGTGTTGATGATTTCAAGGTTCTCCAGCTCCGTCTTCTTGTCGTACAGCTCCTTGAGCTGACCTTCGATTTCGGACTTCTTCTTTTCAGCCTTCTCAATGTCGGAGAGGACTTTCTGGTACTTGGGATTCATGCAAAACTCCTTTCTTTTAATAGGCGGGTCTTCCGAAGGCGTAGAAATGCTGCTGCCAATAGGAAGAGTTGATGGATGTGTACTGAATGGGGTCGCCGCAGTGGATCATGACCCCATCACCAACGTAGATGCCGACGTGAGACACGCCGGGGGTGTCATACGTCCCGACGAAAAAGATAAGATCACCGGGCTGTGCATTCGCCTTTGAGACCGGCGCACAGACATTGTAAAGCCCCTGTGCGCCCAGCCGTCCGGTATTCACAAGACCGCTGTTCGTGAGAACATAGCTGACAAAGCCGGAGCAGTCAAAGGATGTGTCGGGATTGGAGCCGCCCCACACATACGGATAGCCGAGATACTTTTCCGCCTCGGTAATCAGCGTTGCAAACTTCTCGTCGTTCAGGTATTCCGGGTTGACATCGTAGTCAGCGGGCGGATTTGTGATGTACTTGTCCACATAGGGAGAGTCACCGAACAGATCCTCACGGTTGCCCAGCACCGACATATACGTTGCGTACATGGAAAGCTGTTCCTGAGACATGATGTAGACCGGGACGTGGGAGAGATTGAAGTTTTCGAGCTTCACGTTGCAGATGTAGTAGTCATACGGGACGTGATAGGTTTCCGTGTGCGTGTTTCCGTCTGCGTCCGTCCATGTGTCGGTTTCCGTGCGGTATCTGGTTTCGACGATAACCTCTTCGGTGAGGATGTACTGCTTTTCAAACAGCATTTGGAGCGTACCCTGCACCTCGTCCAGCGTGAACTCGCCCTCATGGAGAGCCGAGAGAATGGAGATCAGCACATAGGGGTCATGCTCAATATCGTCCAGATCGAAGTGGTATTCATCATAGTTGTGAGTGCTTTCGTAGGTGTCGAGATAGCGTTGCAGATCTTGCTCCATCTGGCAGTACTGCGCTTCTGCGCCCAGCATCGCGTCATCCTCGCTGAGATAAGAGGAAGCGATAACCGACGAGCCGGTAGAGGTGAGCATCGAACACGAGCTGATTCCAGCACCGAGCAAAACGAGAAGGGCAATTCCGACGCCGATCCAGATGAAGACCTTCTTGTTCTTCTCAAAGAACTCCTTGATCTTGTCGGACGCCTTCTCACCGAGCTTCTTGCCGGTATTCTTCGTGGCAGCTCCGGCAGTCTGAGAACCGGCATTCCGTGCAACGGCATATTCCTTTTTGATGCTCTGCTTCTGGTAGTGCTTGTTCATGTTCTGCTTCTTCATCTCAGGATGCTCCTGCTGATTTCTCTCATATTGGAGCTTCGCATCCGCAGCATCCGCCTTGTGTTCCAGCTTGGAGACCTTCTCATACGGCTTGTTGACGCTGCTTTCCCGATGATGACGGAAATGCCGAGCGGCAGTCTCAGCGGCGATCTCCGTCTTATGCGCCGCCTCAACCGCCGAATTTTCCTGTTCGACCTCATGGATTTTGCCATGAATGCCGGAAGCGAGGGTGTCACCGACCTTGCGGATGTTATTCTCTGCCTCAAATTGCAGCTTTCCTTTGCCCTTCGGCTTTTTCAGCTCATCCTTAAAATGAAGGCGGGTTTTGCCCTTGCCGGTTTCTTCATCAAAGACGCGCTCTTTCTTGAGAACCTTGTGCGTGGGCAGCTTTTCACGGGCGGCATCCAGACGCTCATGTGCCTTCTCGGACTTCCTTTCGAGCTTCTGCATCCGCTTCGTGGGCGGGGCGGCATCGTCCGAGACCGGCTTTGCAGAGGCGGTTTCCGCCGCTTGAGTGAGAATAGCATCCGCATCCACTGCTTCAACCGCAGAGGTCTTGCGCAGCTTGTGCGTGACAACCGTTTCGGCAATCACCGTGCCGGTATGAGAAGAAACGCCGTGCTGCTCTAAAGTTGGAGGCTTGAACGGCGTTTCTGACGAAGGCAGCGGTTCGGATACATTCTGGGGTGGATTTTCTGCCCTTTTCTCTTCTGTGACGGACGTTTCCGAGGGCGGCTGTGTGTCTTTATCCTCGGCGTGTTCCGCCTGAAACTGACGCTGCTGACGGCGCATCTGCACCTTTTTCTGTTCCTCCGCAGAAAGAGCTTCGGAAGGCGCGGCTGGCTCAACGGGCTTCACCAGCTCTGCATCTTCCAGCCGTTTTGACACACGCTGCTCGGTACCAGCCGTCAGGTTTTCCTCGACTGCGCCGTCTCGCGTCATCCGCACGACCACCTTGTCGCGGGCTTTGAGTTCCGGTTCCTTGGACATCAGATTTCACCTCCAATCCGCTTGTAGGCAAGCTCGGTGTATGCCGGATTCAGCTCGATGCCGATGAAATGACGCCCCATCTGTGAGGCAACCATGCCGGTTGTGCCGCTTCCCATAAAGGGATCAAGTACAATGCCGCCTTCGGGACAACCGGCGAGAAGACAGGTTTCAACCAGCTTCGGAGGGTAGGCGGCATAGTGACCGCCCTTGAAGGGGACGGTGTTGATCTTCCAGACATCGCGCTTGTTGCGGAGCGGATTGATGTCACAATCCTTGATCTCGCCATGCTCACGGGGACGATTGATGGACTGCGGCTGAGGCTGACCGGGAACGGGCTTGCCGTATTTGTTGCCGCCCTTCATGCCGCGCTTGAGGCGTTCTGCTGTTGCGGGAGCAATCGGTTCGGAGATCGCCTTGTAGTCAAAGAAATACTTCTTCGACTTGGAGAACAGGAAGACGTGTTCGTAGCAGCGCGATAGGCGGTCTTTCACGCTCTCCGGCATGGGGTTATCCTTCATCCAGATGATGTCGTTGCGCAGATACCAGCCGGTATCGCGGAGGGCAAAAGCAAGCATCCACGGAATACCGATCATGTCCTTCGGCTTGCAGCCCTCAACCTTGTTGTTGAGAGCCACAGCCTGACCGTTTCTGCCGTAGGGGTTCTTCGGATCAACGAAATCACCCTGATTGCCTTTTCCGGCGTAGGTGTCCGAGATGTTCAGCCAGAGCGTTCCATCCGGACGCAAAACGCGCCTGACTTCGGTAAACACTTCCGTCAGGCGCGAGATATATTCCTTCGGCGTTGTCTCTCTGCCGATCTGAGCCTCCATGCCGTAATCACGGAGCGCGTAATACGGAGGGGACGTCACACAGCAATGAACGCTGTCATCGGGCAGGGCTTTCAGGATTTCAAGGCAATCGCCGGTATGAATGATGTCAAGCTCTATAAAAACCAGCTCCTTTCTTCGGTTTTGAGCGCATATCAGTCGGAGTAATACTCGTCCGGCTCGTAGTCCTCATCTTCCATAAAGTCCTCGTCGAGATCGTCAATCTCATCCGCCCAACGGTCGAAGATTTCCTCGGCTTCCTTCGCCGCGTCGCGGTAGAGACTCAGGCGGTTCTTCTCAAAGGCAGCGAAGGCGGGGACGAACTTGCCGAACTCGCGGATTGCCTTCACATCCTGCGTGCGCATATCTGCAACGCACTGAATGATCTCGGACATCGTGAGCAGATCGTCGATCATCAGCTCATACTCATCCTTGGGGATAGATACGGCTTCATCATCCGCCGCGTCAGCGAAAGGGGTATTCTCGTCGCTGTTGCTGCTTTCGGGAACATCAACCTTGAAGTAGAAACCGATCATATCCACAGATACCTTGGTCATAATCTGACGCGCCTCCTTGACCTTCTCGTCGATGTCCTCCCTCACATGGAGGTAGGCGCGGTGATGCTTCTTGAGATCGCTTTCCAGTCGGATCAGATCGGTCAGCTCCCACAGAGCCTTAAACAGCGCGGAGGTGTTCTCTCCGTATTCGATAGCGTCCGCATAGGGAATGGTAATCATCTTGTTGGTCATATTCAAAAATCCTCCTATCAGTTCTGTACGGTTTCTTCTAAGCGGGTGGTCATGATGCGGTAGAGCTGGGTGTCCTTCGGGAAATCGTCCTTGAAGGGAACGATGGTCGAGCCGTAGAAGATCAGCCCCTCACCGGCATTGGAATTGGTGATGTAGTTCTGCTGGCTGGGCGAGATGTTCAGCGCCTTCGAGAGAATCTGCCGGTCGCCGGACGCCTGATTCAGAAGGTAGACAAAATCCGAGTTTTCAAAAATGTTCTCCACCTCGCGGGAGGCAAGAAGATCCTTGACGTTCTGCGTGATTCCGGTCGGGATGCCGCCCCATTTTCTGAAACGCTTCCAGATTTCCACGCTGTACGCGGCGGTCTGTTCCTCTTTCAGCAAAAGGTGGAACTCGTCCATGTAGTAGCGCGTTGCCTTGTGCTGGGCGCGGTTGATGGTAACTCTGTTCCACACCTGATCCTGCACGATCAGCATACCGAGCTTTTTGAGCTGCTTGCCGAGTTCGCGGATGTCATAGCAGACAAAGCGGTTGTTGACATCCACATTCGTTCTGTGATTGAAGACGTTCAGAGAGCCGTGAACATAGATTTCAAGGGCAGTTGCAATGCGCTGTGCCTCCGGCTCCTTCTGATTTCTCAGAATGTTGTAGAGGTCTTCAAGGATCGGCATTTTCTCCGGTTTGGGGTCTGCAAGAAACTCCTGATAGACCATGCGAACACTGCGGTCAATGATGGTCTTCTCAACCGGCTGCAACCCGTCCTTGCCGCCGACAATCAGCTCACACATGGAGAGAATGAAGTCGGATTTCAGTGTCAGCGGGTTTTCCTCTTCGGAGTAGTTCGTGTTGATGTCCAGCGGATTGATGTAATCCGTGCTGACCGGCGAGATGCGGATGACCTGACCGCCGAGCTTCTGCACGAGGGGAAAATACTCGGCTTCGGGGTCGCAGACGATGATGTCATCCTCTGTGATGAGGAAGGCGTTCGTCATTTCACGCTTGGCGGAGAAGGACTTACCGGAACCGGGCGTACCCAAGATCAGCCCGTTGGGGTTCTTGAGCTGCTTGCGGTCAACCATGATCATGTTGTTGGACAGCGCATTCAGCCCGTAGTAGAGAGCTTCGCCGCCCTGAAAAAGCTCCTGCGTGGTGAAAGGCACGAAAACCGCTGTGCTGGAAGTGGTCAGTCCGCGTTCGATCTCCACCTGATTGACGCCGATAGGCAGAGAGGACATCAGCCCTTCCTCCTGCTGGAAGTCAAGACGCTTGAGCGCACAGTTATACTTTTGGGCAATGGCGGCGGTCTGGAACACCGCGTTTTCGAGCTTCTGGCGGTTGGTTGCCGTATTCATGATGAGGATGGTCACAAGAAACAGTCTCTCATTGCGGGTCTGGAGATCCTGCAACAGACGCTTCGCCTCGCCGCCAAAGGTGGCGAGATCGGACGGGATGATGTCCATATCGTAGCCGGAGCGGACAGCCTTTTTCTGCTCTTCAATCTTCATTTTGTCGAGGTCGGTGATCTTCGACTTGATGCTCTTGATTGCCTTCGCCTGGTCAATCGTCCGGATATGAAAATTGACCGTGATGTTGCTGTCCATCTCAAGGAAGTCGGCAAGCATACGGTCATTGAGTTCCGGCGCGAGGATTTGCAGGAAGCTCACCGCGCCAATGGTTCTGCCCATCTTGAAGCACTTGCCTTCACGGAAGTCAAAGGAAGTGGGCGCGATGAAGTCCTTCGTGCTGAGTCCTGTCCGGGCAACCATATCGAAGGAAAAGCGGAACGGCTCATTGGTGTCCATGTTGAACACATCATGAAGCACTTTCAGCCGCTCGTAGCCGGACAGCGGCTCGGTTTTCACACCGAGGGTTTTGAAGTTGTTGAGAATATCGGTTTCAATGCGTTCGAGCTTCGGCTTTGCCGTGCGGAGGGAGTCCGCCTCAATGCCGAAGGTGATGTACTTCCTCTTGACCAATCCGTTGTTGCCCTTGGTGAGCTGGCTTTGCAGCATACCGGAATACTCGGAGCGGATGTCGTTGAAGGCGTCCTCCTGTGCCGGAATGTTAATGCGCTTGCGGAACTCATTGAGGCTTGCCTTCTGATTGATGAAGGAGAGCTGGACGAAAATCGAGCTGTCGAAGTAGTTCAGAAAGTCGCACCAGTTCTCAAAGATGGCAGTTTTGTCCTCGTTCTGCGCAAGCTGGTAGTTGATGTCCTCAAAGGCGATGGACTTCGTGTAGAGGCGGCTGTTCACCTTGCAGATACCGTCGCGGCACATTTCCACATAGGGAATGGTCTGCTGGGCGGACTTGCGGACTTTCTTTGCCTTCCTGTCCTTTTTCTTCTGCATGACGATCCGCTTCTTTTCCTGAGCGGAAAGGGCATCGCCGTAAACGACGCCGTTTTTGACCGTCATCTTAGGCTTTGCCTTTGCTGTGCTGTTGTTCAAGCTGCAATTCCTCCTGTTCTTTGATTTTCTGCTGAATCTCAGCGTAGAGATTGTTTGTGCGATAGGGACGCACCTTGTCCCGGATGAACATGGACTGTACGATGTGGTACAGATACTTTTCGGCGGGCTGACCGTCCTTCTCGTAAAGCGCGAAGAAGATGAACGGGAGCATGATAACCACCATCAGCATTGCCGCCGTAGACAAGTCGAGATGCGCCTTCGCCAGAAAGAAGATCGGGACGCCGACTGCCGCAGCGATGGAAAAGCAAATAAGCTGCCGCTTGGTCAGGTTGAACATGACCTTCGTTTTGACGCGGTTAAGATCCTTCGGGACCGGAACAAATGCCATTGACTGTTTCCTCCTTTCTAAGCTGCTTTTCATAGCGCAGCTTCATTTGTGCGGGATATTGATCCTCCTTCGGTTGACGCTTGCCCGTCCAGCGAAGCCCACCCGCTTTGCCTTGACAGATCCAGCCGGAAGCCCGAAGGCTTGCACCGTTTTCACTTTCCAGTGTGTAGGTGATGATGCGCTTATAGCCCATAGCCGCAGCAGCTCTTGCCGCCGCGCCGTAGAGAAAGCTGCAAGCGTTCTTCTCTCCGTTGGTGCATAGCCTTGTAACCTCCAATGTGAAGCCGTCATCCAGATACCGGCTGACGGGACGCCCGGCGATGATCACGCCGACCAGCTCACCTTCTGCTTCACAGCCGATGGAAAACTTGTGACCGGCAACCGGATTGTGATGCCGGTGATGCTGCCGGACATACTCGTTGGCGTCACGAAGAGAGATGGGTTTTAGCCGCAGCATGGTGTTTCCTCCATAGGAAGATGAGCCGTGCATTCGACCTCATTGCCCCAAACATCCCAGCCTTCGGGAGACTGACGGGCAAAAAGCTCTACGCGGGGAAGGTCTCCCATGAGCCGAACAATGCGCTCCCGCGCCTCATCCGGCTTTTTGGAATGCTCTTCGATGTGGCTGAGGATGACCTGACGCACACCGGCGTCAACTCGCTTCGGATGTCCCTTTGTGGCAAGGATGCAGATTTCGGCGTTCGCCCTTGTCCAGTACCCCATGCCGGTGAAGAGATCGTCGTTCCTGCGGTTTTGCTTCACCCATACAAAAGCTACGGTCTTATAGGAAAATCCCCATGCCGTCAGCACTTCGAGTGCTTCACAGAGGCACGGGAACGTGATCCAAAGGAACAGGGCGCAGTCCTTGGCGGCAAGCTCACCGACCGGAAGCGCCTTGATGTCCTCAATGCACATTGTCGGATAGTGGCTTTCCGCTGACCGTCCCTGTCCCTTCTTGGAGTAAGTCCGATACGCCCAAGGGGGATCGGCGTAGATGATGCTGTACTTCTTCATGCTGCCGACCTCCTTAGTGCGCATGGAAAATGGATTTTGCGAGGCTTCCGGTCTTGAACAGCGAGAAACACAGAATGACCGTGTACGCCGCCACAGAGAACAGAGCCGAGTGAATGTTGTCTGCGATAATCATGCCGTTGATCAGCACTGCATAGATGCCGACGCAGACCATGATGAGAAAGCCCTGAAATGCCAGAGCGAACAAGCCTTTCAGATAGTTCGTACCGATGCCGCCCCATTCGCGGTTGCTCATGGTTGCGATGGGAATAGGCGCAATGCTCACGGTGCAGTAAATCTCAATCATGCGCCCGTAGAGAATAACCGTAATGAGGATCGCCATGATTTTGAGGCACAGGCTGATCAGAAGCGTTTCTATCGACAGTCCGAGCAGTTCTCCGACGCCCATGTTCTCCATGCCGGTACGCATCTGCGCAATCGTCGCGTCAATGTCAATGCTGGTGTTGCCGTGAATTACTCCTGCTGCGCCGGAAACCACGTTCTGCCCGATGTCGAATACTGCCATCACGATGTCAAACGTATGCGTCACGAGGTAGATCGCCACAGCCGCCTTGAAAAACCACTTGAAGAACATCCAAGTGTCCATGTCGTGAAGGTTGTTTTTCTCGGTGATCATGGAAATCAGCTCGTAGCACAAAACGAAGGTGATGATGATACCAGCGATGGGGACTATCACGTTTTCGGATAGTCCCCGGATCATCTGGTACACGCCGCCGTTCCAGCCGGACGGTGTTTGCCCAACTTCGGCGGCAATCGTTCCTACCTTCTCGTTGACATCGGTGAACATATTGGTCAGGTTGCTCTCGATCCATCCGATCAGCATATCCTTGAGAGCCTGCTCAATCTTTTCTAAAATGCTGCCCAATATTTCACCACCCTTCGGTTAAGCTGGGCTTGCCGTGGATTAGCCGAACAAACCGGAGAGCAGAGGGATGAGGGTCGTGCCGATCAGCACCACACCGCCGCCAGCCATGAGCTGCTTGATGCCCTGAGACTTAGCGCCGGGGTTGTCGTTGCCGTAGCCTTCCATGAGGTTGACAACACCCCACACTGCGAGACCTGCGCCGAGGGCGATAACGAGCGTCTGAAGAACCGTGACAGCCTGATTGATGAAAGCCATAGATTTTCCTCCTTGAATCGATGAAAGTTGAGTGTGTATTTTTGAAAATGGGCATAAAAAAAGAAGCCCCGTCGCTGTTCTGCTTTGGGATGAGCCATCAGGCTTTACCCACTGCGCAGTGCAGCGACGGGGCTTTAATCTGCATCGACCTCGCCCATATCATAGAGGTCGAATGTGTCATCGGGCTTGACTACCAGCTTGTGCTGCCGGTACTTCTCGATGTCAAAGGCGTTCCGCTTGTTATAGTCGGAGAGCTGCCGGTACTTTGGATGCTTCGTAATGTCGTATTTGTTACTGAGAAAAGGTCTCACGCCTCGAAGCTGTAAAATACACTTGGCTCCGTCCATGACGGCGATCTCGTCCTGAGACATCAGTTCCTTGCCGGTCTTCTGATAGTTCAAGCCATAAGAGTTGTTGTTGGAACGGGTTTCTGAGGTGTTGTAAAGGTCGATTGTCTCCTTACCCAGCACCTCACTGATTTCCTTGAGGGTCGATTTTTCCTTGCCGCCGAGGAAAAGTGTGCAGTCACAGTTGCCTGTGATGGTGTCCGCCGCATCCTTGTAGATGGTCTTGAGCTGAGACTGGGACTGCAAGATGATTGACGCCGAGATTTCCCGGCTTCGGATGGTAGCGATGAGCTTATCAAACTTCGGGATTTGACCGATGTTCGCAAACTCGTCCAGCAGACAGCGCACATGGACGGGAAGCCGTCCGTTGTAAATGTCATCTGCTTTATCGCACAAAAGGTTGAAGAGCTGGGAATACATGATCGCCACGACGAAATTGAAGGTGTCATCGGTATCGGAAATGATGACGAACAGCGCCGTCTTCCGGTCTCCGATGGTGTCCAGCTCCATCTCATCGTAGCTCATCAGCTCCCGCAGCTCTGCAATGTCGAAGGGCGCAAGCCTTGCACCGCAGGAAATTAAAATCGACTTGGCGGTTTTGCCCGCCGCCAGCTTGTATTTGCGGTATTGCTTGACCGCAAAGTGGTCAGGGTCGCGGGCTTCCAGCTCGTCGAACATGACATCCACAGGGTTCTTGAAGGTCTCATCGTCCTCTCTGGCTTCCGAGGCATTGATCATTTCGAGCAGGGTAGTAAAGTTTTTCTCGTGATCGGGTGCCTCATACCAGATGTAGCCGATGAGAGCTGTGTAGTAGAGCTTTTCCGCCTTGACCCAGAAATCTTCGCCGGACTTATCGCCGTCTCCCTTCGTGTTGACGATGATCGTATTGACCAGCTTGAGGATGTCCTTCTCGCTGCGGATGTAGCTGAACGGGTTGTAGTGCATGGATTTCCGAAAGTTGATGGTGTTCAGCGACTTGATGACGTAGCCGCCTTTTTCAAGCATTTTGCCGCACTCCACCAGCACCGTACCCTTCGGGTCAGTCACAACGTAGCTGCTGTGCATCTGCATCAAATTGGGTTTGACAAAAAATCGCGTTTTACCTGAGCCGGAACCGCCGATGACAAGGATGTTCTTGTTGCGGGCGTATTTCGGCTGCTTTGGACGGCTGTTCATGGTCAGGAACTCCGTCTGCGTCAGAATGACGTTGTTGGAGAACTCCGGGTCCATGTACGGCTTGATGTCATCCGGCTTGCCCCATCGGGCAGATCCGTATTCTTCGCCCTGCCGGAACTTCTTGCGGTTCTTGCCTTTGACGTAGACCGCCAGCTTGAGCAGCGCACCGGCAATCAGCCCGATAAGCAGATCGACGGGATGAAAGCTGGGCAGCGGATTTGCAAAGGCTGTGCCGAACACGGCAAAACCGTTTGTCAGCTTGTCGATGAACTCTGTGCCAGGTGCGAGACGGAACACGGCGGCGATCTTATCTGCAAAGTAGAAGGCGAAGACATACGGAAGGTTCAGAAGAACGAGCTTCTTCACATCGGGTTTGTTCACAGCTCCACACCCCGATCCTTGGTCTTGACCTTGACTTTCTCCTTGTGCTGCGTCTTGCTCTGGGCTTTCTCCTGATCCAGCTTGTGCCGGATGGACGGCTGTTCCTTCTGCTTGACAGTCTTGGCAGAGAACTCCTTGAAGGCGGCGGTCATGACATCAACGTCCCGACCCTTGAAGAAGACAAGATAGCTGGGCGGCTCTACGGAAACGTCCTTTTTGAGCGCAAAGTCCAGACCGTATTTGCTGGCAGTCCGCTCAAAGGACTTGATGTTGCCATCCGTCACTTCGATGTTGGAGATGGCGGCGTTCTGGCTCATCAGATGCTTGATGGACTGCTTGCCGCGATAGGTTTTTGGCTGCTGCATCTGTTTCTGCGCCTTCTCAATCTCCTGCACGAACTTGTCCAGTGCCTTTTTCAGCACCTCGGCAGAGATTTTGCCGCCCTTGATCATGATTGCAACAACTTTGGTGTTGACTTCATCCTGCATTGCAGTGATACCTCCTTTCCTTGAAATGATTGAGGGAATGCTGCCTCAGCTAAGGCGGCACAATCTGGCGATAGATGATTTTCATTTACACTGTCCTCCTTTCCGAGCATTGCTCACGATGGTATTCATTAAAGAGTGTCTTCACAAAGGCTATAATCGTAGGTCTTCGGCTCCTTTGACCCTGCCGATCTGTCCTGCCCGTAGAAATCATGATTGACGAGCGCGGAGTAGTAATTGTCTATCGTCAGAGAGGCGTTATACAGAGCGGTCAACAGGTACGCCCGGATATTACGGATGTCTGACGGGTTCTTGTTCATTGCTTCCAGAACGTACTCTATGTGGCTGCTATTCAGCTTGAGAAAGCGGGACTTAACCACTTGCTGCGGCATATCCTCGCCATTGATACGGATGGTCGGAGCGGTAGAGCAGACGGCATCCAGCATGATGTCCATGATCTCCCGGAAGCGGTCTTTATCGAACTTCGGATCCTGACAAAGAATGTTGTAGTCAAGATTCTCTTTGATAATCTCTTCATACTCGCTTCGCTCATCCATCCTGTCCATCCCATCAAGATTGATGGATTGATAGTTCTTTGAGAGAGTATTTCTTTCTTGAGTAATTACTTGGATAGTATTTCTTTGTGCGGGATTTTCCCTATGGGGATTCTCCACGTCTGGATTCTCCATATCGGGATTTTCCCTGTGTGGATTATCCCTGTGTGGCAAACCGGCTTGCGGCATCTCATAGATGTCGAACTCCGTGCTGACCATTCTGCCCTTATCATCTCTGCCACGGTGACGGACAAGGTAGCCGTTTTCCTCAAGCTCCTTGAGTGCCGAAAGTATGGCGTCGGGACCTTCCTTGCAGAGTGCCGCAAGACCACGGGTGGAGAACTGCCAGCCGTCGTTGAAGGACAGCATCTTTGAGAGAAGACCGACTGCTTTGAGGGAGAGGTTCTTATCTCTCAGGTGGGTATTGCCCATGACCGTGAAGTCACGGGTTTTATTGACGCGATAGACTGACACATGATCACCCTGCCATTTCCGTAGATACTTCAACGCCGCAGATTCCAAAGTAGCGGATGCGGATGACGTTCTTGCCCTTCGGGGTGAAGTAGGTCTGAGAGCCGGTATAGCGGAAGGTCACGAAATCCCGGACGATGAAGAGTCCTTCGTTGCTCTTCTTGTTGTAGGGAAGAAGCTGACTGGAGGGAGAGCGGAACAGATACCCTTCGTTAAGCAGGAATTTGACGAACTTGCGCTCCGGGATTTTCAGTTCCTTCGCCGTGGTGCGAATGTTGGTGCAATCATCTGGATTGACGAAGGCGTCAAAGTAATCGGCTTTCGGTCTTGCGATGCCCAGCTCCGCTTCAAGGGCATTGGCGCGATTCGTTTCCTTGAGCAAGGTCTGCGCAAGCTCTATGATGACCGCCGGTTCCTTCTGAATGCGGTCCAGCAGGGATTCCGTCATGTAGCAGCCGGTCTTGCGGATCATGGGAACAACCTCATCGAACAGCCAGTGTTCAAATCTTTCCGCCGAGGGGAGTTTGCTATGGACAATTAGCCTGTAAACATCACCCTCCGTAATGTAGGAAAGGGACTGCGTACCGCCGCTCGTAAGGGTGTCCCGTTTTAGGACACCCTTGCAATGGTCAATAATTGCCTTGCCGGGTCTGGCATATCCCAATGCTCTTGCAACATCTGAGCCGCAGAACAGAAGTGTTTCTCCGTCGAGGATCGTCCTCACCTCACCGAACTGTTCATTCTTGAAGACTTCGATTTTGTTATCCATGACAGGTTTCCTTTCCGGCATCAGATGTGCCACTTTGATTTTTGAGTGTAGAAACGGGATTGCAGCAGTAGGGACACTCTGCAAACACGCAGGACTGATATTTCCAGTGAGGACGGTGAAAGCGGCAGCTTCGGCACTCAGGGAGAATGCCATCCGCGCCGCTGTCAAAATGCTCAAAGCCGGGTATGGTCTGCATCAGCAATTCCAGTGCTTGCAGATCACCGGCTGTCATGCGTTTCATGCTTAAAAACTCCTTTCCTTCGCCGCATCGCCAGCAAATATTCCGGCTTTTGGGCAACAAAAAAAGAGGGTTTGCTTCTTACTCCAAATTGGAGAAGAAACAAACCCTCTTCGTTTACGATGTAGTTCAGATGATTTCTCGGATGGTATGAATGACACCGAGCAGCAGCCCGATGAAGAAGGCAAGTCCTCCGATAAGACCGCCTATGATTAAGTTCAATGCGAAGATGCCGACTGAGCCGGAGATACCGTAGCCGCTGGGAACGAGCCAGAGGCACATCCTCCGGATGCCGAATGGCAAGCCGACGCAGATCCACATAAGGAAGTAGTCACATACGCCGTCAGGCATATAGATCGGCTTGAGAAATGACGCGAGGCAGAACGCAAGCGCGATTGGAAGCAGAACCTCCTTCAAGAAGACTTTGATAGCACCCACTATATCCTCCTTCTGCCGGAAGTGTGCAGCGGCACACTCCGGCTTGCTTGATTATTGTGAAAGTCCTTTGTTTTCGGTCAAAAAAAGAAGGGACTAAGCCAGATTGCCTTGGTTTTCAAGGTCTTTCTGATTTAGTCCTATTATCGCACAATAATCCTTTGTGATGATGACGGCGATGTCGCCGTTGCTCATGT
>ERZ791573.499-NODE-499-length-22169-cov-3.487610_pt1 | contig 22169 bp, 20 predicted proteins | sample MGYA00509971_ERZ791573 | MGnify/ENA primary metagenome ERZ791573 (study PRJEB30046, sample SAMN00791921) | human gut metagenome | study: EMG produced TPA metagenomics assembly of the A metagenome-wide association study of gut microbiota in type 2...
CGAATGAAATGCCGCAGGGCAAACTCCGGGCGCTGGAGGTCGCGGAAGCTGGCGGCAGAGCGGAACACGCTCATAGCAAAGAACAGCACCAGCAGGGCCAGGCCGGTTGCCTGCAAGGTTCCGTGGACGGTCTGAATGACAGCCCAAATAGTGCCGCCCTTGAAGTCCTGCGGGGATATGGTCAAAAGGTTCCACACCTCACCGAGCTTCCCGTTCCAGACAGAAAGGGCATAATTGAGAAGATCTATAATAATGTCTTTGATATAAAGTCACCTCCTTGGGCGGTTCGTTGGAACCGCCCATTTTCGTTACGCCACACCGATCAGCGTAAGGATTTCCTGTGCGAAGAACACCACAACGCCGCCCGCCAGAGTGAGAAAGCCCTGGCTTCTCTGGCTGGGGTCGTGGCTCTGCAAAGACAGACCGACCTGCACGATGCCCCACCCCAGCAGGATAAGTCCCACCGCGCGAATCAGCGAAAAGATGAATGTGGAGAGATTTTCGACTACGACCAGCGGGTCATCTGCGGCAAAGGCGGGCAGGGCAAAAACAACGCCGCACACCAGCACGGCGTACAGCGCAAACAAATTGAGAGAGATTTTCACGGATTTTTTGTTATGATTCGGCTTCATTTGGGCCTCCGAATTCTTTGTATGGTTGGCTTCATCTCTGCCGCTTCGGTGGGCAGAAAATCGTCCATATCCAGCAGTTCATAATTTTCGGGTGCGCAGGGCAGATCGTCCAGCGCATTTTCGGCGGCGGTGTAGTCGTAAGGGGCTGCGCCGCCGTCCTCGGTGCAGCGGATGTTGGGATGCTTGAGCAGATTATATTTGTAGTCCACCACCGGGCGCTCCCCTCGGATGAACAAGATGCACTTGCCGTTGTCCAGCAGCCGCACCTCGTCCGGGGTCATAAGGTCGCGCCCGGATTGCTGGTGGTTGATGCTGTAACTGCCGCTGCGCCCCTTGCTTTGGTTGTAACTGGTGGTGGAGATGGTTTCTTTGCCCAGCAGTTCCGAAACATATTTGTGGGTTTCTTTCTCGGTGCCGCCGAGGTAGAGGAATTCATCACATAGGCCCACCAGCGACTCCCAGTCATCCTTGTACATAGCCTTTAACTGCGCCATATTCTGCACAATAATCGAACAGAAAATAGCGCGGGAACGCATGGTGGCAAGGGCGGACAAAAAGGTGTCTTTTGGCAAAGAAATGTTCGCGTACTCGTCCATAAGGCAATGCACAGGCACAGGCAAGCGTCCTTTGTGTACACGGTCGGCTTGACGGTACAGCGTCTGGATAAGCTGCGTATAAATCATACCAACCAGATAATTCAGCGACTTGTCCGAGTCCGGGATGCAGCAGAACAGGGCTATTTTGCGTTCCCCTAATTCCTGCAAATGCAGCTCGTCCGTCATCGTCAGCTTGGCGATGGACGGCAGATTGAATGCAGCCAAGCGTACACCCACGCTGACGAGGATGGATTTTGCGGTCTTGCCAGCCGCTTGTTTGAAAATGCGGTACTGCTTACAAGCGATGCTGTCGGGTTCGCGCATTTCCAAGCGCTCGAACAAGATATCCAGTGGGGATTGGTAGTTGTCATCATCCTCGTGGACTTCAGCAGCGGCGATCATTTCCATCACCATCGAGAAGTTTTGTTCTTCGGGCGGGGCCTCGTGCAGCAGGTACAGCATGAGGGCTTGCAGCAGGGCGGTTTCGGATTTCTCCCAGAAAGGGTCGCTGCTTTTTGAATGTGATGGCGTGGTATTTTGAATCAGATTTTCAATCAAGGTCAGCACTTCACGGTCATCATGCACATACACAAACGGGTTGTAACAGAACGATGCGGCAGGGTTTATGAGGTCAAAAACGATGACCTCATACCCCTTTTGCTTCAACAAATTCCCGGTCTTACGCAAAATCTCGGCTTTCGGGTCTGTAATTACCATAGAGCAGGCACATTCCAGTACATTCGGCACACCATAGGTGCGCGTTTTGCCCGCGCCGGAGCCGCCGACAATGAGGATGTTGGTGTTATGCTTGTGTTTGTAGCCATCTATCCCGATGTGAAAATGCTGGGTCAGCAGCAGATTCGACCCGTGCCTGTCCATGTAGAACTTATTCAGCCGAAACACGTCACCCCAAGCCGCCGAGCCATGCTCCGCACCGGGGCGGGTGTTCTTCTGATCGGTCACGGCTACAATAACCGCTACCGCGTAAATCACCGTGAACACCAGCAAAAAGCGCGGGCTGTTGCTGACCCACGCCAACGCAAACGGCTCTGCCAGTGCGCTGTTCAGCGCATCCAGCAGAGCCGTTATTTTCATGCCCGGCTTCCAGCGGCAAGCCACCGCCAGTGCTGCCCACCATACAACAGGCAGCGGCAGCAGCCAGACCCACCAAGGATTCTTTCTTCCCGGCGTGGTGGGTTACCTTTCCTCACCGCGATAACGGTTGGGCGGGGCGATTTTCTGCTCCCACCGCTGCCGCTTCTGCCATAGCTTCGGGAACGATGTGGTGATATCCAACTTTGCAAAATCCTGCGGTTGACGCGGCAGTTCAGCCAGAATCTTTCCTCGCAAGCGCGCCCATGCACACTTGTTTGGAATATTCTCTTGGTAGAATTTGTCGTAGCTATATTCCAATCCGCTGACTTCGAGGTAATGCTCCATCTCCAGACTGAACATATAGATGTCAAAATTATTCTCTTTATTTTCCTCGCTGGGGGCAAGGAACAGCGTCCACATGACCCATTCATCCAGCGAGTTCGGCATACGATTCAGGATGTCGGGATATTTGCGGTTCAGTTCCTTTTCAGCGCCGGATGTTTCCAGATAGGTGCGAAACTGCTGGCCGTCATAGGCGTGGCCGGCAACATAGCCGCAATCTTCCCATTCGGCATCCTCAAAAGGAATCGGAATATCGGCAAGTGTGTCGGGGTCATCCACCGCCTTGAGGTAGGTGTCATGCCCTTGCAAAATCAGCCAGTTTTTGAAATAATCGAATCGATCATCCGAAACGCCGCCATTGATGATTGCTGCCGCACCGTACAACACAGGACTTTTGGTCAAGCTGCGGTACTCCTGCCAGATGCAGTCGAAGCCCAGCATTTTCTGCGGTGTCAGCTTGATAAGCTGCCTGTACAGGTTGTTCCGCACGGATGCCGAATCGAATGTGTCAGCTTCGGCATTGGCGCGGTCAATGACTGCCCAGAACTCATCCAAGGTCATGGGAATGTCTGCCCCATACAGTTCTGCAATGGACTTACCGTATACCGCACGGCACTGTTCCTCCAACCGTGCGTGGATGCGCTGCTGCTGGCGCTCATTCAGCGGTACACGGAAATAGAAATCACCGTCCACGGTAGAGTTATTCCTGTATGTCACATACATTGCCAGCGAATCCACCTCACCGACGCGCCATTCTGCATACAGGTCAATGTTGTCATCGTTAGTGTCTTGGCCGATATCCAGCCCGAACGCCTTGTCTGCATCGAACGTGACAGGGATATAGACGTTGATGTATTCTTCCTCGATTTCCAGCGGGTCGCTTTTATTGAGTCGGAACTCTAAAAGTGCCGCTTCATCGTGGATGGGCAGTTCGTTCATCGTGGAAAGCTGTTTGACTTTTTCGAGATGTTCGCGCTCTGTCATGGGTATCCCCTCACCAGATAAACAGCGGTGTATGAGCATGAAGCAGTCGCGCGAGGGCATCATCCACGGCATCGGTGTACCCGCCCTCGGCCAGACGCTGGGTGCGCAGTTGGTTGAGGGCCGCTTTTGCCAGCTTATACTCAGCGGCGGACATCGTCAGCTTGCCGCCTGCGGGCAGATCGTTCACACGCAGGATAAGCCGCCCGGTCACTTCGGTGCTTCCGCCGTGAGTGCGCTGGCCGTAGTAGACATCGCCCAGTGCGCGGAGCAGGATGCTTTTGTTCGCACGGTCAAGTTTTACTTTACGTTCTGTCATTGGTTTTGCGCCTCCTTTTGCTCACAACATATCATAGAACTGCCGCAATAGCTATCCGTCATTTGAAAACAAACGGAAAACAATCAGCCGCGCTCCTGCTGGCGAGCAGGCTTCTTGGCGGGCGGCACGGCAACGGCATATTCGGCGGCGGGCGGTTCACGGGTCTGCACAGCCAGCGTGCGGTTCAGACTGCGCAACAGCCCGCCGCCGACAGCGTTCACGTCTGACAGAAATCCGCGCTGCTGTTCAGTAGCCAGATTTCCATACAAGGCAACCACCCGGTCAAAGTTGAATGCAGTGGTATCCAGCCCATAGCGGTGTGCCACCATGTAGGCGGCGCAGTAGCTGGGTGCGGCGTAGGCTTGACGGTTGTAGGTATAGTCCTTGTGGAAGTCTGCCTGCGCACGTTCCCGGATAATAGCGCACAAAGTCGTTCCCGCATCCATGCCGTTGCGAACATAAATCGTGTGGTTCTTGGGAACATACTGCGCTTGGATACCGTCCGGCAGACTGTCGGAGATTTGAATCGACACCGGGCTGCTCTCGATGGCGGCGGCAATCAATTCATCCACTTGGTAGTCGGCGGGCGGCGGCACAGGTCGCCCCCGCGTCTGGGTGATGTCAAACACCTTACCGATGTTGTACCCGGATGCCTTGCGGCCATTGGCTTCATATACTTGACCGATAATGGCCGTATAACCTTCCTCGCCGGTGCGGATGTGCCGCCCGGCGTTTTTCCACTGCTGGAACGTGCGAGCGTCCGTGATGTCGGCGTTCTGCCCAGACAGCAAAAGCTGGTTTGGCAGCGAACTCCGACATTGCGACATGAAGTCGAGAAATCCCTGCAAGGCGGGGGCATCTGCAAACACTTCACCCATGCGGGTATCCACCTGTGCCCAGACTGCCTCGCGCTCGGCTTTCTTCATGGCGGCATATTCTTCTTTAGAATACTGCGACTCGGGCGGCGCGGCGTTGTTGAGATATTTGTTCAAGTCCATTTACAGCACCTTGTCCTTTCGCTTGATTTTTACCGGCATCTTCGGCATACGATCCTTGGGTGGTTCAACCTTGCGGCGCAGGTAGGCGGTGATGTCGGTCAGTTCCATGTGCACGCTGGGGCGTTCACCCTTGGCTCGAAGCTGATCGGCGCGCGGCGACGGTGAGTTTGCAAAAGATTTGCTGTTGTCGGAGAAAGGCTCGGACGGACTGTCGTTCTCCGAGCCCTGCGGAAAACCCATGTTGAATTGTTCCTCATCCGCGCCGACCTCGAAATCCACTGTGCCGTCCTCGGTCTGGACGCGCTCGGTTTCAGAAGCAGGTTCACCATATTTCTGCTGTGCATCCTCGATGATTTCTGCCATGCCGGTGTCCACAACATCCAACTGCAATTTTTCAATGATGCGGTTGGCTTTGGACGCATCGTCCTGCAAGATGGCGATTTCAATGTGGTCGGGGTCCATCTTGTCGCGGATGGGGCAGAACAGCAGACCGTGGGATTTCGCGGCACGGGCAAAATCGTGCATCTCGTACTTGTCCACCGTGAAAAACTTCAGCGGCTTCTGCTCTTTCAAAAGGCGGATGAGATGAGTTTTGCCGTGCGTCTTTTTGCTGTCATGCAGCACTGCCTGTGCGAAAATAAAGAAGTTTTTCGCAGCGGTGCCGGAGATGCGCAGGGCAAACTCTGCACCCTCCAGCGAGTAGCGGACGACCTGGTCTGCGGGTTCAGAGCCGTAATTCATCTGGCATCACCGGCCTTTTCTTTGGGCGAGGGCAAGCGGCTGAACGACTCCACGCCGGGGATGAGGGCAAGACTGCGCCCGCAGTCCCAATCTACATGGATTTGCCCGGCATCGTCGATACATTCCACCGTGCCCATAGAACCAGGCGGTACGGGGAAATCATCTTCCATGCAGCTGAGTTGCAGCCGCGTGCCGGGCGGGTACTTGCGGCGAAGGTGTTCGATGTAGTCTTTGTTTGGGTATTTCATAGGCATTTTCCTTTCCGAATTATAGTGTTAAATCAATGTTGGGGCGGCGGTCACGCGCACGTTCCTGTTCTTGTTTTTGCTGTTCAGCGCGGTCACGGCGGGCTTCGGTGAGGTGTTGCTGCACCTCTAGGGAGTGTTCTGCGATTTTGCGGCAGAGCCGTTCCTCTTGGCGAAGCTGTTTTAGGGCGGTGTTGACCGATTCATGCTGCGATTGTACATCATCGGTTTTGGGCAGTTGCTTACGCTTTGTCAGCAACTGCCTAATTTCTGTTTGCAGGGCTTGTCGGTGAGTTTCCAGCTGTGTCATCGTATCAATATTGTTTCTTGACAGGAACTCCATCTGTCGGATGCGCTGGTCTAACTTGTAAGCATCCTGCCGCACGGCATAGCTGGAGCGACTCGGCTTGCGGGGCAGCGCGCCCAATTCGTACAGGTAACGATAATACAGCGCCCGCAGCCCGGCCAGCTTGCGATGGGGCTTTTCCCCGCTGCGCAGACGGCCATGTTGGATTGTTGGTGGATTTTCAACATAAGGGCGGTAGCTTCGTGGATACAGGATGCGTGTCTGGATTGCTTCTGGCGTATACCGCTTGCCCAGCGTTTTGAATCGAACAAAGCGCTCTTTTTCGGGCGGACGCAGGACGGGATACTTGCGCCCCATGCGCACCTCATACCCTTTGCGTTCCATTGCACTAAGAAACTGCCGCCATGTAAGGCTTTGCTGAATCGCTTCATCCACATCCTGCCGAATAGCCGTGCGCCATGTTGGCTGACCGTTTTTCTCCGCCAACCATTCGGCGTAGGGCTTTGCCACATGATTAGAGTTTTCGGTGTCGATGACGGACAGCTTATATTTCCGGCAAAGTTCATCTGATATCGCGCGGATTTCCGTCACATAGCTTTTGCCGTTGCTGTGGTATTTTTTGCCGTCTATCCGACTGACCGAGTTCCAGACAATATGCGAATGGATATGCCCGGTGTTCAGGTGTGTGCCGATGACATATTCATACCGTCCGCCCAGCACACGGTCTGCCAGTTCTTGTGCAATCTGATGCGCCAGTTCGGGGGTGACTTCTCCGGCAGCAAAACTCTGTACAAGGTGATACCCCTGCACACCGCCCGACTTGTGCCAGCGTTCCTTGGTTTGCCGCATATCGGCAAAGGCGGTTTCCAGCGTGCAGGCATACGAGCTTTCAAAGAAGGATTGCTCTGTTTTATCGCGGTTGGCGGCATAGTCGAGGGCGTCCTGCAAGGATACCGCCGTGGTCTTTTCTTTGTTCATCACATACTTCACCGCCCGATCCAGACGGCGGACAGGGATCACGGATGTGTAAGCCATATTTCATAGAGCCTCCTAGTAGTTTTCTTTTATTGTGAGCCAGACTTCCTTTGCAATGCGCGTCATCTCGTCCACGCTTTGCTGCCCCGCCACGCTCGTGCTGTTGGCGCGGTGCGCAAGCTGGTTTGCGTTGTTGCACAAACCGGAAATTTGCCGCACAAGTTCCGCATGGTGTGTGCAGGGGCGCGGATGGATTTCTTTGTCCAAGATAAGGGAGCGCAGGTATTCCTCGCGGGATAATCCACTTGTTTTGACCTGTTCACAAAGATGGCGGTATTCACGCTCGTTCAGCCGCAACGGGATAACATGACCGCGTCTGCGCATAGCGGGGGTTTGGGGATCACCCCAAAAGTGCGTTTGGATATCCAAACGCTATGCTTGCCAAACACGCCCCCCAGCGCCATTCATGACACAAGGTCGTCGCCCTCCGAAACGGCTTTCTTCAAACCGTCCAAGGTTGTGACAATACGGTTGTATTTCTGTGCCAAGCCGATCTGCGCGTTGGTGGTTGCATCCTGATTCCGGCTGCAGACCACCAGCATCGGGCAGCGCAGCAGCTTATCCCGCACAATGGCGGTGTATTCGCTGCGTTCCACGGCATCTTCCAGCACCAAATACTGGCTGTCCTGCAATTTGGGGCATACCGGCAGGTAGCCCAGCAGGTAGACTTCACGGCAATAATTGCGGAGATGTTTGGAGGTTGCGCCCTCGCTGGCGCAGATAAAAGCCCAAGGTCGTTTCATTTTCGTGTTTCCTTTCTGAATTTCGGGAGTGAATCAAATTTGATTCACTATTTTTAAGTTGGCGGTCAAAAGTGAATCAGTTCTGATTCACTTCGGATTCAAGGGCAGTTTTCAGCCGTTCAGTGCTGCGTTGGAAGTAGGCGTCCGACATCTCAATGCCGACAGCCTCATAGCCTTCCTGCACAGCGGCCAGCACGGTGGTGCCCGCCCCGGCAAAGGGGTCAAGGATGCGCCCGCCCGGCTCGCAGATCTGCACCACATCCCGCATAAGCTGCAAGGGCTTTTCGGTGACATGGATGCGGTTCTGGGGATTCGGGTAACGGAACACGCCCGGCAGACACCCAACATTTCTCTCAAGCGGCATTTTGCCGTTGGACCCCCACACGATGTACTCAGACTGCTGGCGGAAGCGTCCTTTCTGTGGGCGGCTGGCGACTTTATCCCACACGGCTACACCGCGCCAGGTCCAGCCCGCCCACTGCAAAGCCAGCGTCATAGCGGGTAGCTGCCGCCAATCGATGAACAGGCAGACAGGCGCGCCGGGCTTGGCAATGCGGCGGGCATCCTGCAGCCATGCCGCCGTCCAGAACATCCAACTCAGCTGATCCATCTGGTCGGAATCGAAGTCGGGCAGCGCCTTTTCTTTGCTCATGCTGCTGTACTTTTCGTTGGTGCTGCGGTTCTTGGTGGTCTGGCTACTGCCGCCGCTGGCATAGGGCGGGTCGGTGATGATGGCATCGAAGCTGTTCGGCACAAACTGGCGGAGGATCTGCAAAGAATCCCCGTGCAGGATCGACCAGCGGTCACCGCCGCAGTGTTCGGGCATCCGGAAATCAGGGGTGAGAATGTTGAGCGTTTCGGGAGTGTTCGTCAAAGGCATCCTTCTTTCTTATCGTTCAAAATCATGGGTACGGGGTTCTTTCGGGGGCGGTGTGCGGCTTGCCGTCTGTACAGAAACACGGTCATCTTCGAGTACAAAGCAGTCCTGCGTCCTGTTGTCGAGCTTGGTTCCTGGCAGGACAACGGCATTGCCGCGGCAAACTACATTGCCGGAGATTTCGCCATATACATGGGCACTGCCGTCAATGGTCGGTGCGCACAAGGTTTGCTCATCCTGCCGAATTACAGCAAAACCGCAGACACAGCTTTTTCCCATAATGACCCCGCCGCAGACGATGGCATCATCCTGCACAGTGGCATCTCCCATTACGGTGGCGTTCTTGCCGACATAGGCGTAGCCCTTTGCAACGGCGTGATCTGTAAGGACAGCATTGCCGCAGACAACTGCATTTTCACAGGCGATGGCATCTTCCGAAATCCATGCGCGTCCCTCTTGGTCGAGGTTGTCATAGCTTTCCACATAGCCGCCGAGCGTCCCTGCAAGGACATCCTCGGTCAAGTCTGTCACTGCGCGGATGCGGTGCAGGTTAGGGTTGTCGGGATGGGCAATGTCGGTGATTTCGTATTTCTTCATCTGGCATCACCCCGGTCACGTTTGGGCGTAGGGCTGGGCGATAGTTCGGTTTCCACATACTCGGAAACGATGTTGAGTGCTTCGGAGTAGCTTTGACTTGCCGTGACCCTGTCGCACATTTCCTTGGCCTTATCTCTCTGCCCGATGTCTTTCAGCAGCCGCGAGGCTCGGCCCATAATGGCGAAAATGTTGCCGTCCTGCCCAATCAGCTGCATCTTGGGGCGCAGAGAATTCTTTTCCGGTTTCGGGATTTTCTCAAAAGATGGCGTCATCTTGAATCCATCTTCCTGCCAGAAATGAACAGCCAACGTGCCGTCATCCACACGAATATCTCTCTGCTCAAAGCCCTCGCCCCAGCCGTCGCTGTACTGACCGGAAATGTAGTTGCACAGGACGGTCTGCTCATCATCGAGCAGAGGTTCTTTCAGTTCCACGGTCAGACACCCGCACAGTTTGTTGCCGCAAATTTCCACAGACGGCACAGCACTTACCACTTTGCTGCGGACGGAATCGTCCTCGTGGTAATACTGCATCAGGTCGCCGTTGAAATCTGCAATGTCCTTTTTCACGGCCTCATCAACAGCATCGGCATACTGCAGCAGGTCATGCCCGTCCAGCGGGCAACCCTCATACTCGTCGTAGAACTCGTCCTCATAGTCAGGTTCATTTGGGAAAAAGTCCGCAGCCAGCGGAGAATAAAATTTCATCTGCAAATCATGTCACCTCTTTCCGCCGCACAGGTCATGGTCGATCTGCGCGGCATAGTAGTTTTCTATCGTCAGCGGCGCATTGTAGAGCGCCGCCAGTAAGTATTGCTTGATGTTTCGGATGCGGGGCGGGTTGTCCTTGAGGCAATCCAGAACATACTGGATATGTTCTGCGTTCAGCTTGAGAAATCTGGATTTTACTACCTCTGCAGGCATATTTTCGCCAGCGATACGGATAGCAGCCCGTTTGGAACAAACCACATCCAGCATCAACTCCACCAGTTCATCCAATCGCATCGTATCCATCGGGTTATTCTGCGCCAAAATCGGATACTCGATATTTTTCAGCAGCAGGGCGCGGTACTCTGCCCGCTGGCCCGCCGCGCGGATAGGATTCGATACGTTATTTGTTTCTTCTTTCTTTATTTCTTTAGTATTTAATTGTGCAGGATTTTCCTGTACAGGCTTTTCCCGTTTAGGCTCTGCCTGTTTTGGTTGGGCACACTTAGGCGTTGCTTCTTCGGGACCCTGTTCCGGGGGCTGCGGCTGCTCTAAAACCGTGTACTCCATACCGCGCATCTGACCGTTCTTGTCGCGGATGCGGCGGCGGATAATATACCCCGCCGCTTCTAACTCGCGCACGGTGGCACACACGCTGTCCACGCCCTCTTTGCAGATGGACGCCAGCCCTCGCGTGGTATAATCCCAATCTTCGGGCAGAGACAGCATCAAAGATAAAAGGCCCTTCGCCTTGAGCGAAAGAGCCTTGTTGCGCAGATGATGGTTGGACATAATGGTATAATTTTGCGTCTTTTGTACACGGAACACAGCCATAACGATTTACCTCCTGTTAATGCCCTATAAGTGGGCGAACGATTTCTGACTTTCATGTTGATTTTTCTCTCTATCGGCAAGGCGCCGCGCGGTGGGCGGCAGTTCTTGCCATCCGGTTGTTTTTTGCCATATCAGCGTAATCTCCATTCTCGATGTTGGGCGGCAGGTCGCAAACCTGATACTTTTCTCGGTAAAGGTTCTGAATGCCGACACTCGCCATGCGTCCTTTGGCATCGTTGTCCAGACGCAGTTCTATCGTGGTGATCTCCGGGTGCTGGCGCAGAAATTCCTGCAAGGCCAGCGGTTCTTTGCCGGAGGACGAGACCCCGCCCAGCGACAGACGGTATTTGTCCGCAGCATCCCCGCAGAGCGTCATCTCTGCCATGGCATCTATAGCGGCTTCAAACACCGCCACGGTGGTGCCGGGCTGCATCGGCGGGATGCAGAAACCGTACTGTTTCTGACTGCCGGGAGCCTCCCTCTTGAACGGTTTCCCATAGTCATAAATACCGCGCAGAGCCGCATATTTCGGCACGCCCTGCGGGTCTTTGCCCAAGAAAACACAGTTGTGATATTCTGCACTTTCGTACAGAATTTTTCTCGCAATACAGTAGCGAATCGTGGGCAGTGAGATGCCGCGCCCCAGCAAATACCGCGTTACGCGGTCATTATTCGGTGCGGGGTTCGGCAGACGGAACGGCGGGCGCTCGCGCTCCACTGCTTCATGCTGCACAGGAATGTACATCGGGCTTTCCTCGCACAGCAGCTGCACCGCTTCTACGAACGGTACACCTTCCACATAAATCAAATATTTCAGCGCCGACTTGCCGCCGATATCGCGGCTTTTCCAATGCCACACACTGGATTCGCCGTTTATCTTGAAACTGTCATGCTCCGCAAGCTGGTACTCACCCCGCGCACTGCTTTTCACCAGCGAACCGGGACGGTACCTCCGCAGGAACTCGATTGCCGTCATCCGGTTGGCGGCATCAATTTGTTTTTTACAGACGCGCGGCAATTACACAATGTAAGCGGCGAGGTCGCTCATATGTTCAACATTTTCCCACGGAAAATCCTCGCGTCCGAAGTGACCGCCCGCCGCCGTGCGGCTGTAAATGGGGTTCAGCAGGTTCAACTGCTTGATGATGCCCGCAGGGGTCAGGTCATACACCTTGCGCACCGCTGCTGCCAAACAGTCATCCTCGCAGATGCCGGTGCCGAAAGTGTTCACATCCACCATGACAGGGTCTTTTTCCCCGATGGCATACGCCAGCGTGACCTGACAACGATTGGCAAGATGGGCGGCGACCATGTTTTTGGCAATGTACCGCGCCATGTATGCGCCGCTGCGATCCACCTTGGTGGCATCCTTGCCGCTGAACGCACCGCCGCCGTGGGGCGCAAATGTGCCGTAGCTGTCCACCATGAGCTTGCGCCCGGTCAAGCCGGTATCGGCATCCGGGCCGCCCTGCACAAACTTACCGCTGGGGTTCAGGATGATTTCCGCGTCGTCGGCGGGCATACCGTCAAAGGCCAGCGGGAACACATATTCGTCCAGCAAATCCGCCAGCTTATTGATGTCGGTGTCCTCCTTGTGCTGCACAGAGACGACCACCGTGGTGATACGCACGGGCGTGTCGCCGTTGTATTCCATCGTGACCTGCACCTTGCCATCCGGGCCGATGTCGGGGATAACGCCGGTCATGCGGGAGATTTCCAGCAGCGTCACAAGGCGCTGGGCGGCAACCACCGGCATCGGCAGATATTCGGGTGTTTCGTTGCAGGCGTAGCCGACCATAACGCCCTGATCGCCCGCACCGAGGGTGTCCTCGTCCTCTCCCTCAGCCAATTCCGGCTCGACAGCGCCCGCAATGTCGGGGCTTTGGTCGTGGATGTAGCAGTCGATCTGGTACGCCTTCGGGTCATAGCCGACATCCCGCAGGGTGTCGCGGACGATGTTGAACACGTCGGGCTTGGCCGAGGTCGTGATTTCACCCGCCACAATAATGTGACCGTGGGTTGCCATTACCTCACAGGCCACGCGGCTGGCGGGATCATGCTGCAGACAGGCGTCCAGCACGCTGTCGGCAATAAGGTCGCACAGCTTGTCGGGATGACCGCGCATGACGGATTCTGCGGTATAAAAGTGGGGATGTTCGTTTTCTTTCATAGTTTCGGTGTTTGCAAAAATATCGTTCATAGGTTCTTCTCCTTGCTTGTTGGATGATTTCGGACAAAGAAAAAAGCCCGCAGGCGGGCTGCGGGCTAGGATGGTGATATTCATATCAGCGCTCCGGGGATTCTTTTGTTTTGGGCGGCGGAGCCATAACGCGGGTATATTCTTCCGGGGTGGTGTGTTCCACACACAGGGTCTTGCCAAGCAGGAAAAACAGCTGCGGATCGTGGTACATTTCCTCGTAGTGCTTCATCTGCTTGGGCGTGAGGTCGGTAAAATCGTTGCTGGTCAGACCGCATACGAAAAATGTGCCATGGATAATGTCATAGTCGCCCAGCATACGGTTCAGCGGCAGGTTTTCTGCAATGCCGTTGTCATTACAGACGATACAGGCGCTATCCCGCCAAGGGTACACGGCCTCGATGGTGCCGCCGACAACTGCCTGCTCGGCTTCAAGGGTGTGTTCAATGTCGGCTTCGCGGGGGTACTTTCCGGGTTCAACGATCAGAACTTTCATCGGTATTCTCCTCATCAGAAGTTTCTTTCAGTGCATTTTTCTGCTTAACGGTCAGCAGCACGATCCCTGTCGCAGATGCAAGGGACACGACCACAATAGCCAGCAGCGGGAAACCATCTCCTGTCTGCGGGAGGGTCTGCACCTTGTGCGGCGTAATAACCGGCGTGGGAACAGGAGTAGGCGCCGGGGTTGCAGCGGGCGTCGGCTGCGGTGTTGGTGCCGGGGTTGGTGTAGGCGTATCCTCGCGGGGTATAGCTTCATCGATCATTTGAATTAGCCGCTTGTCAGCGCGCACCCATTCGGCATCCGCATTTTCGCGGACGAACAGAGAAATTTCATCATCCACAGATTCCAACTTGAACTGTACCGAGTTAGCAATTTCAAAGCCAACCGGGGCTGCATCTTCGGTCAGGGTGTAGATGCACTCTTTGGCTTCGCCTGACAGCTTGAGGAAATCATTTGAAACGGGAACACGATGCGTTTTGTAGTCGGTTGTCCAAGTGTCGACGACCTCATCATTCGCATCACGGATCGTCAGAGTGGCACCCGGCAGCAGATTACCCGCAATGTCGGTCTTGTCGATATCCAGCACAGGCGCGTCCTGCATAATGACGGTGGCATCGTCGAGTTTTGTCCAATCATCGTTGGGTTTCACATATACCTCATTGACCTGCTCTGTACCTTCCTGCACCAGCTTGAACACGATGCTTTCGGCTTCGGCGTAGCCGTCCGGGGCGCGTTTCTCCGTCAGGGTGTACTCTTTTTCAAGTTCCAGACCTCGCACGGTGTGCGGCACTTTGCCGGAGGTCCAGCCCTCGACCAGATTGCCGTCTGCATCACGGATTTCCAGCTTTGCACCGGGCAGTTCCTTGCCGTTAGTGATGTCCTGCTTGGAAATGTCCACACCGGTGCGCAGGTTGGTGTTTGTACCATCTACGACCTGCCACGCGATTTGCTGACCTTCATAGGTGAAGGAAACTTCCATAGGGGTGCTGTCCAGCAGGTAACCCGCAGGGGCGGTGATTTCCACAATGCGGTATCTGCCGCTGTTGCCGGAATCCGGATAAGTTTTTGCGCGGATAGGAATGTCCACATCAAACCAAGTAAAACCGTTGGCATTGGTGGCGCTGCTGGTAGCCAGCTTTGTACCGGCGTACAGCAGCTTCGATCCATCTGCGGAATAAATGTCATCCACTGTGTAGAGTTCATACACCGCGCCGGGCAGATAGGTCAGCGCCTCGCGATCTTGCTTGTAAATGCCTACACCGATTTTGCTGACTTTATCGCCGGGCTTTTCGGGAACAGGCAGCACCCGCGCATTTTCAAACACGAGAATCTGTCCAATCTTGTGGGCATCCGAGGCGTCCTTGACATTCACAATGCTGTACGAACATTCCTTGTCGCCGTCCTGCTCGTGGCTGACAATAGTTTTTGCCAGCACAATGTCGTTTTTCTGGTTATCCCAGCCAAATTCGACCGTGTAGCTCTGGTTTGTCAGGATAAAGCCGTAAGGTGCTTTTACCTCGGTAACAGTATACTTACCCAGCGGCAGGGTCACGGTTACTTCGCCTTTGGTGCCATCATGGTTGACCGTGAGGAAATCGTAGGTTGCCTGCGTGCGGGTGGGGCTGAATTTTACTTCGTCCACTTGCCCCGCCGCGCCGGTGGTAACAGTTGCTACCAAGTCACCGCCCTTGTACCAGTAAGTGCCTTGGCGGTCGGGCGTGGCAATATCTCCGTCCGCGTGAATTTCGTACACCGCGCCTGCAAGATTGTCCTGCGTGTAGATGAACTGTCCCTCTTGGTAGTCGGTCAGGACATTGCCCTGTTTTCGGATGGTAAGCTGACCGAGTGTTTCGTGATTGCAGTATTTCTCCGTGACGATGTACTCATCCATGTCGTTGGTGGCATTGCCCACGACCTGCCAGACACGGTCGGACTTGATTTCAAACTCCACCGAGTAGGCAGGATCGTTATAGTATCCTTCCGGACCTTGCAGTTCCTCAATCAGGTATCTGCCCAGCGGCAGTTTTTCGGGTGTTTTCATAAGACCGTCTGCATCGGTGTAGAACACATCCGTTTTCTTGGTGGCGCTGCCGCTGGCGGGGTCGATCATGGAAATGCGGGTCTTGCGGTCTTTTTCGTCCAGCCGATACAGCGCAAAGGCTGCGTTTGCAATTTTGACCGCCCCACCGGTTTCGGTGTCGGTCTTGATGAGCTGCAAATAGCCCTCCAATTCCTCATCCAGCACGTTGTAGGTCATATAGTTATTGGTGGCTGTAGTGACACAGCCCGCAGGAACCGTGAATCGACTCTGCGGGCTGTTGGCGTCCACTGTCACGATGAACGGATCGCACTGGAACACATCCTTGGGAATAGTAGTTTCTACCACGAGGTACTGCCCATAGGGTAGCCCTTCAACGCGGAAAACGCCCTCATCGTTGGTGAACATTTCTCCCAGCCTATATTCAGCGGGCTGATCCGTAGGCATCCAGCCGTTGCCCCTGCCGTTGGCGTAGTCGCCGTCTGCGGTCAAGGTCGCGTTATAGGCGTTGACTGTTTCGGTACTGCTCTCGTACATATTGGCGATGGCTTGCCCTTCGGCGGTGAAATCGTATTTTAGTGTGGCGTTATCGTAATTGTCTTTGCGATAGGCAGACAGGATGCTGGCGGCATCGTAGCTTCCGTCCGGGTTCTGCTTGAACTGCGCCGCCTTGCTCAATTTGGAAATACGATAAACCGTAAAGCCCGCGCCTTTCAATTTCAGTGCAGGGCTTGGCTGACCGGTGGTCGAAACCAACTTCTGCAAACTAAAGCCGGATTTGAGGACTTCGTCTTGACTCTCCTGTTCGGCATGGATGTGGTAGGCGGACTCATCTGCATAGGTCAGCGTTTTGTAGTGGTTGACCTCGTCACAAAGATAACCCTTGGCATAGGACAGATAGTAGCCATCCCACGCCTTGCTGCCGTTCAGCTTGCGGTTCTCGGCTACGGCGGAATACTGGTTTTTGTAGATGTAGTCGGTGTACTCGCCGCCCTTGGTGGCAAGGCTGCTGTACTTGCCTGTGCGTTCGAGCTTTTTGTTCAAAAGCGGATACTTCCCGGTAACATACAACTTGCCGTTTCCGTCAATGGGCAGCACCAGCCCTGTGGCGCGTTCCACAAGGTAGTATCTGCCCATGTACAGGTTGGCAAAAGCCAGCTTTCCGTCTGTGATTTTGGCAGACGCTACCAGCCGGTCTTTCTGCAAGATGGGCAGGTAATCGGTATCCCAACCGCCATTAGTGAGAATCGTGGTGTGCCAGATGGGTTGTCCGTTGGCATCGGTGATTTTAGAGTAATCTACGACACCCGAAACACCGTCCGGGTGTTCAATCGTGTCTGCGGCGTACAGGTCGTACACAGCCCCCTCCAGCGTGGTGTCACCGTTGCTGCCCGCAGCCAGATACCGCGCGGCGTCCAAGTCTACTTTTGTCAGCAGAATATTGCCGAGAACACGGTCGTTCTGCATCTTGTCGGCATTGGCGTGCATGGTGTAGGAATTTTCGTTGTTGGCGACTCCGGTGGGATCTGTGGCGTAGGTCTTATCTGCATTGCGGATGCCAAAGGTGATAGTGACCACACCCTCGCCGGTGTCGATGAGGGTACCGCCGCTGTTGGCCGTAGTAATGTCGGCGTTATAATCGGCGTTGCCCAGCCAAATCGTCTGACCGTCCAGCGCCTTGGTGATTTCAAAGGCATACGCCCGCTTGCCGAGAACAGAGCCTGCCGCGCTGGGAGTGTTCACATCCGTCCAATCACCGTAGTACCCGCTGGGTGCGCGGCTCTCCACGATGACGAACTTGCCCTCATTGCGCTGGGTGTAATAGATATTGTCAGAACCATTGGCATAATTGCTGTGGTTGATGACCTTGTAAGTGCCGTCCGCTTGGCGCTCGACTTTGTACCGGTTGTACCCGCCTGCCGGAATATAGCACTGCCGAACGGTGTCCCACTCGAAACACTTAAACTCGGCATCGCCCTTGATGCGCTGCTTGGTTTCACTGTCGATTTTGTCAATGCTGACCTTGACCGACCATTCATCGTTCTGCATTTTGTAGTCGTTGCTGCTATTTGCAGGAACAGTAATCGTTTGGTGGCTGCCCAACGCACCGGGCGTTGAATCAAAGCCATGCGGGATGGTGACCTCGTCATAGCTGAATGTAATATTGGCAAGCTGCGCCCGCGCCGAGGCAATAGCGGCATCCACCATGCCCTGCGCTTCGTTCTGCAGCTGCCCGATAGCCGCATTCTTGGCGGCTTCGGCAGCGGCATCTGCTTCGGCTTGGCTGGTGAACGGTCCTTCCTGCCCGGAAAGCGTACTGGTGCTGGTCTTGGACACCTCGTAGTGAACCGTCCATGTGGCAGAACCATCTCCGCCGTTGACATGAAAACTGTCATCCTGCGTGTGACCGCTTGTGGTAATGGTCTGCGCTCCGGCAGGACTCATCTGCCAGCTGCCGCCGTCCACGCTGCCGCCGGTCCGGCTGGGCGTGACGGTAATGACCGCCCCGTCCACCTTTTCCAGCATGTTCAGCTGGTACTTGTCAGTGTTGACAGTGAATGTCAGATCAAAGCTGCCGCCGGCAGTCTGGGCGGGAGCCTGCCAGTCGGCATAATACTCCTGCGGCACAGGTTCCGGTTCCGGTTCTTCTCCCTCAATGGCGGGACCAATCAAGGCGACCGTCTGCCACCCACTGGCGGCGGATTGATAAATGTAGGTGTAATATCCCGCTTCGGCGGTATAGGTCTGCACCCCGTTCAACAGTTCCTCTGCCGATTCCCGGTAAAGCGCAGCCGCCCGGCTGTCGGGGTAGTGCTGCATAATAAACAGCTGCAGATCGTCGTAAATCATTTCGCAAAAATCCGAGACAGACAGTTCCGCCTCATCTTCCGCGCAAAAAACAGCGGGAAAATCGCCGCCCTCGTCCAGAGAAAGCTGGTTCAGCCCACCCCAAATGCGAATCTGGTTGCCGTAATGGTCACCGGGGATGCACTGGTCTGCGCCCACCGTGGAGGTGAGGGAATAGCTGTACGGCGGGCAACCGTTGGGCTGACCGTTGGCGCCGTGGGTACAGCAGTAGGCGGGTTCGCCGTTAAACCAAATCAACCATGTGGCGTTGACCTTTGCCACCTTGGTGATGCGCCCGCCTGTCACAGACGGGGTGGGGCGTCCTGCGTAAGGTGCAACCCCCATATCCGCAAACGGAGGGGGTGCCGTGCTGCTGCGGTCAATTTCGACATTCAGATTTTGGGTCAGCGAATTACCATCCGGGGCAGTGTAGACAAGCTGCGCCGTGAAATCTCCATCGGTCAGCAGATACAGCCCTGTGGCAGCGGCAGAGGTTTCCGCATACTCGCTGTGCAGAACGGTCGCGTCCTGCGCGGGTTCGCCGTAATAGTCCAGCAACGTGACATCTTCGGGCAGCAGCACATCGGTTCGGGAACCGTCCGCAGGGTATTCAACCTGCGCCATAAGCGGCACAATGGCATAGTCGGTATCCTCGGTCAAGGGTACGGTCACGGTTTTGTCGCCGCTGTTCAGGGCTTCCGGGTCAAGGTGGCTGTCCTGCTCCAACTGTCCGTCCGCCCACAGCGACAGACCGATTTTTGTCTGCCCTGTCGCAACCGGAAGCCCCTCGCTGCCGATGTAGGATTCGGCAGGTGTATCCGGCAGGTCGGCGTACAAAACTGCCGCATCCGGGTCAAAGGTTGCCGTCTGCGCAGTTTCGGGGGTTGCTGCGGCATCCTCTGCAAAGGCGGGCAGCGCTACGCCAACATTGGTAAACGTCAGTGCGCCCGCCAGCAGCAGCGACAAGCCCTGCTTTATTCTGTGTTTGTTCTTCATACGAATTTCTCCTTTTGTTGCAAAAGAAAAAGCCCGCTGCGCGGTGCAGCGGGCAGGGTTACCGTTCGGGAACGTGTTTCTTAGGGACCGGCGCGGCTCTGGCCTTGTAGGCTTTGCGGTATTTTTCGTCAGCATCATAGAACTGCTGCGGAGAGATGCCCGCATCCAGACACCCCTGCATGACAACCGCATGGTAGCGGCTGCTGACCGGGAGCAGCTGGTCGCGGTACGGTGCATTCATCGTGTAAACCATAATTTCGTGCGGCGTGCCGTCTGCATCCGTGACCGTCATGGTCTCCTTGTCATAGAATGTCGGGTAACCCTCGTAACAGTCAAGCTGTGATTCGTCATGGTCGGTGACAGACCAGATCAGCCCTTCGACGCTTGCGCCCTCTTTGGGCAAAATCGTCAGATAGCCGCGCCGGAACGCCAGCTCATAGCCGTCCAGCTTGGCGATACCCACGGCGGTTGCCTCCGGGCAGCGGTAGGCCATCTGCTCAAAATTCAGATTGGAGCCATAGGCAAAATATTCTTTTTTCGACATTTCTTCTCCTATCTGGCCTCGTCCGTGCGGGGCCGTGGTTGATTGCTGGGATACAGCGATTTATCGTGCCGCCACGCCTTGTCACCGGGCAGGTTCTTCAGCAGGTGCATCCGCACATTTTTGTACTCAGGGCCGATCAGCCCCAGTCGCAGCAGAAAGGTGCGGAAGGTGAACGCCGGGTTATCCCCGATGGGCGTTTTCCGGAACTGCGTGTACTTCTGGTTGATGCCCTGCGCCGAGATCGCCATAGCCAGAATGATGTTTGCTTTGGCTTCACCCGCATGGAGCGTGGAGTTGAACAATCGCCACTCGACTGTGCCATGGTAGAACACTGAATGCAGGTTCAAGGCGTGATACCGGCTCTGGTGGTAGTGATAGTCGCTGCCGTCCCGCCCGCGATACCAGCGGTCTTTCAGCTGATCCATACTCGCACCGCTGGGCAGCTTGCGGATTTCTTCCAGAATCGGCTCATCCACCGCCTGACAGTAACTGTCGATGCGGGCAGGGTTGACCTTGAGTGCTGCAAATAGAATGTCCTCTTTGGAATACATGATGGACAGCACATTTTTGAGGCTCTGCGGCGTGTGCTTACTTGCATCCACATGGACGTGCATTCCGCAGCTGTCGTTTACGATGCCGCCTGCGCGGCGTAAGGAACGGACAACCTCCTGCAGCTTTTCCATCTCGCCGTATTCGAGTTTCGGAGAGTTCAATTCGACCTTGTAGGTCTCCCCGATAAGAACAGACCGCCTACGGCATTCGGGATGGATGCTGCCGTCCCGGACGATTTTCCATTCTTTACCGTCCAAATCTTTGACCCTGTAGGCATCGTAGCCACCGCCGGAATGCTCGGCGCGGGTGCCAAATAAGTCTGCCAGCGTTTGGGCTGCCGTGGCACGGTTTATCCCGGTCAGTTCAATTTCACAGCCAAAATACTGGTCACGGAAATCAAGGGGCAAGCGCCTCACCCCGCAGTTCTGCGTCCATCTTGGCAATGCGCCGCCCGATGGCCTCTACCACATGGACCGTCACGCCGTTGCCAGCCTGTTTGTAGGCTTGGTTATCGCTTTGAATGGCAAGCACCGTGTCGATGCGGTCATCCGCCCATCCTTGCAGGCGCAGACATTCTCGCGGTGTCAGGCGGCGGATGCGACCCTCGTACAGAACACCGTGACGGTCTTTTGTGGTAAGTGTATGCATGGGTGCGCCGGGCTTACCGGTGCGTTCGGTGTTGCGGGCGAGGTCGGACTTGATGGGATTTTTGACCGGGCGAACTTCAACAGTGCCTTGTTGGCAGCCCGTTGTAAGTGTATGCGCAATCTCTTTACCAACCCGTCCGCGCCGACTGTTGACAGTGGCGTAGCACAGGTCGATGCTGTCACCGACCTGTGCCAACTGGTAACCGGTCTTGGTGGCGCACTTGATGGGTACGCCCTCCTCATACAGCCCGGTTTTGCCACCGAAGCCACCCGGATTGGCAGCCGGCGTGCAGCTCAGTCCTTCGGGGGAGCAGACTCGTTCTCCTTGATGCCCGCCGTGGGTTTGAATAAGAGAACTTCCTGCTGTTTCGGTGAAAGGAAATACTTTTCCTCTACATCGTTCATTAAGATATCCGACAATGTACACGCGGTTTCTTGACTGGGGGACGCCGAAATCTTTGCTGTTAAGACATTGCCATTCCACGCCATACCCCAGTCTGTCCAGCGTGTTGAGGATGGTCGCAAACGTCCGCCCGCCGTCATGGTTAAGCAGTCCGGGTACATTTTCAAACAGCAGATATTCAGGCTTCCGGGCTTCAGCCAATCGGGCCAGTTCAAAGAAGAGAGTGCCGCGCGGATCTCCGAATCCTTTTCGAGAGCCTGCAATGCTGAAAGTCTGGCAAGGAAATCCGCCGCAGAGTAACTGGAAATCGGGCATGGTGCAGGGGTCGGCTTTTCGGGCATCTTCAATGAACCACTCTCCCTTCGTGTCAAACAGGGCGTTGTAACTGCGGTTG
>ERZ791573.507-NODE-507-length-21934-cov-96.366790_pt1 | contig 21934 bp, 20 predicted proteins | sample MGYA00509971_ERZ791573 | MGnify/ENA primary metagenome ERZ791573 (study PRJEB30046, sample SAMN00791921) | human gut metagenome | study: EMG produced TPA metagenomics assembly of the A metagenome-wide association study of gut microbiota in type 2...
CGCTTGCAGCGATACAAGCGGTACCGATTGCAGTGATAGCATGGTACCGATTACACCGCTACGCTTGGTACCGATACAGCGCTATCGTCAGGAACCGTATAACAGCTATGGTAACGGTTCTGCCATGCGAGTAAGTCCATGTAGCTTTTATGCCAAGACATTGGATGAGGCTTTACAGCTTGCTAAGATTTCTGCAGAGGTGACCCATAACCATCCTGAAGGGATAAAGGGGGCGCAGGCTATAGCTGCTTGTATCTTCCTGGCTCGTCAAGGAAAAGACAAGAAGCAAATATGCGATTATGTTGAGGCTCATTTCGAAGGTTATAATCTCCATCGTACTCTTGCTGAAATTCGTCCAGATTATGGATTTACGGATACTTGCCAGACAAGTGTTCCTGAATCTATCATCTCATATCTAGAAGCTGATAGTTATACTTCGGCTATCCGTAATGCCATCTCTCTTGGCGGTGATGCTGATACTATGGCGTGTATGGCTGGAGGAATAGCTATTGCAACCAAAGGGATGGAATTGCCGGAAGAACTGGCTCGTTGTGTATATAATAATGTGCTTGATGATAATCTTCGTCAGATACTTGATGAGTTTAATTTGTATCTGAAGGAGCATGAAAGGGAATAAGTGTTGTCGATAAAAAATGTGGAGTTGTGTAATCGGTACAGCACTATTGCCAGATAGGGATGACTTTACGATTTGTTGGTTGTATGAATAAAAAATATGGAAAATGAAACTATAAAAGAACGATTCCTTGGTACCATCTTTGGGCAAGCTGTAGGAGATGCTTTGGGACTGAGCACGGAGTTATGTCCAAGCAAGAGGTGGATCGTTTCTATCCTAATGGGATAGAGGACTATTCACAAATCGTGCAGGATGATCATCGACGTCGTTGGCAAAGAGGCGATTGGACTGATGATACCGACATGATGCTATGCATCTTAGATTCTTTTGTGGCTTGTCAAAAGGTAGATATTCTTGATATTGCCAGAAGGTTTAAGGAATGGATGATGAACGGAGGCATGGGAATTGGTCGGCATACATATAATGTAATGGCTCTTGGCGACTATACTTCGAATCCACAGAAGGCTGCAGAGATTATCTGGAAGATGGGAAAGAAAAAAGCAGCAGCTAATGGAGCTGTTATGAGAACTTCGGTGGTAGGGCTTATGAAGGACAATGTGCCTAATAATGCAGAGAATATCTGTAAGTTAACTCATTTTGATCCTCGCTGTGTGGGCTCTTGCGTTATCGTTTCTTCTATCATACATGCTCTTGTCTTTGAAGACAGGATATTGGATTATGAAGATGTGATTGGCATTGCCAAACAATATGATGAACGAATCGTTCCATTTGTTGACTTGGCATATCATGAAGGTCTGAATTCTTTGTGTCTGGATGATGAAAAAAGTATGGGATATACGCTCAGAACTTTAGGGGCAGCCCTATGGGCTTATTGGCATGCAACCTCGTATAAAGAGGGTATCCTGAAGATTGTTTTATCAGGAGGAGATGCGGATACCAATGCTGCAGTAGCAGGGGCTATCCTGGGTGCTAAATTTGGAATATGCCATATTCCTGAAGAATGGAGGAATGGTCTTCTCCATGCTTCTATGCTCCATGATAAGGTGCAGAATTTCTACGCAATGTATCGATAAAAATGCAGTATCCTGCTGCTGTGTAGAATCCTCAACACCTGCCTGTGGCTGGATAGGAGTACCTGTATAAACTTCTTCAATACTGATACTGTCCCCATGAGATAGGGGAGAAAAGGTGAGATGTATTCGCGATAGCACCGCCCTAACTATATAAAAATAGATAGTTAGGGCGGTGCTATCGCTTATAAGTACGCCCTAACTATGTTAAAAAAGGTGGTTAGGGCGGTGTTATCCTTGCAGATTTCATTTTTTTTGTTTATCTTTGCACCGGTAAGATTTAGTATAAAAGAAATAAAATCAGAAAGTTATGGATGCAAACGGAATAATAGGACGTGAATATGAGCAGAAACTCATTCAGGAACGTTGTAAAAGCAACAAGGCAGAACTGATAGCTATCTATGGTCGTAGGCGTGTAGGAAAGACTTTTCTGGTTCGAAAAATGTTCAACGACCAGTTTGCCTTTTCGTTTATAGGTATGTATGAAGTGAGCCGTGCGGTACAGCTGGAGCAGTTTCGGATGGCGTTGGCACAGTATGCTAAGCAGACCGTGCCCAAGCTGAAAACCTGGTTTGAGGCTTTTGCTGCTTTGCGTGAATATCTGTCGGGCTTATCTCAGCAGGAACCGATTGTTCTGTTCTTCGATGAGTTGCCTTGGATGGATACGCCCAAAAGCAATTTTATCGCAGCTTTCAGTTATTTCTGGAATTCATGGGCGTCTATGGTCCCTCAACTGAAGCTTATCGTCTGTGGTTCTTCCACCACGTGGATGTTGTCTAAGTTTATAGGCGATAAGGGCGGATTGTATGGTCGCGTTACCCGCCAGATCTATCTGGCTCCATTCTCTCTGGGCGAGACAGAGCAGTTCTTAAACGAATTGAAAGGCCTTGCTCTTACCCGCCAGCAGGTATTGGATGTGTATATGATATTGGGTGGTATTCCTTATTATCTTGATATGCTGGAGCGTGGTGTGCCGTTAGACGTGTGCATCGACAGATTGTTTTTCTCGCAGGATTCGCCATTACGTGGAGAATTCGATTTCCTCTTCCGTTCCCTCTTTAATGACTCCAAGCATTATCGCAAGATAGTAGAGGTGCTTTCTGAAAAAATGAAGGGGATGACCCGTAAGGAATTGATGGATGAGTTGAAAATGAAAGGCGGTGGACTGTTATCTGAAATCCTGGAGAATCTGAAGAAATGCGATTTTATCAGGAAATATGCTACCATAGGAAAGAGTGAAAGGGATGCCCTATATCAGTTGACTGACTTATACTCATTGTTCTATACCCGTTTTGTGGCAAATAACAGTGGGCAGGATAAGAACTTCTGGAGTAATATGTGCAATTCGGGAAGTAGAACAGCCTGGAGCGGTTATGCTTTCGAACAGGTATGCCTACATCATATCCCACAGATCAAGAAGGCATTGGGTATTTCTGGTGTTTTGGCGAATGTTTATTCCTGGTCCTGCCGTCCTTTTGTAGATCCTACCGGTGCAGAATGGCGGGGAGGTCAGATAGATATGCTGATAGACCGTGCTGATGGAGCTATCAATATCTGTGAGATGAAATATGCCAAGGATGAGTTTGTGATAGATGCCAGCTATGAGCAGCGGCTGCGTGACAGGATGGCTTCCTTCTCTGTGGCGACGAAGACGAAGAAGGCATTGCTGCATACTTTCATCACGACTTATGGGGTGAAGCAGAATATGCATAGCGGATTGGTGAATAGTGAAGTAAGGATGAATGATCTCTTTGGGTAAATGTTTTTTTCTTTAGCTTATTCTTTTGAAATCCATGTATATGTTTCAGCATCAAAAAAACGCAGAATCCTGCCGGCATCACTCCCGGCAGGATTCACTTTCAAAAACCGAACCTAGCCCACATTGCAGCAGCCCAGAGAGTTACATGACGAGTGACTGCAATGTGGGTTAATGCTTATAGGAATCTACGGCTATAGAACTACTGGTAGTTCTCATCATCGGAAGAGATGATATCCAAGTCTTCTGCAATTTTTATAAGCCCGTTTTTTATCTTTTTGCCCAAAGTTAATGGCTTTGGTTTGGTAACTGGCGATTCTACAGAAACTTTTCCTGAATCTTCTGCGCTATGAGGGTTGTTCTCCTCCAAAACATTAGTTGCCCCTTCTTCAGACTCTCCTTCTAGCAACATGGCAACCTTCTTTGTATCATCAGTGTCATTGTCATTGTCATCTGCAGGTTCTGGTTCTTGCTTTTGCTCTGTTTTATCTGAATGCGTCTGGAAGTTGTCTCGAATAGGATGATAGAGCTTGTCGATGATTCTTTGATAGTCTTCTTCATCCTTTGACGTAGAGGAACTTTCTTGTACATCCTCGGACAACTCATTGTTGAGACCTGTGGCAAGAATGGTGACTTTGGCATCCTCGTCCAAACTGTCATCATCAGAGAGACCCCAGATAACCTTGATGTCTGGATTCAAATCATCAAAGAAGGCATCAATTTCTCTCATTTCCCGAACAAAGATAGGGTGTTTGCTGGAAGTATAGATATTGAAGAGTATGCGCTGGGCATTACTGATGTCGCTGCCATAGAGTAGAGGAGAGTCCAGGGCATTCTTGATGGCATTCTGTACTCTTCCTTCGCCACTGGCTCTACCCATGGCCATGATAGCACCGCCGCCGCTCTTGATGGTAGTCTCAATGTCGCGGAAGTCAAGATTGATGGTACCCTCTACAGTGATGAGTTCTGAGATGCTCTTGGTGGCATCGCTCAGCACCTTGTCTGCCAGTTTGAATGCATCTTTTACGGTTATCTCAGAGTCGGCATAAACATCGCAAAGACGTTCGTTGTTGACGATGAGCAAGGCGTCCACGTTCTTGCGCATTTCTTCTACACCTTGTAGAGCCTTGACGATTTTCTTTCGCTTTTCAAAATAAAATGGGATGGTGATGATGCCCACCGTCAAGATACCCATGCTTTTGGCGATGCCTGCGATGACGGGTGCAGCTCCTGTGCCGGTACCGCCACCCATGCCGGCTGTAACGAATGCCATCTTGGTTCCGTCATCCAAGAGTCGCTTGATGTCTTCCTGGGTATTCTGTGCTTCGCTTCTTCCCACTTCAGGGTTAGCACCTGCTCCCAAACCGCTCTTTCCGAGCATGATTTTTACAGGCACTGGTGATTTGGATAGCGACTGGCTATCCGTATTGCAGACGGCAAAGCTTACATTTACAATACCTTCTGAGTACATATTCTTAACGGCATTGCATCCGCCACCACCCACACCAATCACCTTGATGATGTTCTTGGTGGTGTCTTCTGTCTGTCCGAAATCTATAGGTGTCCAATCTTCTTTCATCATTTTAATTTTCAATTTTGCCCACAAAGATACATATAAAGAGTCAGATTACCTATGAAAAAATAAATGCAAGCCTTGCAAAAGATAATTTTTCCAAGGAGTGAAACGAAATTTCCCATTCTTTTTGTATTTTTGCAACCAATATGCAAGAAGAGACAAGAAATATGACCGTAGAGGAGAAGGCCGCTCTGGTAAAGCAGCTTTCCACCCAGCTTTTGGCAGAAGGAAGGACAGACCTTTTGCTGAAAGCCATCAGCGTGCCCGTATTGGAACAACTCCGTATTGAGGCGGCAAGGGCAACTCTCAGCCCTTTGGTCATTACGGAAGATTACCGCTTCTTGCTGCCTGAGTTTGGTAATAAAGAAGTACAGCTCAGTCCCATCCACAAGGCACTCTATCTGCTCTTCCTGAACCATCCGGAAGGTATTGAATTCAAGAATCTGGTAGATTATCGGGAAGAACTTCTTCAACTTTATCAAAAGATAGGGAATAGAATAGATATGGATAAAATCACAGAGACCGTGAACCGTCTGGTGAATCCGCTTGATAATGCGATAAATGAGAAGTGTTCTCGTATCAAGGCTGCCTTTTCTGATTTGATGGATGAGTATCAGGCAGACTATTATATCATTAATAGTCATGTGAAGCGACATCAGGGAAGTTCTATGAAGCTGTGGTTTGAGAGGTTGAAAATCATCAACCTCCCAAGAGAATTGGTTGTTTATCAATGTTCTTGATGTTTGCTCTCACCTCATTTGAAATCTATCCCCATATTTAGGTATTTCTGCGAAATCATCATTTTTAGGTATTGCAGATGATGGAAAAAGGATGTATCTTTGCACCCGAAAATAAATGTAACTAAAAGTAAGATAGACAAATGAAAACAACAATCGTAATTTATGGCTCTTCTACTGGCTCATGCCAGTCGATTGCCGAAACCATCGCCTCTAAGTTGGGCGTGGAAGCTGTAGATGTAGCTAACATCGATGACGCTACTATCGCAAGTCATGAGAATCTTCTTCTCGGTACTTCTACATGGGGTGCCGGCGAGATGCAGGATGACTGGTATGATGGCGTGAAGACATTGAAGAGTGCCGGCTTGGCTGGCAAGACCGTAGCCTTGTTTGGTTGTGGCGACAGCGAGTCTTACCCTGATACATTCTGTGGCGGCATGAAGGAACTCTATGATGCTGTCGTTGAGGCTGGTGCTACCGTATTGCCTGGTGTTTCTACAGACGGATACACCTATGATGACAGTGAGGCAATTGATGGCGACAAGTTCCTGGGACTCGCACTCGACGAGGTGAACGAGGACGACAAGACAGAGGAGCGTATCGATGCCTGGCTTGAGGCAATCAAACCATCGCTATAATTTTACAAAAATATTTTTCAAGAATTAGAGAATGATGGAATTCTCTGATTCTTGGTTTAAAAACAGATAAATTCGGATAGTATGCAGCAGGAAATCGCAACACCAGTAGATTTGAAGGTTCTGATGAATCATATATATGAATATAAGAAGGGCGTGCGCCGCCTGGTGCTCTACACCTTCAACAAGAAATATGAGTCTTTTGCCATAACTAGATTAGAGCGTCAGAACATTGATTATATCATCCAGCCGGTTGGCAACGACCGTCTGAATCTCTTCTTTGGTAAGAAAGAATGTCTGGATGCTATCCGCATGATAATCACCAAACCGTTGTGCCAGCTTACGCCTGAGGAGGATTTCATCTTGGGTGCCATGCTGGGATATGACATCTGTGCCCAATGCGAACGCTATTGTGAGCGGAAGAAGAAGGTTTGCTAAGAAAAATGTGAAAATCACAATTTCTCGGTATTGTACAATTTCTAAATAAGTCTTACCTTTGCAGCCCGAAAAAAGGAATAGATATGAAAAAAGGATTAGGAAAAATCAGAAAGATTAAAAAGAAACACATCTTCCTGGCCTTGTTGGCCGTGATTGTTCTGGGAGGTTTGGCGAAGGCTTACTCTGCCTGGGTGGGTACTACCCGCATCGCTTTCCTCAACTATCAGGCTATTGCGCTGGGACAGATTTCGCATGCCAACGACAATGCGATGATTAAACTGAGTGAGATCACAACCGATGATTTCGATCATCTGGATGATTACGATATGATTATCGTGAATGGTATGGGACTCCGAATTGACGAGAACCAGCGCAAGCAGTTGGAAGAGGCTTCCTACAAGGTGCCAACACTGACTCATGCTGCTACCAACCCTGCCAACAATATCGTATCGGTGGATAACTTCGATGCAGATTATCTGATGCAGTACATCGAGAACGGCAGCAAGAAGAATTATCACAGTATGCTCGCTTACATCCGTAAGTTTATCGACGGAAAGAAGTTCATGGCTCCAGAACCGGAACGTGTGGATGAGCGACCAAACTATCTCCTGACTCATTTTGACCCGAAAGATGAGAAGGGTGATGAACTGGGTTTCAACAGCATCCGTGAGTACAATGCCTTCCTGGCGAAGAGCGGATTATATAAGAAAGGTGCTCCTACCATCTTGCTCACCGGTTTTATGGGTGCGGCTCCTGATATGGAGAAGGCTTTTGAGAAGAAGGGATTCATGGTGTATCGCATCAACCAGCTGCAGAGCTTTATTGCCGGTCATCATGCCGACAGTATCCAGGCGAATGCCGTAGTGAATATGGCGCATGGCAGACTGGGCGATTACTTCGTAGAGTTCCTGAAGCAGAAGAATATTCCTCTGTTCTCACCTCTTAATATCAACCGTTTGACCACCGATTGGGAGAACGACAAGCAGGGAATGAATGGCGGTTTCATGTCGCAGAGCATCGTGACTCCGGAGATTGATGGTGCCATCCGTCCATACGTGGTTTTCGGACAGCGCATCAACAAGGAGGGCTTGCAGGAGGTTTACGGTATCCCTGACAGAATGGAGAGTTTCGTGGAGAGTGTGCAGGGCTATGTGAATCTGAAGAACAAGAAGAACAGCAACAAGCGCATCGCCATCTTCTACTTCAAGGGTCCCGGTCAGAATGCACTTACCGCTTCGGGAATGGAAGTGGTTCCATCGCTCTACAATCTCCTGGTTCGCTTGAAGAATGAGGGATATAATGTAGGAAAGCTTCCTGCTAATGCAGAAGAATTAGGAAAAATGATTCAGGCTCAAGGTTCTGTATTCGGAACCTATGCCGAAGGTGCTTATACCAAGTTTCTCCAGTCTGGACATCCTGCCCTGGTTACTGCACAGCAGTTTGCCGGATGGACACAGAAGGCTTTGTCTAAGAAGATGATTAAGGAGATGAACCAGCTCTATGGTTCCTTCCCTGGCAAATATATGGCTACCGATGACGGTAAGCTGGCGGTGGCAAGACTGCAGTTCGGTAATGTGGCTCTGCTTCCACAGGTGATGGCAGGTGTGGGAGGCGATTCTTTCAAGATAGTGCATGGCACCGACCAGGCACCTCCTTACACCTATGTTGCCTCTTATCTCTGGGCTCGTTATGGTTTCAGTGCCGATGCGCTTATCCATTTCGGAACCCACGGTTCGCTGGAATATACCCCGAGAAAGCAGGTGGCACTCGGCAGCAACGACTGGAGTGACCGATTGATTGGTGTGGTTCCACATCTTTATATATATACCATCGGCAATGTGGGCGAGGCGATGATTGCCAAGCGCCGCACCTATGCCCAGACCCAGAGCTATCTCACCGCTCCTTTCAAGGAGAGCGAGTTGCGACAGACCTATAAGCAGTTGAGCGATGCCATTCAGGCATACGAGAAGAAACCGTCTAATGAGCAGTCGCTGAAAGTGAAGGCGCTGACCGTGAAGATGGGAATCGCCCGTGAACTGGGACTCGATGCCAAGCTCATGACTAAGCCTTATTCTGCAGATGAAATTGCGAGAGTAGAGAACTATGCAGAAGAGTTGGCTAATGAGAAGATTACCGGCAAACTCTATACTCTGGGTGTACCATACGATAACGATGATGTCCGCACCAGTGTCTATGCGATGGCTACAGATCCTATTGCCTACGGAATGCTGGCAGTAGATAAGTTGAAAGGTCGTGCCCAAGAGGGTGTGGAAAAGCACAAGCAGCTTTTCGACCGTCTCTATCTGAGCAAGGCTCGCAACACCGTGACCCAGCTTCTGGGTTCAGCCTCGGTTTCTGATGAATACATCTGCCGTTATGTAGGAATCACTCCTGCCGAACTCCAGATGGCACGTAAGGTAGAGGCGATGCAGGCAGCTCCGGATCCTATCCAGATGATGATGCAGATGGCAGACCAGATGGGTGGAGCGAAGGAGGCGAAGCCGAAGAGGGTGGATCATCGTACGGTAAGCGAACTCCGTGCTGCCAAGGTTTCTCATAAGAAGAAGATTCCGCAGATGAGTCGTGAGGCTTTTGAGAAGATGGAACAGACCGGTCGCTTCCCTGACAAGATGATGGAAGCCATCAAGAAGGGACAGAAATGGTATCAGGAGGATTTGAAGAAGGCGAAGATGGCGAAAGCCGGCAAGGGCAAAGCATCTCAGAAATCTTCTAAAGATAAGGGTATGATGATGTCGAAAGCACCTAAATATACCCGTCAGCAGATTCATCTGGCTCAGGCTATCACTACCGTAGAGCATGCCTTGCAGAATGTGGGCAAGTATTCGGAGGCGCTCCGTCAGAGTCCGCTCAACGAGATGTCTTCTCTGATGAACGCGCTGAATGGCGGCTTTACCGCCCCATCTCCAGGTGGTGATCTGATTGTGAATCCGAACACTCTGCCTACCGGTAGAAACCTCTTCTCCATCAATGTGGAGAATACACCTTCGGAGGATGCCTGGGAGAAGGCGAAGGAACTTTGCGACAATACCATCAAGATGTATTGCGAGCGACATAAGGGTGAATATCCTCGTAAGGTGAGCTACACGCTCTGGAGTAGCGAGTTTATCGAAACAGAGGGTGCTACCATCGCCCAGATTCTCTATATGCTCGGTGTAGAACCGGTAAGAGATGCTTTCGGTCGTGTTACCGATCTGCGTCTTATCCCATCCAAGCAGTTGGGTCGTCCTCGCATCGATGTCGTGGTTCAGACTTCCGGTCAGCTCCGCGACCTGACAGCATCCCGTCTCTTCCTCATCAACAAGGCGATAGAGATGGCTGCAAATGCCAAGGGTGACAAGTACGACAACCTGGTGAAAGCCGGTGTTACCGAATCGGAACGGGTGCTCGTAGAGAAAGGCATGTCGCCAAAGGAGGCACGCGAGGTAAGTATGTATCGAGTGTTTGGAGGCGTAAACGGCAACTATGGCACCGGCATCCAGGAGATGGTAACCGCAGGCGACCGCTGGGATAAGGAAAGTCAGATTGCTGAGGTCTATCTGAACAATATGGGTGCCTTCTATGGTGATGAGAAGAACTGGGAGACCGTTCGCAAGGCTGCTTTCGAGGCAGCGCTGACCCGTACCGATGTGGTGGTTCAGCCACGACAGAGCAACACTTGGGGCGCATTGAGTCTCGACCACGTATATGAATTTATGGGAGGTATGAACCTCGCAGTTCGCAACGTAACCGGTAAGGATCCGGATGCTTATCTCGCCGACTATCGCAACCATAGCAATATGAGAATGCAGGAGGTGAAGGAGGCTATCGGCATCGAGGGCAGAACCACCATCTTCAATCCAGCCTATATCAAGGAGAAAATGAAGGGTGGAGCCAGCAGTGCCAGCACATTCGCCGAAATCGTAACCAATACCTACGGCTGGAATGTGATGAAGCCAAAGGCAATCGACAAGGAGATGTGGGACGAGATCTATAATGTATATGTCAAGGACAAGTACAATCTCAGCACCAAGGAGTTCTTCGACAAGCAGAATCCGGCTGCGCTGATGGAGATGACCGCCGTGATGATGGAGAGTGCCCGCAAGGGAATGTGGAAGGCTACTCCTCAGCAGCTCAAGGACATCGCCAAGCTTCATACCGAGACCGTGAACAAGTATAAGCCTTCATGCTCCGGTTTTGTCTGCGACAATGCCAAGCTGCGTAACTATATCGCCAGCAAGACCGATGCTGCTTCTGCCAAGGAATATCAGCAGAATGTAGAGCAGATCCGCGATGCTGAGGCTGCGAAGAACAGCAGCGACAAGGGTATGGTGATGAAGAAGGAGACGCTGAGTGAGGATGCTCAGAAGACCACCACTGTGGTGAGCGGCATCGTAGTAGGTGTCATCGTCATCGTAGCTTTCGTGATGCTGGCGATTCTGATTCGCCGCAGACGGAGTCAAAGTGAAGAGTGAAGAACGAAGAGTGAAGAATTAAATAGTATTTATAAATAAAAATAGGTGAAGAATTATGAGTGATGAAGAATAACAATATAGCCAAAAGGACTATATGATTTTTCGCTCTTCACTCTTCGTTCTTCACTTTCAAAAATGGAGACATTAGTTTTAGTAATGATGATATTGGTTTGCTTCAGTTTTGTGCTGAAGCAGACCTTCCACGGAGTGAAGGAGATTATGATTATCTCGGTGCTCGTAGCCTTTTTCGTGGGAATGATCTGGCCATTCGCCATCGAGCAGTCGAAGACGCAGATTGCGGCTTGGATAGCCGACCAGAAGCTGATGCTCGATATGGCGGTGCTGCTGAGTATCGACGTGGCACTCACGATGCTTTTCTGTGTGCACCACGTAGATCTGAAGACTTCGGAACATGTGAGTCGCCGCAAATGGGTGTTCTTCATCTTCCTGAAGTATTTCCCGGGTTTGCTGGTTTTCCCAGTGCTTTTCAGCGTTCTGGTGCTGACCATCTTCCTGCTTCCCGGCGTATCGTTCCAGGTAGTAGCATGGGTGCTTGCCGTAGTGCTGCTGGTCTTGACTCCGGTATTCACCTACGGTTTGAGATGGCTCTTGCCGGAGCGACCAATCCGCTTGGAACTGCTTTTTCTGGTAGAGGTGCTGCTCGGATTGATGGGCATCATCGGTACGGTGAATGGCAGGACAGCGGTGGCAGGATTCAACAGTTTCGATGCCCTCTCGCTTCTCGGCGTCATCGCCATCATCATCGTAGGAATGGTGATTGGATGGGGCTGCTATCGCATCAAGATGCAGCGCTTATCCCAAAAGTTATAAAGGCGCAAGCCCCAACTTAACATTTAACATTCAACACTTAACATTATAAAATAAAGATGAATTACATATCAGACGTATTGTTTTGGATTTCCACAGGCATGCTGGTTCCTGTGATTATTTTGTTGATTTTCTTCTTCCTCAGAGCCTTGTTGCTCCTCGGAGGTTTCTTCGGACAGTATCTTGTAAAACGCAAGTCGGGTGCGGAGATTCGTGAACAGATGAACACCCTGACACTCGATAACATCGATACCCTGGGCGATCGCTTGCCAAAGAACAAGCAGGCTGTCATCGTTTCCTATATGAAGAAACTCGTGGACAACCGTCAGAGCAAGGCGCAGATGAACCGCATCCTCGACCAGTATGCCCAGTTTGTTGAGAAGGATCTTTCTCTTCCTTCCACACTCCTGAAGATGGGTCCGATGCTCGGTTTGATGGGTACCTTGATTCCGATGGGTCCTGCCCTGGTTGGTCTTTCTACCGGCGATATTGCTTCGATGGCTTACAATATGCAGGTGGCTTTCGCTACCACCGTAGTGGGATTGTTCTCTGCTGCCATCGGTTTTGTAACCAAGCAGACCAAGAACCGCTGGTACACCGAGGATATGAGCAACCTCGAGTTTATGGCAGACCTTGTAAGTGAAGAGTGAATAACGAAGAGTGAAGAATTCAATAGTAATAATTTATGAGACAAAGACGTAGAAGTCGTCTCTCGCATGATGGCGAGGATGATGATCCGATGAGCGTAGTGAGCAACCTCTTCGATGTGGCGATGGTGTTTGCCCTTGCCCTGATGGTGGCACTCGTTTCGCGCTATAATATGACGGAAATGTTCAGCAAGGATAACTTCACGATGGTGAAGAACCCTGGCAAGGAGAATATGGAAATCATTACCAAGGATGGACAGAAGATCAATCGCTATACCCCTTCAGAAGACCAGAGCCAGAAGTCGGGCAACAAGGGAAAGAAGGTGGGCATTGCTTACCAGCTGGAGAATGGCGAAATCATCTATGTTCCGGAAGATAAATAATCGGGGATTGCAAATCCCCTCAAACAGAAAATATTATTGTAACTAAAAGAAAAATAAAGAAAAATGAAAAAGTTTAAGACAATGATGGCCATGATGTTGGCTTTGGTTTCTATGTGTGTAGCATTCAGCTCTTGCAGCAGCGATGATGATGATACAGTGGCAGCTGCCAAGGAGATTGCCGGTTCATACACCAGCTCTCTGGATATGACCGTAATGGGTCAGGCTTCTACATACGATAATCTTACCATGAAGATCGAGGCAGTTGATGATGCTACAGTCAAGGTTACATTGCCAGCTTGTGACAAGGGCATGATGCCTCTTCCTGCCTTGGAGGTTCCTGCTGTAAAGGTTTCCGGTTCTAACGGTGCTTATGCATTCTCTCAGGAAAACTATTCCGGTACTGTTACCGTAAATGGTGCAGAGAAGAAGTATACCGTTACTTTGCAGGGTACATTCAAGGACAACACCCTGACCGTCAACTATTCTGTGCAGTATGGCAAAATGCCTATGCCAATGATTGGTAAGTTTGTTTGTACAAAATAAAAGGATTGTTTCAGGATAAACTTTGATATAATTCGATGAAACAAAAGATATTCGCACTATTCCTAATCCTTTGCGGATTGTGCCTGAATCTGAAAGCTGAAACCCAGGGAGATATCGTGGGTAGAGTGCTCGATGATTCGGGCGCACCTCTGGTGGGTGCCACCGTCCAGATGGTGAATGCCAAGGGAGGAGTAACCACTGATGAAGACGGATATTTCCGTATTCCTTACAGCAAGGATGGAGCGGTGAGAGTGAAGGTGAGCTTTGTGGGCTATCAGACTCAGACTTTCGTACTGAAAGCGGATGAGAGAAAAGGTGAGCAGCATGTGCTTCGCCTTCAACCGGATGCTACAGCCCTCGATCAGGTGGTAGTTACCGCAACCCGAACTCCGAAGGCTTTGAAGGATGCTCCTGTGGTAACCCGTCTGATTACAGCCAATGACATCAAGATAGCTGATGCTACCAATATCCAGGACCTCCTCACCGAGCAGATGCCGGGTCTGGAATTCGGTTATGCCATGAATCAGGAGACTTCTCTCAATATGAATGGTTTCGGTGGAAACGCTGTGCTCTTCCTCGTAGATGGCGAACGATTGGCTGGTGAAACCATGGATAATGTAGATTATAGTCGTCTGAACTTGGATAATGTAGGACGTATCGAGATAGTAAAGGGTGCTGCTTCGGCGCTCTATGGTGCCAATGCCGTAGCCGGAGTTGTCAACATCATCTCCCGTGAAAACAGCGAACCTTGGACTGCCAATGTCAATACCCGCTACAACGACTTCAACAAGGAGTGGCGCCACGGTGGAAGCTTCAGTTTCAATGCCGGAAAATGGAATTCGCAGACCAGCATCCAGCGCACCACATCGGATGAGGTTCAGCTCACCAGTCCTTTCGATACAGAATCCAACATCCTCCATATCTATGGTGGAGAGACCTTCAATGTGAAGGAGCGTCTTACCTACAAGTTCTCTGATAAGGTAAAACTGATAGGTCGTGGCGGTTATTTCAATCGTATCAGCAAGCGCAGCAACTATGATGATCATTACATGGATTATTCTGCCGGACTGAAGACCGTGATGAATCTTTCGGAGAATGATAATCTGGAGATTTCTTACGGCTTCGACCAGTATGACAAGGCTCGATATGTGAATGATGAGCGTACTCACGACCACGATTATACCAACCGTCAGAACACCGTCCGTGCCCTCTATTCCCATATCTTCGGCAAGAATACATTGACGGTAGGTGCAGATTTCCTGAACGATTATCTTACCACCTATCAGTTTGAGGATAATGAATCAAAGAATCAGAATTCATGTGATGCCTTCGCCCAGTTCGATTACAATCCTTTGCAGTGGTTGAACATCGTGGCAAGTCTTCGTCATGATTACTTCTCTGCATCCAGCCAGCATGCTACTACCGGTCGTCTGGCTCTGATGACCAAGTGGAAGGGCTTCTCCATCCGTGCCAACTATGCCGGTGGATTCCGTGCCCCAACGCTCAAGGAGATGTATATGAACTTTGATATGGCAGGCATGCAGATGATTTACGGTAATCCGGATCTGAAGCCGGAGAAGAGCAACAACTACAACCTGGCGCTGGAGCATACCGGAAGCGTGAAGAATGCTGGCTTCTTTACCGGTCAGTATAGTCTTACCCTGATGGGCTATTATAATAAGTATGATAAGCGCATCACTACCGAGGATTATGCCGATTATACCCCGGGAACCGGTCAGCCGGATGTGGCTTCGCGTTATTGCAACGAGGATGGAGTAGAGGTGAGCGGCATCGACTTCAGTGCCCAGTACCGTTCGGATATGGGACTCGGTGTGAAACTCGACTACAGTTATCTCCATGTGGGTGGCAGAAGCGTAGATTCCCAGTTTTCCCAGCCTCGTCCGCATTCAGCTACCTGGCGTTTCGACTACGACCGTCAGCTCTGTTCGTTCTATCGCATCAATGCCGCTCTGTCAGGCAGATACCTGTCTTCTCCTGATACGAACATCGAGAAGCATGACAGCAGTTATCAGTTGTGGAAGTTCACACTTCAGCAGCGATTCCTGGATGCCGTCAATCTGAACTTTACGGTAGATAATCTTTTCGGTTATACGCCTAAGAACTATTATTGGAGTTCTGCGATGACCACCGGCCGCACCTTCTCAGTGGGACTTTCCATTGACATCGATCGTTTCGTAAAGGTTTTCTAATAAAAATAGCAGGGTGGACCAGTCTTCCATCCTGCTTCTTTTTTATTAATAGCACCCCTCTAACTGTATAAAAACAGGTAGTTAGGGCGGTGCTATCGCATTTTTAATGTACGCTTTGGGAACTGATACTGCCCCATGAGATAGGGGAGAATGTCGGTGAAAAACGTTGAAAAAACGCCCTAGAACCATCTCTTCTTCATTTTCTTTAAGAAATCCTTGGTGATAGGGAAGCCGGAGGCATCACCTATTACGGAGTCGGTATAACAGAAGGGACATTCGGCTGTAGGCGGCTCATCAGGGAGGTAATCCGTGATTTCGGATGGCGAGAAGATTTCGCCGCAGAAGAAACAGCCGCACTTTTCTGACTTCTCAATCTGTTCCTTGTTGCGGATGCTGCAATCGTGAGCCTGGCGGAAGGAGGTAAATTCCTACTATTAGTATTTACCTCCTACTCGATTTTTATTAGTTGTTCGTATCTTCTTGCATTGCTGAAAGCATCTTTTTTTGAATTTCAAGGAATTTATTCATTTGTGCAGTTGTCATATCTCCCTTGACTTCTTTCAACTTTTCGTCAAATTCTTGTGCTTTCTTCAGCAGACTTGCATATTCTGTCATGGCAGATAAGTCACCATTGGCAGCTTTCTTCATAAACTTGATGTATTTGTCAACGTATTCGCTATAAGTTTTGAGAATCTCGTCAACATTGTTACTTGAAATGTCATCAGATTCAACGTCGGTGTTACTATCTGTATCAGTAGTTTCTTCATCAGTAACTTCAGACGACTCGCTGCTATAGTATTGCTCTTTGTAGAACGAAACGTCTTTTAAGTTAATATTTGCAGCGTCATTCATGATTTTTTTATATAAATCACCATTTGCAATGCTGTATTGGAAGGTAAACTCTTTCTCTTCACCTTCTTTTCCCTCTGTAACAAATTTGAGAAGTTTACTGTCTTCACTATCCTTTAGAATTAATTTGTCGAGTAGTGATGTACCATTCTTGTCTAAGATCTCAAGATTCCAACCACTTATATGCAAGTCTTTGTCTTGGATTGGTCTTTCGAGACGTAATTTAATCTTAATAGATAGCGTTTGGGTAATGTCGGTTGGTACGACTCCTACAAGAGTATAGGTTCCATCTACGATAGAAACGACATCGGCACTGTCTCCTAAGACTTCTGCATTTGAAATTTCTAATTCTTTTGTGGCATCCTTAGGACCGCCACAAGAAGCCAAGAATGCTATAGCGCATAAGCAAATAGCAAACAGATTAAAAAGTTTTTTCTTCATTATTCTTGTATTTTAAATTAATGTATTTATATATAGTTATATTAGCGACCAAATGCAATTCCGAGCAAACTTATAGCTGAGAGAAGTGCCAACCATCCCCACCAACGTGTGAGTGTTCCTTTCTTTCTTAAGAATGGAATACATAAAGTGATTACGAAAATGCAGAGTTCTAGTCCTGCTCCAATGAGTGGGTTAAAGACGATGAAAGATAGTATATCAATTCCGAGAACCACAATTAGCCAGACAAGAGAAATGAAAAAACGTAATATATTGCTGGCACATCCAGCTCTTTCTGCTTTATCTTCTTCGCCCATATATATATCTTCGGCCTTTTCAATTACCATGTCTTTAGCTTTGTCAATTGCCGCATCTTTCACTTTCTCAACGGTTATATCTTTAGCTTTAGACACAGCTGCGTCCTTAGCTTTATCTATCAAAAAATCAGTTATGATTCCCATATCAATATAATTAAAGGATTATTGTTTACTTTTATAAATACCATTTACAGTTAATAGTAAAATGAGAGATATGATGCCATTTAATATATAAAAAGAGGTATTGACTCCAGTATATGCATAAATGGCATTTAATACTAATAGCACCAAGGTCCCAAGGGCGCAAGTTGCTCGAATCATCGTACCAGAACGAGGATATTCCTCATATTCGATACCCACTAAACCAATTCCTAATAGAGCAGTCTCTATTCCGATGGCAAAACCTAATGGCTGACCATTCATTGAGTCTTGTGCCATCGCATAGAAGCCCCATCCTAAAAGGGCTCCTATGCAAATGGCAACTATGGTCCTGACTAAATCGATTTTCATGTCATTAATCATTTATGGGTTCAATAATATGATTTTTTGCACTTCTGGTACATTCTTGGCTTGCATCCATCCACTCATGCCAGGTTTCCATACCATGGTCTCTGATGTGAGTGACTTGGCTTTAGCCAATGTTGCAAGCTCTTCTTCGGAGAACCCTCCTGCAACGGCATTGTTGACAAGAACATGATACTGGACGGGCGACTTTCCTTGTTTGAGGTTGTTGCCCGTTCCTGCTATCTGCATGTTTCCAATGCAATGGTTCATTGTGCTCACCATTTGTTGAGCAATGGCCATTCCCATACCAAACTCTACGAGATGGTCGATGGTACTAAATGAATTGTAATTGTCCATAGTCTCTTTTTTTTATGGCATTGGTGGAGGTGGAGGAGGAGTTGCTGTACTTTGGAAGAGACTTCCTAATTCAGGCACATTGCTTGCCAATTCCCATCCTGCCATGCCTTGTTTCCAGACGTATGTCTGAGGTGTGAGTTGTCCTTGTTGAACCATCTGTTGTAGCTGGTTCATATTGAATGGACCTGCTTGTTGACCGTTTATAGATACATGATATTGTACGTTTGGTGGAGGTGGTGGTGTATTCATCTGACCATTCATGGCATTGCCCATCTGGTTCATCATGCCTGCCATCTGTTGTCCCATGGCACCGCCCATTGCCATACCTGTCATGATTCCGGCTGGGTTCATACTGCCGCCACCATTGCCGCCCATGTCCATGCTTCCCATCTGTCCCAAATTCTGTGCTCCTGTCTTGAGAACTTCTGCCTGCTGGTTAATGGTATGAGCACCAATGAAGTTGGTTTCAGTCTGCAGACGCTGAGCACGCTGACTTTCCTCACGTTGAATGCGCATGGTTTCTTCCATGTTCTCTGCATTGATACGTTGGGTGTCCTGCATGTTCTTGATGTTGATGTCTGTCTGGGCTTCGATAGTCTTGGCTTGTTGACCTGCAGTGAGACGGCGCAGCTCTTCGTAACCTTCGCTTTCCTTGTCAGGCTCGATGGCTGAAAGGTCGAAACGTTTCAACTTGACGCCGAAGTCATCAATGAATGCAGGTGCTAGCTTCTGCTGTATCAAGTCGCTAATTTCCATTACTTTACGCTCAATCTGTAATACTGGTATCTGATTGTCCGATGGAACGTTGGTGATGAACCCCTTGACGTATTTCTTGACTGCATCTTTTATTTGATTTTTAAATGCTTCCAAGTCGAAGTCAATCAAGCGATGTAACTTGATGAATGCCTGATAATCCTCTAGCTGGAATGTAATTGAACCTCTTGCAGCCATTGGCACAGCAAAATCCAAAAAACGTGGATCATAGACATCAAAGTATGGCACGGCAAACTTTACTTGTATGATGCCTGCCAAGTTGATGAAATACACTTCTGCTTGGAATGGTGATTCACCACCGAATGCCAAACCTACAATACCAGTTAAGATAGGGAAGTTGGCTGTCTTTATGGTATCGTCGTATGGACCAACAATGAAGTCTTGCATGACTCCATTGCCTTTTTGTTTATAGACGAAGACTGCAACTTCTCCCTCTTTCACTCTCAAACTGCTACCATATCTGATAGCGTTTTCTCTTGATGTAGAGTTGGCTTCCTGTCCTTCTGGTCGCCACTTCCATACCAAGTATTCTTGTTCGTCGCAGCGGATGACATTCATCAATCCACCCGACTTTCCTTTACTTCCAAATCCGAATAGTCCCATAATATTTTTTTATAGGTTAGTTCTCTGTTGAGGATTCGTCTTCACTATCTACATCAGGTGAAGTTTCATCTGTAGAAGTTTCGTCTTCTGTCACATCACTTTCCTTGCTCGAACTTTTGTCGAAATATTCTGTAGAACTAGATTCGTCAGAGTTCAAGTCAACGCCTATTTCTGATGCCAGTTCTTCCATCTTGTCTTTGTCATAAGATGGAAGCTTTTGTAAACCTGCGAGGAATAAAGATTTAGCCTTGTCAGAATCACCGTTTGAATTATATGCAAGGACAACTTTACTCAGTAAAGAACGATATAGGTCGCTAGCTGTTCCTGACAAGTCAACGGTGCAATTTTCCAAAGCATCGGAAGCTGCGTCAATATCTCCTTCTTTCAAATTTGCATTGACGGTTTGTGACAAGTCTTTGATCTCCTGTATATTTGCATCTTCTTGTGCTTTAATCCCTTCCAATGTTGTGTTAAAGCTGTGCGAGCTATACCAACTGCATCCGCCAAGGCATAGCAGAACTACGCAAGCAATGAATGTCTTCGATTTGAAGAAGCTCTTGATTTTATGCGTTTTTTTGTCTTGTTCAAATGTGTCGTAAAAACCTTGAAAGTCTTTGTCATTAGGGAATGATATCTGAGCTTTGTTGATGCATTCTTGATATTTCTTCCAATATGCAGATGACAAGCTAGAACCATCATTGATGTGCGGCTTCATTGATGTTAGAAATTCTAACAAGTCGGCTTTTGTATTAGGAATAGGGAATGATTCGATAATAGTTTTCTTTTGCATTCCTAAAAATGAGCCATTCAATTTGTCTGCGAGTTTCTTAGAAGACAGATTAGCTTCAATACTAGCAAATTCATATCCACATTCAGGACATTTTGCTTGAAAAGCTTTGATTAAAGCTCCACAAGCAGGGCATTTTCTAATCTCTCCATATTTATCAGATTTTGGCGCAGACTTTTGAGCAGCCTTTGCTTTCTCCATTTCCAACTGATGCTGTTCAGCCTTTTGAGCTTCTTTCTTTTTTAACTCAACCAAACGGGCATCAAGAACCATCTCGAACTCATCGAGGTCGATTCCCATAGATTCTGCTTTCTTGAAGAGAATCTGCTTCTCTTTTTCGGTTAATACGCCATCAGCCAAAGCTGCACTGATAAGCACTTCAATTTGTTCGTTATACATTGTTTGTTATTTTTTTAAGTATGTTACAGTTCATATATTTTGCTATCTCTATGCCAGATGCACTTTCCCTGTTCTCGGGTTGCGTCTGTGTCCAAGTGGAATACACCGACAAATCGGTAAAGCTCTATCCCAAGTGCATCTTTGGTACGGAAGAAAGCGATTCGCTTCTTGTTGTCTTTTATACAATCAGCTACATGCTCCTCTCGCTTTTTGTCATCTTTGTTGTATTCGGTAAAGATTTCACCGTCATCAGAGAGTTCGTTACTCCAACCACTTCGATTGTTGATATTGGGATACCAAATCTCAATATTCTCCTTGCCGGGCACAGGAGTAGTTCCCATTCTTAGAAAACCACGATGCTTTGGGGTAGTATCGAATATGGCACAGATATCATCTATAGTTCTTAGACTATCTTGATCTTCAACATTAAGAATGCCTTTCTCTTTATGGTATTCTACAGTGAGCCATTTGCTCATATTCCAAGGCTTGATGCTGTCTCTAGATTGGGTTATTTTTTCTTTGATACAGGCAACACATTCATCTATCTGTTGGTGAATCTCTTCAAGAGTTCTCCATTCTCCTTTCTTTTCAGGTTTGCCGCATCTTATAATGTAAAGGTCGCCATGGGTGAGATTTACGATGTTGGTGTTTCTGTATTCATCCTCTTCAACCTGATTTTCGTGGTAGGGTTCATTTACTTCTACGAAGATGTTGAGTTGGGGTAAATACAGGTCGGCAAGGGCATGCTTTCCATTAGGTAACAAAACTTCCTGTTGCCCTTCGAAGAGTATGCTCGTATCATCTAACTTGTCCCAGATGCGATGGATTACATAGCTTTCGGTCTTCTTGAATTTGATCTTGTAGAAGAGACGTTCCATGTAGTCCAGTTGGTAATCAATAGGTGCTTTTTGTTGTCTCATAAGCTAATCATTTGCTTGTTTGTTATTTTGTTCTTAGGCACAAAAAAGGTGCGAACCAATTTCATTCTGTTCTGAAGGTTCTGGACTACCTGTACA
>ERZ791573.525-NODE-525-length-21588-cov-4.046673_pt1 | contig 21588 bp, 18 predicted proteins | sample MGYA00509971_ERZ791573 | MGnify/ENA primary metagenome ERZ791573 (study PRJEB30046, sample SAMN00791921) | human gut metagenome | study: EMG produced TPA metagenomics assembly of the A metagenome-wide association study of gut microbiota in type 2...
CGGCGCACCGGAAGTGTACCTGACCTATGCCCGCTGGCTGGCGAAAAATGCGATTGCATACGCAAAAATCACCGGGAAAATCACGGTCAGTGGTCAGCGCATCCAAGCGTCAGACGGCGGCTATATCGGTACGGTTACGCTGACGACGGATGCGGATTTGATTCGGATTTCCAAGGCAGCGGGCAGTATCACGGGGAACAGCGGCGGTTCAGATGAAGCGTACTACTATGTCAAGAGCGGCGATACCATCCGGATTTTGTCGGACAAAAGCAGCTTCTCCGTTTACATGGAATCAATCGCGTCCAGCGCGGAAGAAGCAGGCTTTCTGGTCGGCATCCCCAGCGCCTCCATCCAGAAAGTGCTTGTCCCGATAGAGGGCACGCATGGAGAGTATGCTTTGTTTTATCTCGGAAGGATGGTGCGCATAGTCGCTCAGGAAAACCACCTTGTCGTTCTTTATCTTGAAATCGAAACGACGGTCTACTCCGCGGAAACTTGCCATACCTCTCTTTATTTCTTCGTCAGTCAATCCGCTCATCTGCGCCAAAGCCATGGCGGCTACCCCGTTCTCAATGTTGATACTGACGGGGACACCCAACTGTATATTGGGGATATTTCCCAAGGGTGATACGTAATCAAAGAAAATCTCACCGTTCCCAATACGGATATTCTCTGCATGAAAGTCACCCTCTTCTTGGGAATAGGTGTACAGTTTCACACCATTCTGCAAAGCCGGTTGCAGCTCGATGCCTTTACGTACAATCAATGCACCTCCCGGCTGGATGAGTGAGGTGTATTTGCGGAAGCTTTCCAGATAAGCCTCTTTGGTTCCGTAGATATCCAGATGGTCGGGATCGGTTGCGGTAATCACCGATATGTAGGGCGAGAGCCAATGGAAAGAACGGTCGAACTCGTCGGCTTCAATAACCATGTATTCACTGCTGTCAGACAACAGCAGGTTGGTGCCGTAATTCTTTGAGATGCCTCCCAAAAAGGCGTTGCATCCTACATGGGATTGGTGTAACAGATGGGCTGTCATGGTAGAAGTGGTGGTCTTACCGTGAGTGCCGGCTACACAAAGTCCTTTTCCTGCATGGGTAAGCATTCCCAATACCTGCGAACGTTTATGTATCTCGAAACCGTTTTCCCGGAAATAGGTAAACTCTTTATGTGTATCGGGGACAGCCGGAGTATAGACAACCAATGTAGTTGCCGGGTCGCGGAATGCATCCGTTATCAGTTCCGTGCTTTCTTCGTAATGGATGGCTGCTCCTTCTTCTATCAGCTTTTCTGTCAGTTCACTGGGCGTACGGTCATATCCGCCTACCTTCTTGCCTTTTGACAGGAAGTAGCGTACCAATGCGCTCATGCCGATACCTCCGGCACCGATGAAATAAACTGATTTTAATGTGTTAACGTCCATTTTCTTTTCTGTATTTATCAGCCAGTTTGAATACCTCCCGGGCAATAACGTTGGCTGAGTCGGTAAAGGCTAATTTAGCAATATTTGTACTTAAACTTTTCAATGTTTCCGGCTGTTTCACGGTTTCAACCGCTTTGTCCAGCAGAGCTTCTTTGGCAGCGGCGTCCTTGATATAGAGTGCTGCGTTTTTATTGACCAGCGCCAGTGCGTTCTTGGTCTGATGATCTTCGGCCACATTAGGCGACGGAACCAGAATGACGGGTTTCTGCAACAAACAGAACTCGGAGATGGAACCTGCTCCGGCACGGCTGATTATTAAATCGGCAGCACTGTATGCGGCGGCCATATCACTGATAAAATCGGTTACATGGAGCATTGGTAACTCACCGGCTTGGGCTACTGCGGCGCGTGCTTCGCCGATATATATTTTCCCGGTTTGCCAGATAAACTGCGCGCCGGATGCTTTAATCTTGTCCAAACCTTCCATCACGCAGTTGTTGATGGTGCGTGCTCCCAAGCTTCCTCCTACAATCAGGATTGTTTTCTTGGATGGGTCCAGCCCGAAGGAGCGGATAGCCTCTTCACGGCTGATGTGATGGTTGCGCAGTCCTTGGCGGACAGGGTTTCCGGTCAGGATAATCTTGTCTTTTTCAAAGAAACGTTCCATGCCGTCGTATGCCACGCATATTTTGCAGGCTTTCTTTGCCAATAGTTTGTTGGTTACTCCGGCATAAGAGTTCTGCTCTTGTATCAGTGTCGGAATACCCATCATCCCGGCCATTTTCAAAGTAGGACCGCTGGCATATCCGCCTACACCTACTGCTGCATGTGGCTTGAAATCCTTGATGATTTTACGTGCCAATAGCTGGCTTTTGACCAATTTGAAAAGAACCGAAACATTTTTCAATAAGTTCTTACGGTCGAATCCGGCAACAGGTAATCCTTTTATAGGGTATCCGGCAGCAGGAACGCGTTGCATCTCCATTCTGCCTTCAGCGCCTACGAACAGGATTTCCGCTTCGGGATGTTGTTCCTTGATGGCGTTGGCAATAGAGACTGCGGGGAAAATGTGTCCCCCGGTTCCTCCTCCGCTGATGATGATTCTTAAATTTTCTTCCATAATTCCTTTTTAGTCGAATTATTCGCAAAAGTATAAATAATACTTTTAAAATGAATGGTTTATATTATATTTCTTCTTCCGGCTCCCGCTTCCCGGCTGCATTCAGCATTGCCTTCAAGTCATCGGGCAGCGAGTTCTCCTCCGGCGGGAGGGAAGTGGTGGCATTGTCACCCGACGGAAGTGTGGTAATGGCTTCCTGCATGGCAGCTACCATTTCCTGATGCCGTTCGGTCTTGGCTGCCAGTTCGGCTTCTTTCTGCGCTTGTTGCTCGGCGGCTTTCTGTTCTTCTTTCTCAGCCACGTAGCGGCTGACACTTAATATCATACCGATGTAGGCGCAGTTGATGAGTGTAGAGGTTCCCCCTTTGCTGATAAGCGGCAGGGGTTGTCCGGTGACGGGGAACAGACCTACGGCCACCATCATGTTAAGCATCGCCTGAGATACCAGCAACAGGGCGATGCCCATCACCAGAAAGGCAGGAAAACTTTTTTCACTTCTTCGGGCTATTTTACCCGCCCGCATCAACAGCCAGATGTAGAGAATCACTACAAAGGCGCCTCCCAGCAACCCCAGCTCTTCTATGATTATAGCAAAGATGAAGTCCGAGAATGCTTGTGACAGGAAATCCCGCTGCACACTGTTACCCGGCATCTTTCCTATGATGTTGCTGGAGGCGATAGCAATATTGGCGTGTGCTATCTGGGCGTCCTTGTCTATATCATATTTGGCGGCGGGAACGGCTTCTTTGTCCTCAAAGAAGCCTTTTATACGGTTCTGCCAGGTTTCTACACGGTGCATCATGGGGACTTTGTTCAGTTTGTGTGTGGGCATAATCATCACTATGCCTACAAAAAAAGCCACCATAACTCCGGCTATTCCCATTAACTTGGCCAATTGCTTCCAGGGTACCCGGCCGATCACCATCATTAAAAAGACTACTCCGAAAAGCAGTGCTGCGGTAGAGCCGTTTTCGGGAGCAATCAGAATGAAAACAATTCCGGTGATCCACATGATATATTTAAATGCTTTCGGATTGGCATTGTCTTCTTCCTGAAACTTGGATAGAATAAATGCGGTGACAATAATCACGGCCATTTTTGCCAGTTCGGAAGGCTGGAACTGGATACCGAAGAAAGTCATCCAACGGGCTGCACCATTGACACGGTCTCCGGTAATCAATCCCATACCCATTACAAATATCAGCAATAATGTCGATAGGGGTAGCAGGAAGACGGGAAACACACGGAAATATTTGTAGGGAATGTTATGTACCAGTACCACAATGCACACACCTACCATCAGGATGACACTGTGCTGGGTGATAGGTCCCCAATGATCCCCACTTTTGTAGGTAAGCGTGCTGGCGGCACTAAATACCTCGACGATAGAGATCAGACAAAGAAACAGGAAAATAATCCAGATTACTTTGTCGCCCTTGAACAACTCTTTTATCAGATCCATTATCTATATACCTTAATACTATATTACAGGTTTCTTACACATTCCTTGAACTGCTCGCCACGGTCTTCGTAACTTTTGAAAAGGTCGAAGCTGGCGCAGCATGGACTTAATAATACGGTTTCGCCTTTCTTGGCCATCCGGTAAGCAGCGTCTACGGCATCCTTCATGCTTTGTACATCGGCTACAGGCAGGCCGAACTTGTCAAAGAAATCATGCAATTTCTCATTGTGCAATCCCATGTAGATCAATCCGGTACATTTTTCTTTTACCAAGTCGGCAATTTCGTTATAGTCGTTGCCTTTGTCTTTCCCGCCTAATATCAGGATGGTTTTGGTTTTCATGCTTTGCAAAGCATACCAGCAGGAATTCACATTGGTAGCCTTGGAGTCATTGATATAATCCACCCCTCTTACCCGGCAGACTTTTTCAAGGCGGTGTTCCACTCCCTTGAAATCACCCAAGGCCTCGCGGATACACTCTTTGCGGATACCCGCCAGGTTGGCAGAGATACCGGCCGCCATGGAGTTGAACAGATTATGGGTTCCGGTCAGCGCCAGTTCCTCCTGTTCCATGTTGAAAGCGATTGGTTCTGTAAAATAAACCTTGTCCTGTTCCACGTATGCGGCGGTTCCTTCCTCTTTCCTTTCGGCAAAAGGGTAGTAATGGCCATGAATGCCATATTTGTGTAATTCACGCTGGATGATGGGGTCATCGTTCCAGAAGATGAAGGCATCGTCCGGGGTCTGGTTCTGGATAATGCGGAATTTGGCATCCACATAGTTTTGCATCTGGTGGTCGTAACGGTCCAGATGATCCGGCGTGATGTTCATCAATACGGCAATGTTGGCATGGAACTTGTACATATTGTCCAATTGGAAACTGCTTAACTCGATCACATAATAATCATAGTTGCATTCTGCTACCTGATATGCCAGACTTTGGCCGATATTTCCGGCTAGTCCCACATTCATACCTGCTTTCTTGAAGATATGATAAATCAGCGAAGTAGTTGTTGTTTTTCCATTACTTCCTGTAATGCAAATCATTTTGGCATTGGTATAACGTCCCGCAAATTCTATTTCGGAGATGATAGGGGTGCCTTGTGACTTTAACTTAAGAATCATCGGGGCATCATTCGGAATACCCGGACTTTTGATTACTTCATCCGCATTCAGAATGAGAGATTCGGTATGTTTGCCTTCTTCCCATTCGATGCCTCGCTCGTTCAGCATGTTTTTGTATATGTCCTTAATCGTGGACATGTCTGAAACGAAGGTGTCGAAACCTTGTTTCTTTGCCAGAACGGCTGCTCCCGCACCGCTTTCTCCGGCTCCTAGTATGACAATTCTTTTAGCCATAATCTTCGTTTATCTTATCTTATCTTTAATGTAATAATCGTAATTGCAGCGAGTACGATGGTGACAATCCAGAAGCGTACCGTGATTTTTGACTCATGGAATACGCTGTTGGGTTTCATGAACAGATAACTGCAATTGGGGTCTAACTGTGCTAATGTAGTGCGGAAATGGTCGTGGATAGGGGCACGTTTGAATACGCGTTGCAAATGTCCTTTCTTTTTTCCGCTTTTGAAATATCTCACCTGTAGAATGACCGAAAGGTTTTCTACCAAGAAGATTCCACAGAGAATAGGTATAAGCAACTCTTTATGAATGATGATTGCAAATACCGCTATGATACCACCAATGGTCAAGCTGCCGGTATCGCCCATAAATACTTGGGCGGGAAAAGCATTGTACCAAAGGAAACCGATCAGTGCGCCGATGAAGGAGCAGATAAAGATTACCAGTTCTTCACTGCCGGGAATGTACATGATATTAAGGTATCCTGCATATTCGATGTGGCTGGATACGTATGCCAATATGCCTAAGGTAAGACCGATGATAGCAGAATTTCCGGCTGCCATCCCGTCCATCCCGTCATTCAGGTTGGCACCGTTAGATACGGCAGTAACTACGAAGATGGTAACTAATACGAAAATAATCCAACCTACAGCCTGGGCATTGTCTCCCAGAAAACCTACGAAATCAGCATAATCCAAATTGTTGTTCTTGAAGAAAGGAATCGTAGTTTTGGTGGACTTCTGATCTTGTTCCTTGTGCACCACTTCCACAATTTCTCCTCCTCTTTGTATTTCTACGTTCTCACGGATAACCACGCTCGGACTTAAATATAAGGTGAGTCCCACAATGAGTCCTAAACCTACTTGGCCGATGATCTTGAATTTGCCGTGCAACCCTTCTTTGTCTTTACGGAAGACCTTGATATAGTCGTCCAAAAAGCCTAACGTACCCAGCCAAATGGTGGTAATCAACATTAATATCATGTAAATATTATGCAGCTTCCCCAACAAGAGGCAAGGTATGAGAATTGCGACAATAATAATTATACCTCCCATCGTCGGCACACCAACTTTTTTCACATTAAAAGGGTCTATAGATGCGTCACGTTGGGTTTCGGTTATTTGTTTACGTTTGAGCAGGTTGATGAAATATTCACCGAAGATAGCTGAGATCAACAATGATAAAATGATTGCCATCAATGAACGGAATGAAACGTAACCGAACATACCGGCTCCGGGAAAATCGAACTTTTCTAAATATTGAAATAAATAATATAACATCTTTTGGTTGGTTTATTCATTAGCAAAAATATCTCTTAATACTTCTTTATCGTCGAAATGGTGCTTTATACCTTTGATTTCCTGATAATTTTCGTGTCCTTTCCCGGCAACTAAAATGACATCTTTAGCTTGGGCCAGCATACAAGCTGTACGGATCGCTTCTTTACGGTCGGCTATGCTTATCACTTTACGCATATCCTCTTTAGTCAGCCCTGCCAGCATATCATTGATGATTTCCTGCGGCTCTTCAAAACGGGGATTGTCAGAGGTGATAATGACTTTATCGCTTTGCTTTACCGCTTCTTGTGCCATCAAGGGGCGTTTGCCTTTATCGCGGTTGCCGCCGGCGCCTACTACCGTAATTACATGACCTTTGCCATTCAGGACCTCGTGAATGGCATTCAGCACATTTTCCAAGGCATCCGGAGTATGGGCATAGTCCACAATGGCGGTGTATCCCTTGGGTGAGCGCAGTGAGTCAAAACGCCCGGCAACGGGGCGAAGAGTACTCAATGCCAGCAATACCTCTTCTGTCTTTTTCCCAAGCAGGCAGGCTGCTCCATAGACTGCCAGCAGGTTGGAAGCATTGAAACGTCCGATGAACTGTACATTGACTTCCACATTATTTATATCAAGCAGCATTCCTTCGAATCCATCTTCCAGCACTTTTCCTTTAAAATCACTCAAGCTGCGCAGCGAATAGGTGTGTACCTTTGCTTTGGTATTTTGAGTCATGACCAATCCGTTTTTGTCATCCAGATTGGTTAAGGCAAAGGCTGTTTTAGGCAGACCGTCAAAGAATGCTTTTTTGGCTTTCAGATAGTTCTCTACAGTTTTATGGTAGTCCAGATGGTCACGGGTAAGGTTGGTAAATATACCGCCTACGAATTTTAAACCACCGATCCGTTTTTGTGCTACAGAATGTGAGCTTACTTCCATAAAGGCATATTTGCATCCTTCATCTGCCATGCGCCCCAGCAGTTTGTTTAGTGTAATAGGGTCAGGGGTGGTATGGTCAGTTGGAATGGCTTCCTCATCTATATAATTGCATACAGTGGAAATGAGTCCTGTCTTATATCCGAATTTACGGAACATATTATATAATAAGGTGGCAATAGTCGTTTTTCCGTTGGTGCCTGTAACACCGACCAGTTCCAATTTCGAGGTGGGGTCGCCGTAAAACGTAGTTGCCAGTTTCCCGACAACGTCTTCCGTATCGTTCACTTTGATGTAGGTAACATTCTCAATCAATGTCTCAGGAAGATTCTCACATACCACTGTACGGGCTCCTTTTTCTATTGCTTTTTGAATATAAGTGTGTCCGTCAGTCTGCGTTCCTTTTACAGCAACGAAAATATGACCAGGCTCTATCAGGCGCGAGTCCATGTTTATTCCCGAAATTTCTTGGGATGCATCACCTATGATTTCATTGACTGTTATTCCTTTAATAATCTTTTCCAGTTTCATATTCTTCCTGTTACACTGTTAATTTAATCGTAATTGTATGGTTTGTCCTTTGCGCAAAGTGTTGCCGGCCGGGATACTTTGTGACTTCACTTTACCGATGCCGGTAATGCGGGCTTTCAATCCCATGCTTTCAAGCAGATAGACAGCATCCTTTGCGCCCATACCAATAACACTTGGTACAAGTTTATTGTTAATGTCTTTTTTGTTGAATAATACATTGTCCGGATTACTAGTCACATTTCCCCATACCGGTTTGCCTTCGGTTGATTGTTCCGAAACTCCGGATGAATTTACATTTATCCGGTTCAGTACATAATGCGCCGCACTTATATCCCCGTTTTTCACATCCGGAATAAGGATAGAAGTTGAGTCTTTTGCTTCTTTCAAATCTTGTGCCAGATGTTTGGCAAATACGCGTTCGGCAATTTTACTGAACACGCTGCCGGCCATCAGACCACCCGAGGCGGGGAGTCCAGGTTTCTGGATGGCTACAATGCAACTGTATTTAGGCGCTTCTGAAGGAAAATATCCACAGAAACTTACCAAATAACGGCGTGTGCCATTCGTGTACCCGGCTTTCCCTTGTGAAACCTGTGCAGTACCGGTTTTCCCGGATACATGGAATTGCTTGGATCCTGCTTTCTTTCCCAGTCCTTCGCTGACGACTTTTTCCAAAATCGTTTGTATCTCGCTGATAGCCTTGGGGGAAGCGATGGCCGGGTTGAGTATTTCAGGAGCAATATCTTCCACCACCTGCCCGTCTTTGACTATTGATTTCACAAAACGGGGCTTGACCATTACTCCGTTATTGGCTATAGCATTATAAAATGCCAGTGTATTGATGGGGGGAATTTGGGTTTCATAGCCAATAGACATCCATGCCAGTGCAGTACGTGACCAATTGCTCAAGTCTTTGTTGGGGATGCGGATGTTCGGCTTGCCGGCACCGGGAATATCGAGATCTAACGGAGTGGCAATGCCTACTCGATGCAGTCCGCGTACAAACTTTTCCGGATTATCATGATAATGATCATCGATCAACCGTGATACACCGATGTTTGAGGACACCATCAATGATTTTGTTGTGTTGATAGTGCCGTAGCCTCCACGATGCCAGTTATGATCTTTCATATAGCGGCCGTGCATCATATAGACCCCGTTACCGGTTTCCACCACCGTTTCCGGAGTGATGACTCCGTCGTCCAGCGCTACCAGTATGGATGCGGTTTTGAAAGTAGAGCCTGGCTCCATCATGTCTGAGATGGCGTTATTGCGTATTTCTCTGTAAATGCCGTCATTGCATTTGGTCATGTTGACGATAGCTTTAATGTCTCCCGTCTGCACTTCCATCAGAATGGCAACGCCTACAGTAGCGTTGATTTCTTTCAATTCATCCACCAATGCTTTTTCTGCGATGTCTTGCATACCTACATCAATGGTCGTAATGATATCACAGCCATCTACAGGAGGAATATCTACAATGTTCAGGTATTTGTTCATTACCTTTTGACGGTGAGTGATACCGTTTCTGCCTTTTAATATGGAATCGTATGAAAGTTCCAACCCGTTCTTTGCACCTTGTTCTATATCTGGATACATATCTCCTAATGTACGCATTGCCAGTGAGCCAAAAGGCTTTTTCCGTTGATTGAATGCCTGTTCATGGAATCCGCCTTTGTATTTGTTCAGGTTAAATACGGGCAGACGTTTTGCTTCTTTATATTGTATATAAGAAATGCGTTTGGGGTAGAGCAACCAACTGCGGCTCTCTTTTTTTCTTCCGTTTTTGATGTGCTGTTTGAAAAAGGCGGCACTTTTATCAGGGAATATTTCATGTAACCCTTTGCAGATTGTGTCAAGGTTTGCATAAAGAACTGAGTCTTTGATATGTTGTAGCTTCAGCCGTTTCTTTTCCTCTTCTTCGGTTTCGCCCTTCCTTTTATTTATCATGAAGTCCATGTAAATCTTATATTCGGGAAGGCTGCTTGCCATCAGCTGGCCGTCGGATGAGATGATGTTGCCACGGGTAGGACGTACGGTGACGTTTTCTTTTACAAAACGGTCGGCTACGTCTTTCCAGTATTGACGCTCGGCAAACATGATGACGCCGGCTTTGCAGATAATGGCAATGCCTATCAACACCATGACCAGGATGATGAAGGAGAAGCGGAGCATTATGTTTTTTTGGTTGGGCATCATGGGCTTAGTCTTTCTTTATTAAATAAGGACGGTTGGTAGCCGTTTGCAAGGGGCTGTCTTCCGTCGAAATATATTCTTCAATACGTGACTGGCGGCTCTTTTCCATCAGTTCGGAAGAGCGTGTCAATGCATCGTATTTGATATCGATCAAATCTTTTTTCAACTTGTCAATTTCAATGAGTTCCTGTTGGCTGCTATAACGGTTGTCTATGTATAGTACAGTCAGGATCATGATGAGAATCAGCAAACGGGTCTGTCTTTTGAAAAAGTCGTTCGCAAGGATATCTCCTCCTAATATGCTGCGGATAGACATATGCTTGGGCGAAGCAGATTGTCCGTCTTTGGGTTGTTGTGTATTTTGTTTCAGTTCTTCTTCCATCTCGTTATCTCTTTTCTGCAATTCTCAACTTGGCGCTTCGGGAGCGCGGATTGCGTGTCACTTCTTCGTTGCCGGCAACAATAACTTTGTTGTTGACTAGTTTGAAAGGTGTCTGTACATTACCAAAGAAATCTTGTTCGGCCTTGCCTTCTATGTTTCCGGTTTTCATGATATTCTTTACCATGCGGTCTTCTAAAGAGTGATAGGTGATTACTACCAGTCTGCCTCCCGGTTTCAGTGCCTTGGTTGCTGCATAAAGCATTTCTTTCAATGCTTCCATTTCCTGATTTACCTCTATGCGTAAAGCTTGGAACACCTTTGCGAGCTCTTTCTTTTCACGTTCCCGCCCGAAAAGCGGTTTGATGACGTCGAGGAAATCACCGATGGTGACAATTTGTTTTACACCTCGTGCTTTAACGATGGCTGATGCCAGTTTGCGGCTGTTCTTCAATTCACCATATAAATAGAAAATATTAGCCAAACGTTCTTCGTCATAGGTGTTCACTACATCAGCAGCTGTCATACCTGCGCGTTTGTTCATCCGCATGTCTAATTTGCCCTCGAAGCGGAATGAGAATCCACGTTCGGAGTCGTCAAAGTGATGTGAGGAAACGCCCAGATCGGCCAAAATGGCATCCACCCCTTCCACGCCATAATAACGTAGGAAGTTGGGAAGGTAGCGGAAGTTACTACGCACAAAAGTGAAGCGGCTGTCGCTTACAATATTCTTCTCGGCATCTTCATCTTGGTCAAAACTATATAGATGCGCGGTGCTATCCAGCCGGCTTAGAATTTCCTTGGAATGTCCTCCGCCGCCGAAAGTGGCATCTACATAAATACCTCCGGGTTGGATGTTCATTCCGTCTACGCTCTCGTTTAATAATACCGGTACATGATATATCTGTTTTGCTTCACTCATTCTATTTCTACGTTGTTATTAGTTCCCATAATTTCTTCCAATTCTTTTCCAAAGTCCTCCGGTGTGATGAAGGGTTTGTCTGCTATTTCTTTAGACCAGATTTCTATAGTGTCGTCCAATCCGATAAAACGTACATCTTGCTGTATTTTAGCTAATTTCAAATATCGTTTTGGAATCAGAAAGCGCCCGTTTCCATCCAATGTGATAACTTCTACATCCGAAACGAACTGACGGAAAATCATTTGGTGTCTGGAATTCCAGCGATTGAGTTTGCAACGTAGTTCGTTCATTTGTTCGTTCCACACATTTTCAGGGTAAAGTACCAGGCAGTCTTGGTAGGTGTCTTTGCGTAAAATCAGGCACTCCTGGGAGGCAGCTTGTAGCTGCTTCCTGAATACGGCAGGCAGGAACACTCTGCCTTTTGCATCCGTCTTTGCTTCAGAATTCCCAAGAAATCGCATGTTTACACCTTATTATATTGTTCAAGGTGTAAAATTACACAATTCCCCACAATTCCCCACAATATTTTAAGAAAATATTTCGAGAAGTTTTCAACAGGCTGTTAATGTAGCTAGTAGCTTGGTAAACAGGAGGTTTAAAATTAATAATTTTATGATAAAAAATAATGGAAAGGGCAGCTTCTCGGAGGTTGAAAAACGGAACCAAACTATTGCACATTCGTTTTTGTTTTGCGCAAAAATGAAAGAATTTGTATAGTTTCATACACAAAAACTCTTAATTTCTTTAGAGATTAAGAGTTTTTTCTGTCATAAATTGCCAATATAAAAAAAGATAAGTTACTTTTGCATGGAAAAGAACGTTTGCAAAATGACTGACGACTCTATATTTTTAATCGACATAGAAAAGATATTGAAAACGAAAGCCGGGAAAAAATATAAATATATTCCCCGTTTTGTCGTTTCGTACCTGAAGCATATCGTGCATCAGGATGAACTGAATGTCTTTTTAAAAGACTCCAAAAATAAAGTCGGAGTTGACTTTCTGGAAGCTTGTATGGAGTTCCTGGATGCAAAAGTGGAGATAAAAGGTTTGGAAAACTTGCCTGAAAACGGTAAATGCACTTTTGTCAGCAATCACCCGCTGGGGGGACAGGATGGAGTTGCTTTGGGGTATATATTGGGAAAACATTACAATGGTAATGTACGCTATTTGGTCAATGATTTGTTGATGAATTTGCATGGTTTGGCTCCTTTATGTATTCCTATCAATAAAACAGGCTCGCAATCCAGGGATTTCCCGAAAATGGTAGAGGCAGGGTTTGCCTCGGATAATCATATCATTATGTTTCCTGCGGGGTTATGTTCCCGTAGACAGGGTGGGGAAATCAAGGATTTGGAATGGAAAAAGACATTTGTCACTAAAAGTATTGAAACGCATCGTGATGTGGTACCTTTGCACTTTGAGGGCCGGAACTCAGACTTTTTTTATAATTTGGCAAATATATGTAAGGCACTTGGCATTAAGTTTAATATTGCTATGCTTTACTTGGCAGATGAAATGTTGAAAAATCGTCATAAAACCTTTACCTTGACCATTGGAAAACCCATTCCTTGGCAAACTTTCGACAAGACAAAGACCCCGGCTCAGTGGGCGCAGTTTGTAAAAGATGTAGTCTACAAGCTATAATAGACAAAAGAGAGAAAAAAGATATGGAAGAAATTATTGCACCGATTAGCAAAGAGATTCTGAAGGCGGAACTTTCCGAGGATAAACGCCTGAGGTTTACGAATAAAAGTCATAATGAAATTTACGTCATAACGTATCAGGATTCGCCCAATGTGATGAAGGAGATTGGCCGGTTGAGAGAAATAGCCTTTCGTGCTGCAGGTGGCGGAACAGGAAAGGCGATGGATATCGATGAATATGACGTGATGGAAAATCCATATAAGCAATTAGTTGTATGGAATCCTGAAGCGGAGGAGATTTTGGGAGGTTATCGTTATCTTTTGGGGGATGAGGTGCAATTTGATGAACATGGGAAGCCTGTGCTGGCTACTGCTCACATGTTTAATTTCTCGGAAGTTTTTTTGAAAGAATATTTGCCTTACACGGTGGAGTTGGGACGCTCATTTGTTACATTGGAATATCAGTCAACCCGTGCCGGTTCCAAGGGATTGTTTGCTTTGGATAATTTGTGGGATGGTTTGGGCGCATTAACCGTGATTAAGCCTAATGTGAAATATTTTTTTGGTAAGATGACTATGTATCCTAGTTATCATCGTCAGGGGCGTGACATGATATTATACTTCCTGAATAAACATTTCGGTGATAAAGATAAATTGATAACTCCGATGAAACCGCTGGAAATAGAAACAGATAAGAAAATGTTGGAAAATCTTTTCTGTTATGATTCCTTTAAAGAAGATTACAAGATCTTGAATACGGAAGTGCGTAAGCTGGGGTATAATATTCCTCCTTTGGTCAATGCATATATGAGTCTGTCTCCTACAATGCGTATGTTTGGAACAGCGATTAATTATGGATTCGGAGATGTGGAGGAAACCGGAATTCTGATTGCAGTCAATGAAATTCTGGAAGACAAACGGGTACGTCATATCGAATCGTTTGTAAAGCAACATCCTGAAGCTATGAAAATAACTTCAGGCGCTCATCCCATACTGACCAAATAATCGGACTAATAGTAGTATTTGGGGAAACATTGTCAGGTGCAGATAAAATTTACAGGATTCATCTTGCTCGCATCTGACAATGTTTTTATTATACTGCCGGCAGACTGTTGCCTTTGATTTTCCGGTAGAGGTCGAGCGCATATACGTCTGTCATGCCCGATATGTAATCCAGCACGGCTTGAATTTTTCCATATAAAGTAGGTGCGTTGACATTGTACTGTCCGGATATGCGGTTGATAAGTAGTTGTGAATACGCTTTGTCCGGAGAGCGCACTGCATTAATCATCAGGTCAATCAAGGTACTGATAACCCTGAATCCTGCCAATTCTATGTCCAGCACATCGCTGGAACGATATATTCTTTGAAGGGCAATTGCAGAACAATTGTCATAGGCCTCTTTCAATGGACTGCAAATGTGCATTATCAGGGTGCCTTCAAATTCCCCGGTCAATATCTTTTCTTCATTTTCAGTGAATACTCGTGTGCATTCCTTTATCAGTGCGCCTATGACCGAAGAACGTAAATAAGCTATCTGTTCATTGACGTCTGTTACAATCCGGCAAACTTCTTCAATGCGTTTTCTTCTTTTCTCATCAAAGAACTGCATATACAGTCCTTTGGTTTCATCATGTGTCAGAAGTTTTAATTTATGTGCGTCTTCTATGTCCATCATCTGATAACAAATATCATCTGCGGCTTCTACCAGGTAGACCAACGGATGGCGTGCGTAGCGTAAAGGCTCATCCGGTTTGCTGAGCCGGATAATCCCTAATTCTCCGGCTATTTTTTGATAATCAGCCTCTTCGCTTAAGAAGAAGCCGAATTTTGATTTCTTTCCTGCCAATTGTGAGGAAAAAGGGTATTTTACGATGGACGCCAGTGTGGAGTAGGTCATCACGAACCCTCCTTTCCGTCTTCCTTCAAACTGGTGGGTGAGGATTCGGAATGCATTGGCATTTCCTTCGAAGTGGGTTAAATCATCCCATTCCATCGGTGAAAGTTCTTTTTTCAATGCCATTCCTTGTCCTTCCGAGAAGTAAGTTGAAATGGCTTTTTCTCCCGAATGACCGAAAGGAGGATTTCCCAGATCGTGTGCTAGACATGCGGCTGAAACGATGGAACCTATTTCCGATATATGGGAGTCGGCCAAGGCTGGGTGCTTCTTCAGAAGCTGGCTGGCGACATCGTTTCCTAAAGAACGCCCCACACAAGAAACCTCAAGGCTGTGAGTCAACCGGTTGTGTACAAATACGCTACCCGGTAAAGGAAATACTTGAGTTTTGTTTTGCAAACGACGGAAAGGTGCTGAGAAGATGAGACGGTCATAATCGCGTTGGAATTCGGTACGGTCATCTTTACGGGCCTCGTGTAGTTCTTCCATGCCGAAGCGTTTATTTGATATTAATTGTTTCCAGTTCATAATTCAGGCTTTATCTGTTTGCAAAAGTAAGAAACTTCCGTTTAAAAAACTGTAAACGCTTAGATAAATCCATCTAAATGTGTAAATTCGCACCTTATTAATCATGTGGCAATGTGTTGATTCGTCAATATGCCAATGGGCTGTATCATGTCTGGACTGTGTTTGTTGTCTGCAAATTATTAGCACATTGCCATATAAGCATATTGATAAATTATTAAAATTATGAAAATACAGGTAATCAATAAATCAAAACATGCTTTACCCGAGTATGCTACCGGGCAATCGGCAGGGATGGATATCCGTGCTAATCTTGACGAACCGATTGTGCTGAAACCCTTGCAACGTTGTTTGGTTCCTACGGGACTTTATATCGCATTGCCTGAAGGTTTTGAAGCGCAAATCCGTCCACGTAGCGGGCTGGCTATTAAGAAAGGCATCGGAGTCCTGAATTCTCCGGGCACAATTGATGCCGATTATCGTGGTGAAATTTGTATTATCTTGGTCAATTTGTCATCTGAGGATTTTATGATAGAAGATGGGGAGCGCATTGCGCAAATGGTTGTAGCCCGTCACGAACATGCCGAATGGCAGGAAGTGGAGGTGTTGGACGAAACGGAACGTGGTGCAGGTGGCTTTGGACATACCGGAAAAAAGTAAAAGGAAACAATGAATAGAAGATTGAAATATGTGCCCATGCTATGTGTATGTCTGATAGGCATGCTTGTTTCATGCGGTACGGTGAAGAGAGCTTCCGGCTTGTCCGGAAATAAAGCTGTTGTGGAGGAAAAGGATCCGCTTACTCTGGAGCAGCGCCGTAAATACGACTATTTCTTTTTGGAAGCGCTTCGGATGAAGGAAAAAGGTGACTTGGATGCGGCTTTCGAAATGTATAGTCACTGTTTGGACATTTATCCACAAGGAGCTGCTACTTTGTTCGAGATTTCCCGGTTCCATATGTTTCTCAATCAGCCGGAAAAAGGGGAGGAAGCTTTGAAGAAGGCAGTGGATGCCGATCCTAAGAGTTTTTGGTATAAGCAAACTTTGGCAGCCTATTATCAAGGTAAGGGAAATTACCCGAAAGCCATTTATGTTTATGAGGATATGGCGAGCCAGTTCCCCTCACGTCTGGAACCGTTGATGGCTTTGATTGATCTCTATACCCGTACCAAGGACTATCAGCAGGTAGTTAATACATTGAACCGCCTTGAAGCCTTGGATGGGAAGTCTGAACAAATCAGCATGGAGAAATTCCGTATGTATCTGGCTATGAACAATGACCAGCAGGCATTTACGGAGATTGAGAATTTGGCAAAAGAATATCCATATGACATGCGTTATCTTACCATTTTGGGAGATGTCTATCTGAACAACGGTAAGGAAGAAGAAGCATACGAAACTTATCAGAAAGTATTGAAGGAAGAACCGGGCTATGCGCCGGCGTTGCTTTCCATGGCTTCTTATTACGAGAAAAAAGGGCAGGATAGTTTGTATCAGGTACAGTTGGATACTATTTTGCTGAATGATAATGTGGATAGCGATACAAAGATGAACATTATGCGCCAGCTTATTCTGCGTTCCGAGCAAACGAACAAGGACAGTACGAAAATAGCAGGCCTGTTTACTTCTATATTGAAGGAAAAACAAGAGAATGCAGATATTGCTATGTTGGCGGCCCAATATCTTCTGACGAAAAAGATGGATAAAGAGGCAACCCCTGTTTTGCACCAAGTGCTTGAAATTGATCCGGAAAATACGCCGGCACGCTTGCAGCTATTGAGTTTTGCCATTCGTGAGCAGAATATGGATGAAGTAATCAAATTGTGTGCTCCTGCTTTAGAATATACTCCGGATGTATTGGAATTCTATTATTATATGGGATTGGCCTATCATCAGAAAGAGAAAACAGACGAGGCATTGGAGGTTTTTAAAAAAGGAGTGAATCAAGTAACAGATAAAAGCAATAAGGATATCGTTTCTGATTTCTATGCCATTATGGGGGATCTTTATCATATAAAGAAGATGAATGTGGAGGCATATGCCGCATACGATTCCGCTTTGGTTTATAAGGAAAACAATATAGGGGCCTTGAATAATTATGCCTATTACCTGTCTGTAGAGCGTAAAAACCTGGATAAAGCGGAAGAAATGAGTTACCGTACCGTAAAGGCCGAACCTACCAATGGTACGTATCTGGATACCTATGCCTGGATACTTTTTGAGAAAGGTAAATATGTAGAAGCAAAAATTTACATTGACCAGGCTATGCAGAATGATGGAAGTAAAAGTTCCGTTGTTGTAGAGCATTGTGGAGATATTTACTATATGAATGGAGATCGTGAAAAGGCTTTGGAATATTGGCAACAAGCGGAAAAATTATCCAAGGAGCCTCCTCAAGAAGGTAGTGAAGAACGTAGTGAAAAGGAATTGAACTTATTGAGAAAGAAAATTGTACAAAAGAAATACTTTGCAGAATGATGAAACGTGTCTGTTTTTATTTGTTTAGCGCTTTGCTGATTATATTTATTTCTTCATGTTCATCTACCCGGAGTATGAAGAAAGGGGTATCTATTGGCAATTTATCCGAGTCGGAATATATGGAAGAGCTGATTAGCCGTTCTCCGGGATGGGATGCAATTACTGCGAAAATGTCATTGGCCGTTGACTTGAACGGTAAAGGACCGACTAAAGTAAATGGTACGTTGCGCATGAAACGTGATGAAGTAATCCAGCTTTCTATCGCTCCATTTTTGGGTATTGAAGTGGCACGTGCTGAAATATCTCCGGACGGAGTTTTAGTGATGGATCGCATGAACAAACGTTATGTACAAGTTCCTTTTGATGAATTGAAGAATCTGGCAAAGGCTGATTTGGATTTTCATACTTTGCAGGCCTTGTTTATGAATGAAATTTTTCTTCCGGGAAAAAAGGTGCTGACTGTCCGTGATATTTCGTCCTTTGCTGTGCGTCCTGAAAACGAAAATGCATTAATAGAAGTTAAGAACGGCAAACATTTCGCCTACCGTTTTCGTACCAATACAAATGATGGGCTGCTGAAAGAAAGTCATATCGGCTTGTCCGGTACCCGGTACGGGATAAATTGGCGTTATGATAAGTTTCGTCCGTTGGAGCAGAGACAGTTTCCGGGAACTATGACGGTTTCTTTTGAAGGGGCTGCCAAACCGGTTACGGCTGTATTTGAACTTTCCCGCCTTTCTACCAATAAGGATTGGGAAGCTCATACCGAAGTGCCCGGAAAATACGAAAGAATAGAATTGCAAGATTTGCTAAAACAGCTTATTAAATAATGAAACGTATCTTCTTACTACTCATAGCCTGCTGCTTTTTAAGTACTATTTCAGCGCAAAGTACTCGGAAAATAAGGGAGCTTGAAGCCAAACGGAAGGAACTTCACCAGCAGATTGCCGAGTCTGAAACTTTGTTGCAATCTACCAAAAAGGATGTGAAAAGCCAGTTGGACAACCTTGCTTTGCTGACAGGTCAGATTGAGGAGAGAAGAAAATATATCAATACCATAGAGAGTGATGTTCATACATTGACAAGTGAGATCGCTTCTTTACAGAAACAACTGAATAAACTTCAGCGTGATTTGAAAGACAAGAAGCGGAAGTATGAAACTTCGGTGCAATACATGTATCGTAACAAGTCTGTTCAAGAGAAATTAATGTTTATTTTTTCTGCCGAGAATTTGAGTCAGACTTACCGTCGTATGCGTTATGTGCAGGAATATGCAAACTTCCAGCGCCTTCAAGGAATGGAGATAGAACGTAAGCAGAAGCAAATTGCCGCTAAAAAAAGAGAAGTGGAACAAACTAAGCATGCCAAACAGAATCTTTTAAAACAGGGTGAGGTTGAAAAGGCCAAACTGGAGATTCAGGAAAAGGAGCGCCAGACTCTTTTGGCGAATTTGCAAAAGAAGCAGAAAGGTATACAAAGCGAGATAAGGAAGAAAAAACGTTCGGCTGAGCAATTGAATGCCCAGATTGACCGTTTGATTGAAATTGAAATAGAGAAAGCTAGAAAGCGTGCAGAGGAGGAAGCTCGTAGGAAAGCCGCTGCTGAGGCTGCCGCAAAGGCGGCAGCAGCTAAGAAAGCGGAGCGTGAAACTACGGGAGGGGCGTCCCGTTCTAAATCTACGGAAAAAAATGAGTCTACAAAGAAGGTCGCTCCGGTGGAGAAGTTCAGTCTGAATAATGAGGACCGCCAGCTGTCGGGCAGTTTTGAACGTAACCGGGGTATTTTGCCGGTTCCCATTACCGGTCCATATGTGATTGTCAGCCATTACGGACAGTATGCCGTAGATGGTTTGCGTAATGTGAAACTGGATAATAAAGGGATTGATATCAAGGGCAAACCGGGAGCGCAGGCACGTGCCGTTTTCAATGGAGAAGTTTCGGCTATTTTCCAGTATAATGGTTTGAACAATATACTGGTGCGTCATGGTAATTACATCTCTGTCTATTGCAACCTTTCTTCCGTATCGGTTTCTAAAGGCAGCAAAGTCAATACACGTACCGTTCTTGGTACTATCCATACAGATAGTTCGGGTAATACGGTCTTGCATTTTCAACTTCGTAAGGAAACGGCTAAACTTAATCCGGAATTATGGTTGGGAAGATGAAAAAGATAAGTTCTCTTTCTGTATTTTATTACTTTGCGGTTTCTCGCAGCTTGTTTGGAAACTGAAGAATTTTCTGTAGTTCCTGTTCCTGAAATTTCTTCCATAATAATTCCTTCTACGGAAAGTATCTGGCCTGTTGCTATAAAGAATGCTGATCTGGCTGGAGATTGGTTATCTTTTTGATATGTAGTACAGGATAACTTTCTGTATAATAGCTTTTAAAGTATAAATATGTATTTGAGGAACGGTTATTTTCCGTTTTAAAACTTGTCTGCCCTTTCGAAGAGAATGAAAAAAACATTTATTATTAAAAATAAATCTCCAATTAGTTTTGAGTTCAAGTCTAATTGCGTACATTTGTCCCCTGCATTAAGTATCCTCATAGAAGTACATTAATACTTTTCCAACTTATTCTTTAGTGATGATGGTAGAATCGTTTGTCTCTCTGTAAGATTCCTAATAGCAAAACGCACTTATTTTTTTATTAAAACATTTATTTTAAAATGAACATTTTTATTGCAGGGCTTAACTATAATATGAGTGAAGCCGAACTTGGAGAATTATTTGCAGAGTATGGTGAAGTTGTTTCTGTTAAGATTATAATGGACAGAGAGACCGGTCGTTCTAAGGGATATGGTTTTGTTGAAATGGCTGATGATGAAGCTGGAGATAAAGCGATTGCAGCTCTTAATGAAGTTGATATGGATGGAAAAACTCTTTCTGTGTCAGTAGCTCGTCCTAGAGAAGAACGTCCGCGTCGTAGCTATGGCAACAATGGCGGTGGTGGTTATCGTGGCGGTAACAACAGTCGTGGTGGTGGCTATGGTGGTAGTCGCGGAGATAATGGCTATGGCGGTGGCAGAAACAGATATTGATCTGTATCTCTATAAAATATAAGGGAGCCTGTCTTGGACATTTGAAATGCTGAGGCAGGTTTTTAAGTGCCTGTTCAGGATATCTTCAAAAGACTTTGGCTGTCGGTTATTTCTTTTATTTATGGCAAACAGAAGATGTTCCATTGAGGGTAAAAACGGTTATTTATTAAGCATGGTCAATAATTTCTACATAAATTCCAGGTACTTCTCTCTTTTATAGAAAGGCTATAAGTATCATGCGTGTTATATTCAACTTCATTCTGGATTATTCCAACAAGAAAGAAGATGATTGAGTATGGAGAGATACTTGTTTTCTAGAAAATAGATTCCTGTGTCTGTGTGGTCAGCAGTTCCAAAGCCTTGATGCCCATAACGGAATTCCCTTTCTGGTTC
>ERZ791573.533-NODE-533-length-21372-cov-110.324108_pt1 | contig 21372 bp, 22 predicted proteins | sample MGYA00509971_ERZ791573 | MGnify/ENA primary metagenome ERZ791573 (study PRJEB30046, sample SAMN00791921) | human gut metagenome | study: EMG produced TPA metagenomics assembly of the A metagenome-wide association study of gut microbiota in type 2...
GATGGAATCAATTTTCAAGCATAATCAGTTTGACTTGGTTTTTCAACTTATTGCAAATACAAGTGTATATAATGGTGGTTATTCACCATTACTTGATATTCGTGAAACTTTATCTTCAACCTTAGAGGTTCTTGGATATGTATCAAAATTCGGAATTAAAAAGTTCGCCTATTTGTCTAGTTCTACCGTGTATGGTGTTATGGATGAGGTTATGAGAGAAACAACAGCTCATCTTCAGCCAATTTCTTTTTATGGTGCAGCTAAACTTGCAGGTGAGGCTTTTGCTAGTGCATACTCATCAATGTATGGCATTCAGATGTGGGTGTTCCGTTTAGGTAATGTTGTTGGTCCTGATGCAACACATGGTATTGTGCATGATATTAAAGAAAAACTTCTTTTGAATAAGAAAGAACTTCATTTGTTGGGTGATGGAACGCAAGCAAAGCCTTTTATCCATGTATCAGACGCTGTAGAAGGAATTATATTTGCATATAATAATTTAAATGATGCATATAATGTAATTCAGGTGGGAAATGAGGAGCAAATAACAATGAAAGAGGTTGCTGAAATAATACTCCATGAGCTGAAACTCAGCACAAAAATAATATTTAGCGATAGTTCTTCTACATGGGTAGGTGACGTTTCTCGTTATCGCTATGATGTGACAAAATTAAAATCCCTGGGCTGGCAACCTATGTGGAGTACAAAAGATGCAATTCGCCAATCAGTAAAATAATAAATATAAATTTTTAAATACAAGAATTATGAAAAAAGCTTTGATTACAGGCATTACCGGTCAAGACGGTTCTTATCTTGCAGAGTTTTTAATAGAAAAAGGCTATGAAGTTCATGGCATTGTTCGTCGTGCTTCTACTTTTAATAGAGAGCGTATCGAACCTCTTTATTTGAAAGAGGTTCTGAAGGATTCAAGAAAGGAAGGTCACTTGAAACTTCACTATGGTGATATGACAGACTCATCTTCTATTGAGCGTATTTTGATGTTGGTAAAGCCTGATGAGATTTACAATTTGGCTGCTCAGTCTCATGTTCAGGTATCTTTTGATGTCCCTGAATATACTGCAGAGACTGATGCTGTAGGAACCTTACGATTGTTGGAGGCTGTGCGTATTTTAGGTATGGAAAAAACTTGCAGAATTTATCAGGCATCAACATCTGAGTTGTTTGGTAAGGTTCAAGAGGTACCACAGAAGGAGACCACACCTTTTTATCCACGTTCTCCATATGGAGTTGCTAAACAGTATGGTTTTTGGATTACTAAGAACTATCGTGAGTCTTATGGTATGTATGCTGTTAATGGTATTCTTTTTAATCATGAGTCTGAGCGCAGAGGTGAAAACTTTGTAACACGTAAGATAACTTTGGGCGTTGCTCGTATTCTTGCTGGTCAAAAGGATTGTGTTTATCTTGGTAATTTGAATTCTTTGCGTGATTGGGGATATGCAAAGGATTATGTAGAGTGTATGTGGCTTATTTTGCAGCATCCAACACCTGAGGATTTTGTTATTGCAACAGGTGAATATCATACAGTTCGTGACTTTGCTTATCATGCTTTTAAGGCCGCTGGCATAGAGATTAAGTTTGAAGGTGAAGGTGTTGAGGAGAAGGGTATCTGCGTTAGTGGTCCAAAGGAGTTTATCGGTAAGACTTTAGTTGCTGTAGATCCTAAATTCTTCCGTCCTTGCGAGGTTGATCAGTTGCTTGGTGATCCTACAAAGGCTAAAACTTTGTTAGGTTGGAATCCAAGAAAGACATCTTTTGAGGAGTTGGTAAGTATCATGGTAAAACATGATATTGATTATGTAAAAACTCATTAAACATGATTTTTAGTACGAAGAAGGAGTTGAAAGAAGTAATCAATGTTGAGCGAAGAATGAACGGTAAAGGTTTATCTAGTGCTCTTGTTGATAGCATTTTTCAACGACCTGCATATTTGATTGCCAAGTATCTCAAACACCTGAGATACTTGGAATTCTATCAGATACGGGGGGGGCATAATTTCCAAATTGTTTTGGTTGTATCATTATTATCATAAGACCCGATTGTCCTATAAATTGGGTTATCAGATTCCACCTGGAACATGTGGCAAAAACTTGATACTTTATCATTATTCTGGTGGTATTGTTATTAATGCACAAGCTAGATTAGGTGATAATTGTAAATTATACCCAGGACTTGTCGTAGGTTCTACACCTGAAGGTGTTCCAACTATCGGTAATAATGTATGGATAGGACCTGGTGTTAAAATAGTGGGAAAGATTTTTATTGGTGATAATGTTATTATAGCCCCTAATTCTGTAGTACAAAAAAATATTCCATCAAATGTTATAGTTGGTGGCATTCCTGCCAAGGTAATTAAAGAAATTACTGCTGAAAACTATAGCAAATATCAAGATTATATTTTGCCTTTTTAAATTATGGAAAATATAGAACGTATATATAATGGTGAGGAATTGTTGAGTATCATCATTCGTGATAATTATCATGCAATAGGAATAACTTTTATTACTCCAGATGATTATCCTCATCAGTTAGGTTATATGAACCGTGAAAAAGATTATGTTATAGCACCGCATGTTCATAATAGAGTTCCTAGAACTGTAGATTTTACCCAGGAAACTCTTGTGGTAAAAAGTGGTGTTGTACGTGTGGATTTCTATACGCAAGAACAAAAGTATCTGGAGTCACGTATCATATATAAAGGTGATATCATTCTTCTTGCAGCAGGAGGTCATGGATTCAAGATGATACAACCTTCCGAGATGATAGAAATTAAGCAAGGTCCTTATGCTGGTGCTATGGACAAGGTTCGTTTTGAGCCAATTGAAGACGATAAAGTAATTTTAAAATAAAGAATATTATGGCATTTATTCCTGTTTGTGAGCCTATGCTCGCTGGTAATGAATTAAAATACGTAACAGAAGCTGTTTCCACTGGCTGGATATCATCTTCTGGAAAATATGTAACGGAGTTTGAAAACCAATTCGCTGAATATTGTGGTTGTAAGTATGGTATTGCTGTATGTAATGGTACTATAGCTCTTCATCTTGCTCTCATTGGATTGGGAATTGGTAAAGGTGACGAGGTTATTGTTCCTACATTCACGATGATTGCTTCTGCGTTTGCTGTATGTTATACAGGTGCTAAGCCAGTATTTGTCGATGCAGATAAAGATACTTGGAATATTGATGTGAAGAAGATAGAAGAAAAGATTACTTCTAAAACTAAAGCCATCATGCCTGTCCACATTTTCGGTAAGATGTGTGATATGGATGCTATACATGCTTTGGCCAAGAAATATAATCTTTATGTTCTGGAGGATGCAGCTGAGGCTCATGGTGCTAGTTATCATGGGGTTAAAGCAGGTGCTAGTTCTGATATTGCTGCTTTTAGCTTCTTTGCTAATAAGAATATAACAACTGGTGAGGGTGGTATGGTTGTTACCAATAATAAAGAATTCTACGATCGTGCTCGATATTTCAAGAATGTTTGTTTCCCTCTTGATGGGCCTCGCAACTATCAGCATGAAGATATCGGTTACAATTATCGTATGAGTAATGTCGTTGCTGCAATAGGACTTGCCCAAGTAGAGAAGGCTGACGATTATAAGGAGATGCGCATCCGTAATCATCAGCTCTATAAGAAGTATTTGTCTGATGTTCCTGGTATCCTTTTCCAGTCGGAGCCAGATAAGGATTGTGTAGATGTATGCTGGATGAATACTATTGTAATTGATCCTGCTAAATATGGTCATCATAAGGATGAATTGATTGCTCATTTGAAAGAAAATGAAATTGATACTCGTCTTCTTTTTACAGGTATGCATAAGCAGAAAGCAATGATGGATTATGGATGTGATTGCTCTGGCGAATATCCTGTATGTGAATGGCTGACAGAGAATGGTTTTTATCTGCCTTCTTCAAGTAGCCTGACAGAAGAGCAGATTAAGTTTATTTGTGGTATTATTTCTAATTTTGCTAAATAAGAGATTATATGGCTAAATATAAGTCTGTTTATGTTAGAGAAGCTGGTGCAAACTGGATTCTTAAAATCTTGGGCGATGACATCTATAATGGATTGTCTCGCCTGGGATATGAATGCCGCAAGGGACCTTATGAGGATTATCAAGGTGAAGATATAAGCTTTCATATGTGGTGGCGATTTGCGCAGCCTTACAAGGATGCTAAAGTTAATGCTGTGTTTGTTACTCATACGGATGATGCAACGAAGGAGGAAGATTTGATGAAGATGAAGGATCAATTCGATTTCTTCGTTACGATGTCTCCTGAAGATGCACAATTCTTGATAGAGTTGGGATTTGATAAGAACAAAGTATTTGGCTTGAATCTTCCTGTTCGTAACAATTATGTAAGACCGATGACGATGGGGATTTTTAGTGCTTGTTATGCAGACCATCGTAAGAACGATCATTGGCTTCAGGAGTATTGTTCAACCCATAACTTAGCTAAATTAGTAAATTTCGTATTCATAGGTAGTGGCTGGGGAGATTTTGTTTCTCAATTGGAAAAGGATGAATGTTCATTCCAATGGATAAACATTTCAAGAAAAATGCCTCATGAATATTTTTACCAGCAATTATTGCTGTCACATGTAGACTACTATATCTACATGGGTATGGATGGTGGTGCAATGGGTACTTATGATGCGTATGCAATGGGAGTAAAACTCTGCATTGCTGATGATGGTTACCACAAGAGCATTCCTGATATTGATAATAAATTTTCTACGAAAGAGGATTTTTTCAAGGAAATGGATAAAATTATTGCTAAACAGGCAAGAAGATTACAATTCTTTGAGGATAATAGTGTTATAAAGTATGTTGAAAAATTAGCATATGTTTTTGAAAATGCAGCTTATCCAAATATTCAAGAGAAAGAAACATCTTATGATTATTCTGTAAAGGATAAAAGACGTTCGAATTATTTTAGTAATACCTTTGAACGTGCAAGACAACCATTTGTAGCAATGGTTATGAAATGGAAAGATCGCAAAAAGCTGAATAAAAAACGAAAATAATTAAACATGTCTGAAACAATAAACAGATTGTCAAAAAATACTCTTTTCTTGTATATAAGAATGATAGCTCTTATGGCTATCACTCTATATACAAGTAGAGTTTTGCTTGCCACTTTAGGAATCACGGATTTTGGAATTTACTCTGTTGTAGGCAGTGTTACTGCTACTTTTTATTCTTTACGTTCTGTCTTTGCAGAGGCAATTCAAAGATTTTTGAATTTTGAAAAGGGTAGAGATTGTAGAGAAGGTGAAAAACAGGTGTTTAATATTGCTGTTGTACTTCACTTAATCATTGCTGTTTTATTTATACTGATAGTCGAAATTGGAGGTTTGTGGTTGTTGGATAGCAAACTTGTTATAGAGCCAAGCCGAATGAGTGCAGCTTATTCTGTATTTCATCTTACAGTAGTTGCCTCAATGTTTTCAATACTAATCATTCCTTTTGATGCGCTTATCATAGCAAACGAGAGGATGCATGTTTATGCTTGGGTATCTATATTGGATGGTATCGCAAAATTACTAGTAGTTTTGGCTTTGGTTTATATACCATATGATAATCTTGTTACATATGCTGTGCTTTTGGCGATTATTCCATTCCTTAATCTACTGATTTATATGGTATATTGTAGAAAATTTCCAGAATGTAGATACAATTTTAGATTTGACCGAGCACGAATGAAAGAGATTTTTGCCTTCTCAGGTTGGAGCTTTGGAGGTAATTTGTTTTATACGATAGCCCATGAAGGATTAAATATTCTCATTAATATGTTTGGCGGCGTTGCTAACAATGCTGCAAGAAATATTGCCTATCAGATTCGAGCTGCAGTTAATCAGATTTCTAATAATACTTTGTTGGCAACGAAACCTTTCTTACTGCAGAATGCAGCGTCACTAAAACATGATGAGTATATTAGGCTTATTGGAAAAATAACCCGAGTTAATTTCTTTATCATGTTGATTACGTGTATGCCTATTATTTGTTTTTGCCAGCAATTTCTGAATATTTGGCTTGTAGATGTTCCAAATAAGGCGGTTGTTTTTACTCAATTAATTACATTAAGTGTATTGATTCGCAGTATTCATGGACCATTAAGTCTATTCTATATGGGAGTTGGAAAGATAAAAAGAATGGTTTTTATCGAATCTTTTATATTTGCTTTTATGCTTCCTGTTTGCTATTTAATATTAAAATGTGGCTTTCGAGAGTGGAGTGTTTATGCAATTCTTGTAATAGTTGAGGCATTGATAGTTCTTTCGCTAACTTTGAATATACAATATGAATTTAAGACTGGCGTTAAGGATTTCTTTACTCATTGTCTTTTGCCATGTACTCTTTTGCTTATCATTTCTTGCGCTATGGTTGTTGCAATACAAATGGGGGCTCTGAAATTAAGTCTATTATATTTCTTGGGAGCTCTATTGTGTATGCTGATAGTTCAGGTTCTATTAGTATTCTTGTTTATGAATAAAGAAGAAAAACAATTGAGTTTGAAACTTTTGAAAAAGATTATAGGTACTCATCATGAAAACGAATAAATTAAGCTATTTTATTTGGTTGTTGGCTTTATTACCTTTTATAATGAATATAGCAGTTTTTTCATTTTATTCATTCAGAGGTTTGCCAACGATATTGTATATAATACTTTTTGCTTCATTTTTATTTAAAAACAAAGCCTATATAGCTAAAGAAGATAGAATTGTATCATATTTTATACTGTTTCCTCTTTTGGTTTATACATTATCTTCTCTCGGGCATTTTGCTTTTCCAAAAAAAGGATTAATTTTTGGTGTTTTGTATGGGTGCATATTGCTGAAATGTAATAGGACAGAACAACTGAAAGTTTTTGATTTATTTCTTAATATAACAACAGTATTATTGTTTTTAAGTATTGTCGAGTTTGTCATTGTTCAAACCTTTGGGCGTGGAATTCAGCTAGGAAATGTTGTAAGAATCGAAGAAGAAGTTTTTAATAATACAACGTATTTTAAGCATTATATTTTTAACTTGATAAAAAATGATGTAATATCACGATTTCAATCTATTATGGAAGAACCAGGTAATGTTGGAACATTATGTGGATTTTTATTATTTGCAATTGGTAATAATCCAAGATATAAAAGGCAATTTATAATTGTTATATTTGCTGGTATAATCTCTTTAAGTATGGCTTTTTATGCTTTGCTTGGTATTTATATGATAGGAAATCTAAATATTAAACATCTTAAAGTATTTGTTTTAATGTCTTTGGTTATTGTTACCGGAATATTTGTATTTCAAGAACAATTTGAAAGTAAGATTATTAACCGTTTCAATTCCGAGAATTTAGATGATCGTTCAAATGAATTGTTCGATAAACATTTGGATAATTTTGTTCAACGTGGAGATATATATTTATTCCTTGGTAATGGCTCTGGTGCGACTAATTCCATTAATATTGGTAGAGGTGTTGTTGGAGCTAAGAGAGAATTATACGATTTCGGCATCATTGGATGTCTTCTATTTTTCTTAGGTTCTGTTATTTGTTATTTCAAATTTAATAAAGTTTCGAAGCATTCTATTCTATTTTTTATAGCATTTTGGTTATCCTGGTATCAGAGGGCAGATATTTATAATCCTTCTTACCTTCTTATATTTTTTAACATTTATAATGCATATAGAACAAGAAACTCTTATGTGTTGGAAAATCGTAAATAATTGATGTATTCTTTAAATGAGTAAACTAATAGTATCTTCAGGAACTTTATCATCTGGTGGTGCTGAACGAGTACTTTCTATTTTATCAGATAGATTTGTTGAGCACTATGATGAGGTTGTCTATCTTACATGGATAGATATTCCTGACTTTTATACAATCAATAAAGCAGTTAAGCGGGTTTGTGTTGAACGTGAATGTGGTTCAAAGAATTTATTTAAAAAGGCTTTATGGTTTAGGCAATTTGTTAAACAAGAAAAGCCAAATGTGGTTCTTTCGTTTCTTGCACCTTTTAATATTCTGATATGCTTTGCTTTGACAGGAATACGCACAAAGCTAATTGTTGCCGAGCGTAATGACCCTAGAAATGTTTGTAACGGTCGTCTTACAAGTAAACTTCGAAAGATGGCTTATAGTATGGCGGATGGCATATTGGAACAGACGGAAAACAACAAAAAATACTTTCATGGTAAATTGTATAAAAAGACAGATGTTATTTATAACCCAATTATCATGGATGATGAGTATGTTGGTAAGGCTTTAGCATGTAACAAAAAAAAGAAAATAGTTTCTGTCGCAAGGTTAACAGAGCAAAAGAATCAAAAAATGCTTCTGTTGGCGTTTAAGGCATTCTTATTAACTCATCCCGGTTATAAACTAATTATTTTCGGAGAAGGACCGTACCGTTCTCAATTAGAAAAAATAGTTTTAGATTTGGGGCTTAATGAGTCCGTTGAATTGCCAGGTGCCGTTAAAGATGTATGGAATAAAATCGTAGATGCAGAATGTTTTGTTCTTTCATCTTGGTTTGAAGGAATGCCAAATGCTCTTCTCGAAGCTATGTGCTTAGGGTTGCCTTGTATTTCGACCAAGGTTTCGGGGGCTGTAGATTTAATTCGAACAGGTGAGAATGGAATCCTTGTAGATTTAGACGACCATGAACAATTGGCAGGTGCATTATGTAATTTGATTGATAATAAATTCAACCAACAAGTGATTGGTAAAAATGCGACCCAATTATATGAACTGCTACATATCGATAGCATAAGTAAGCAGTGGGTTGAGTATATTGATAGTATTATGTATAAATAGCAGAAAATGAATAAACGTATGATCCGAGATTTGATTCGTCTCACAGTTTCGCTTATGCTTTGTTGGCTTTATCTGCCTCATATATTGATATTTGCGGTCTGTGGGGGGGGGTAAATCTGCCAATATTAAAAGTGACTTGAGAGCGATTTCACATCAGCTAAATATTAGATTGCCTTTATTCCTACAGCTGATTTATCAGTTGCATAACAATCGTTATTTCCGTCATGTATTTTATTATCGGATAGGTCCTGTATGGGATATGTTGATTAGTTGGTATAGGCCTGGAGACAAATATTTTTGGATTCCATTTTCAACTAAAGTTGGTAAAGGAATTAGATATGCTCATCCTTATTCAACTGTTTTAAATGCAGAATCTATTGGTGATAATTTCTCCTGTATTCATTGTGTTACAATAGGAAAGAAAAATGGAAGACGTCCAAGAATAGGTAATAATGTATCAGTAGGTTGCCATGTTGCTATCATAGGCGATATCAAGATAGGTGATAATGTAACTATTGGTGCTGGTAGTGTTGTTGTTAAAGATATACCGGATAATGCGGTTGTTGTTGGTAATCCTGCAAAAATTATAAAATACAATGAACCAAAGTAATAATAAAATATTAGTCTTAAGTAATAGTTGGATAGGACTACATAGTTTTCGCAAGGAAGTGTTTCACGCCTTTAAGGATGAAGGGTATGATGTTTATATTTCCTGTCCTAATGATTCTCCTGAGAAAGCTTTATGGTTTCAGAACATAGGTTGTAAAGTTATCAATACTTCTTTTAATAGACAAGGGACAAATCCTATTGCTGATATCAAGTTGATGCTTTATTACTGTAAGTTGATAAAAGAACTCAAGCCTTTAGCTGTTCTCAGTTATACTATTAAGCCAAATTTATATGGAGGTATGGCTTGTGCTCTTTGCGGTGTACCTCAGTTGGCTAATATTACAGGATTGGGTGCAGCTGTAGAGTATCCAGGGGTAATGCAGAAGTTTACGATCTTATTGTATAAATTGGGTTTACGAAAAACGTATCTTACATTTTTCCAAAATGATACCAATCGCCAATTCTGTATGAATCATGGAATGGTAAAGGGAAATACCCAACTGATTCCAGGCTCAGGTGTAAATCTGCAATATCATCAATTTGTAGAATATCCATCAGAGGAAGAACCTATTCGTTTTGTATTCTGTAGCAGAATTAGAAAAGAAAAAGGAATCGAAGAATATATTTCTGCTGCAGAGGCTATGCATGAAAAATATGGCGATAAGGTTGAATTTCATGTGCTTGGTTCCTGCGAAGGTGATTATGCTGACCGTCTTAATGAATTGACAAATAGAGGTGTATTAGTTTATCATGGTCCGCAATCTGATGTGCGTCCATTCTTTGCTAAAGCAAGTTGTACAATTCATCCTACTTTTTATCCTGAAGGTATGAGCAATGTATTGTTGGAGAGTTGTGCTGCAGGCAGACCTATTATAACAACAGATCGTCCTGGCTGTAAGGAGATTGTTGATGATGGAGTCAATGGCTATATTGTTAAACAACAAGATAAGGATGACCTGATAGAAAAGGTGGATAGATTTATTTTGCTTCCTTATGATGAGAAGCAAAAAATGGGATTGGCTGCACGAAAGAAAGTAGAGAATGAGTTTGATCGTAAAATCGTTATCGATGCTTATCTTAAGGCAGTGTCTAAGATAGAGAATAGCTAATTGTCAAATAAAATTAGAGTCTTGAATTAACTCGTTTTTACGGCAGGATTTTTAACGATAAATTATAATGATAGGATGATATATAAAATTGCACATTTTCTTCGAGATAGTATACCATGGTTATGGGATGGAATTGATATTCTTAATTCGTATTTGTTTACTATTCTGTTTGGAAAAAAAATAAAGAAATTTAAGTTTTCAATTGACCATAGCGGATATGAGTTGGTATCCATAAAAGAAGTACCAACAGATAAACTCGTAGCTTTTTTTGCAAAGCAACCTAAGGAAGCATATACCTATTTTAAACCTCATAAATTCGATTATAAATCAATTAAAAAGTTACAAAGGAATATGTCTTTTTTAGCGTATTTATTAATTGATTCTGCAAATGGAAATATAGCTGGTTATTGCTTTAACCGTTCTTTTTTTCATGGTAAAGGATTTAGAGGGCGTATGGTAGATATAAACTATCGTGGAAAGGGCTTGGGTACTTTAATGAATAAGATTTTAAATGAAGTAGGATTTGGTTTAGGATTGCGACTTTATGAAACTGTTAATAAAAAGAATGTCGCATCTTATAAGTCTGCTATTTCCGCAAGTAAAGTAAATGTTATTGAGGAAATGGAAGATGGTGATTTGCTTCTTGAAATATTGAAGGATTAGTAACTATGATTTTCAAAAGACTATTTGATATTGTAGCATCCCTATTTGGATTGCTTTTGATATGGTGGATATTTCCGCTTGTGGCTTTTCTTATTCATAAGAAGATGCCGGGAGGTTCGGCTTTCTTTGTTCAGAAGAGAGTTGGAAAGGGTGGTAAGTTGTTTAAGTGTCATAAGTTCCGCTCGATGGTGGTGAGTCATAATGGTTCTTCGGTATCGGTAGCGGGGGATAGTAGAATCACTCCATTTGGTGCGAAGCTCCGCCATTATAAGATTGATGAGCTGCCTGAGCTTTGGGATGTATTGATTGGTAACATGAGTTTTGTGGGACCACGTCCTGATGTTCCTGGTTATGCTGATAAGTTGGAGGGTGATGACAGGGATGTGCTGAAACTTCGTCCTGGCATCACTGGTCCTGCGACGCTGAAGTATCGCCTGGAGGATGAAATGATTTCTGAGTATGTGGCAAAGAAACAGGCAGAAGGGGATACTCGCCCTATGCAGGAAATAGCTACTGAGTATAATGACAAGGTGATATATCCTGATAAGGTTCGCCTTAACTGCTATTACTATCGCCATTACTCTTTCTGGAAGGATATCGAAATGATATTCGCTACCGTGCTTGGTAGAAAAGTAAAGTTTGCAGGGGAGGAAGTATAGATATTTTGTTATGCAGTATAAGGAGTTTATAAATCTGATTATCAATAGTAAATGTGCTAATGTTAAGCCTTTTTCTGGAAGGTTTAATACTGCTGATTTAGAACTGTTAAAAGAAAAAGTTCAAAAAGATGGTAAACATGAAGACGATTTTGATGAATTGTATGAGGCTTTTGTCTGTGTCAGTAAAATGATGAATGCTGCATATAATGAACTCTATGCAGAACAAAGAGAAGTCATATATGAAATGAAGACTCCTGCATTCGATATCATTTCTCATCTTGTAGCCCTTGTCAATTGTAACTTTTGTGGTGTTTTTGCTTTCTTGAATGCGAAATTAGCAGAAAGAGCAAACAGCATACAACGCTTTTCTGTTCTTTCTGCTACAAAAGTACAGTCAGTAGATAGAGAGGTTGGTGAACTTCCTTTGGATGGAGCCTTGGAATTTCAGATAGACATGTTGTCTATGTTGATTAACTATGTTCGCTATTTTAGAACAAAAAAATATGATTCTCCTTCTTTAACGGGTAAGAAGTATTGGGATTCCTTGAAAAAACTTTTTTGGATTGCAAATGTATTGTGTGCTCTAAAAGTTAATTTTGATAACAGTGTTTTTACAGATGGTTTTATTCGATTGGACCAGAAAGATCAAACTATAACTTTTGATTATTTCAATCATGAAAATCTTAAGTTGCTCTTGGCTGGTTCTAATATTCTAAGCCAAAAGACATTACATGAAAGCAGAAAGAATAGCTTGCCTGACTTTTTCGGAAACTTTTTCTTGAAAAAGCGTATTAGGAAAATGACGGTTACCAATGGCTTCATTAATTTAAAGTTTGAAAAAGGAAAAAATGAGTTCCTTGAAGGTAAAGCTCGTGAATTTAGTGCGGCAATTGTTAGTTATTATGATTATCTGAAGGATGAACCTCTTCCAGGGTTGTTAAATGCAACACTGCTGGAAGTTTTGAGTATATGGGTAATATTACACGGTCTGGCAGACTATATATTGAATAATTTCCAGTATGATTTTGCTCTTGATACAAAAGAAAGTTTAGGCAAAATTCCTTGTAGAATATCTAAGAAGAAGTTGCTCCATGATATCAATGAAATGTCCATTCTTTCTCGTGATAAGATAAGGAGAATTCTTGATGTGTTTGTTTCTACTCCGAATTCTTTTTGTGATATGTGGAATGCTCCATTATATGATTGTGGTGAATATTATACTTTTCCAATATTCTCTATTTCTCAAGGTATGAGTTATAACATTATTGATTGCATTATGATTAGAGGAGGACTTGACTTACAGAAAAGAGGACCGCTCTTCGAAAAATATGTTGCGGATGAAATAAAGAAAGAACATATGGATGGTTATATGCGGAATGTTTTTGGATCGAGAAAGTATGAGCGAAACAAGGGAGATTTTCAAGAGATTGATTGCATCGTTGAGTTAAGAGATATTGTTGTTGTCGCGGAGCTTAAATGCATTCAATATCCAATGACACCACAGAACCATCATGATTGTAGAAAACGATTACGACAGGGGTGTGAGCAGGCTTTGATAAAAGCGAAGTATGTAAAAGATAATCCAAAACTATTCTATAGGGTTTCTACTACTCTTCCTGGTAAACGTATTATTCCTGTTGTTGTTACAAACTATCCGAATTTTACTGGTTTTTCTCATCAGGGTGTATATGTAGTTGATTCGCATTCTTTCGTAAGCTATATGAATACTGGAAGAATTACCGTAAATCTGGCATCTAAAGAGCATGGTAATCTAGTAGTAGATCAATACTTTATATATCAAAATGAAGCAGAGTTCTCATCTAACTTCGAGGCTTTCCTACAACAGAATCCTATGGTCGAAATGTTGAAAAAGGACATTGTTATAAAGGAGATGGCAGGACCCAATATTGAAGATTATAAAATGAGTGTAGTATATGCTACCCCAAATTTGCCTGAAACTATAGTCATAGGGAACGAAAAATAAATTGTGTTATAAAACAAGATATCTGAGAATAAGTTTAGAGTTTTTAAAAACGTAAATGCTTTAATCGTATGGAAATGACTAATATGGAGAAGGGAGCATTCCTCAAATTATTTAATAGAGGAGGATATGTGTTGGATTTTACAACTCCCGATTTTAATGCTTTTACTTTAGATAGTGTTGGTGTTGCTTTATGTCAAAAATATCAATTGTCTAAAGGAAAGTCTCTCATTGCTTACATTGATGAAGCTAGTGATGATAATGTATTCAAATTGTTTGCAGACTTGTTGCGTTATTATGAGACTGACTATCATTCATTTGAAAATGAAACAAGTGAAAGTGATTTATTAGGAATTGATGATGGTGAATATCGTACGCAATATCTAAAATGCAAGGAAATTATAGTGAAATACAGAATGGCAGATTCTAATTCTGAAATAGCTAAAGCTGTAGATAAAGCTTTTTCAACAGAATATATGTCGCAACAAATCAAACTTATGCTTGAAAAGCAAGAGTCTTTTCCTGCAGAAGCTATTGGAAAAGCTAAGGAACTGATTGAAAGTTGCTGCAGGACCATTCTTAAAGACCATGATGTTGCGATTGATGAAAATTGGACTTTTCAGCAATTAGTTTCGAAGACTTTTGAGATATTGGATGTTCTTCCTGCTAAAGTAGATGTCAAATGTCCTATAGCGGGAAGTCTAAAAAGAATATATGGTAGTTTAAAAGGAATTGTTACACCTATAGCAGAAATTCGGAACAAATATGGAACAGGTCATGGTAAAACCGCTGATTTTGAAGGATTAGATGCTAGGCATGCCAAGTTGCTTGTTGGTATGAGTGCAACATTGGTACAGTTCTTATGGGATACTGCAAGTGTTGTGAAGAATCGAGGTATATAGAGAATAAATAGTAATCTATATCAGAAGAATATTCAAAATGGATGAAATTTACGAATGGCTGAATCCTCGGATTCCTGTGGAGTATGTGCTCATCTCCTTTCTAGTGCTTTCTGTTGCAATCGTGATTGGAATGCTGGTGATGAAAGGGGGTAGGGCGAAGAGGTTCGTGCTTGGGGCTTTGCTTGCGGAATATTACTTTCTGGTGCTTTGTTCTACTGTGATTTGTAGAGCAAGTCATGGGGAACGGCATATTGAGTTGGTTCCATTTTGGAACTATCTTGATATTTGGAATCGGGTGGATTATCCTGCTGACTTGATTGAAGTGCTGCTGAATGTCGCACTCTTCGTGCCAATAGGATTGCTACTTGGAGGATTTGGTTTTAAAACCAAGAAGGTTCTCTTATCGGGAATCTGCTTATCGGGGATTATTGAGGTTTCACAATTCGCCTTCTGTAAAGGACTTTGTGAAACGGATGATGTAATGCATAATAGTGTGGGGGCATTCCTAGGATATCTGGGATTCCTAGGAATTCTTAAAGGGAAAAGAAGGTTGTTTTCGAAATTCTCTGGCTCTCTTTAGAAAAAAGATTTTTTTCGAAAACGTACCCATACTTCTTTACCATTAAAGAAGGCTTTTTCGAAAACCTACCCGTCCTTCCTTACCCTTAAGGAAGGGTGTTCTAAAATCATCCCGTCCTTCTTTACCATTAAAGAAGGTTCCACCTCTCTTCTCGGTCTTCTCCCCTCAGGGAAGAAGAGGGAAACCGCCCTCCGGTGCTCAGAACCGCTTCGCTTTATGGTTGGCGGACCATCAAAGGTTTGCGCCATGTTGTACGGGCTGGGACCGCATGGGGACAGCTTGCTAATTGAAGTAACTGTTTACTCCAAAAGTCTTCGCCAGGTTTTGCGGGATGGAACCGCCAGGGGTGGAAGGGGTGCTATCTGAGGATAAGGGGCTGATAGTTAATGAATAAACTTTAAATACAATATACAAATGGAAGAAAGAAAGACTATTTATCTTTGTCTGGCTCACATGAGCGAGACTGGTGAGGAACAGAAATACGTGAAGGAGGCATTTGATACCAACTGGGTGGTGCCTCTGGGTCCTAACGTGAATGGTTTTGAGGATGACCTCAAGGCTTTCGTTTCTAAGAACAGCGATGGCTCTGAGTTGTCTCGTGAGGTAGTGGCGCTGAGCGCTGGTACTGCTGCCGTTCATCTAGGCTTGCTGGCTAGTGGCGTAGGTCCTGGTGATGAGGTTTGCGTTCAGAGTTTTACTTTCTGTGCTTCTTCTCATCCTATTACTTATCTTGGTGCTACTCCTATATTCATCGATTCTGAGCCTGATTCATGGAATATGGATCCGGAGTTGCTGGAGAAGGCGATTATCGATCGAAAGAAGAAGACGGGTAAGTATCCTAAGGCAATTGTTCCTGTTGCTCTCTATGGTATGCCTTATGATTGCGATAAGATTATGGCGATTTCAGAAAAGTATGGTATCCCTGTAGTGGAGGATGCTGCTGAGGGCTGCGGTTCAAGATGGAAAGGTCAGGTTCTGGGTACATTCGGTAAGTTTGGCGTGTTGTCATTCAATGGTAACAAGATGATTACTACTTCTGGTGGTGGTGCCTTGATTTGCCAGGACGCTGAGAGCAAGAACAACGTGATGTGGTATGCTACCCAGGCTCGTGATGCTTATCCTTACTACCAGCATACTGCCATCGGTTACAACTACCGTATGAGTAATGTGTGTGCCGGTATCGGTCGTGGTCAGATGACAGTATTAGAGGATCACATCGCTCACCATAAGCATGTGCAGGAGTTGTATAAGGAACTCTTGAAGGATGTTGAGGGTGTAACCTTGCATGAGGCGCCTAATGCCGACTATGATTCCAACTACTGGCTTTGTACCGTAACTCTTGACCCGAAGTTGAAGATTCAAGGTCAGGAGAATGCCTATAAGGAGGTAGTGAAGACTGCCGTTGGTGGTGCAGCTGGTGTGATTCACATGGTGGATTCTCCTACTACTGATTGCCAGCCTAATGAGAATGTGGAGGCATTGCGTGTCTTCATGTTGAGCAAGAAGATTGAGGCAAGACCAGTGTGGAAGCCTATGCATAAGCAGCCTGTTTATCAGAATGCTCCTGCATACGTGAATGGTGTAAGTGAGGCCATCTTCAAGGTGGGTGTCTGCTTGCCAGCGGGCCCGATGGTAACGGATGATGATGTTCGTTACATCGTAGAAAGTATTAAAGAGGCGATAGTGTAATCTTCTCTTACAATTTGATGAACATGAAATCATCTGTTATCTTATTGAACTTATTGCGAATTGCGCTTGGTAATTCTGCGGAATGGAAGGGGGAAGGAAGCGTGGACTGGAAGGAGGTGATTGGGCTGGCTCGAAAGCAAGGGGTGCTGGCTATTGCCTTTGATGCCTTGGAAAAGGTGCCGGCGGAGCTTCGTCCTTCTAAGAATATTCTGCTGGAGTGGTTTGGCAGGGTGAACACCATGGAACAGGTGTATGAACTCTATGTCAATACAATTAAGGATTTAGGGCGACTTATCGGCAGTAAAGGGCTTTATATGATGGTGATGAAGGGATATGGTTGTTCTCTTCACTATCCTAAACCGAATCACCGGCCTTGTGGGGATATTGATATCTTCCTGATGGATAAGGAGGGAAGGCATGACGAGGAGATGGTGAAGGCTATCGATGACGTGGTTGCCAAAGAGACGGGTGCTCAGATTTCATACGATGATGAGCATCATTCTATCTTCGCTTTCGGGAAGTGTACCGTGGAGAACCATGCTACGGTTCTTAATGTATCGCCATATAAGGTGAATATCTGGATTAATGATTTGTTGGAGGAACTCGCAAAGGATTCTACTGATCAGGCTGCTTTGGGATTGGTTTTGCCTTCTGCCAGATTTTATTCTATCCATCTGCTCCGACACATGGCTACTGATTTCGCTACGGTAAAGACGACGTTGAGGCATGTGCTGGATTGGGCTACGTTTGTGAACTGCCATTCTGATGAGATTGACTGGGGCTTTGTGAGGGATGTTGCCCATCGGGCTAAGATGCATCTGTTTCTTGATGCCTTGAATGGGATTTGTGTGGAGTATCTGGGGTATCCCAAGGAGATGTTTCCTGTGGAAAAGGAGAATGTCAGACTGAGAGATAGGGTGTTGGAAGATATTCTCCATCCTGAATTTCAGGATGAGGTGCCTCCTATGGAAAAGAGAATTGCGTATGGAATTGTCAAGACGAAGAGATTGTGGGTGAATAGGTGGAAACACAGAATGGTGTTTGATGAGAGTATCCTTTCTACGTTCTGGCATTCTGCGATTTATCGGATGAGACACTAAATTTTTAAATAGCTGCTATCGTTTGATAGCTTTGAACTAACATCGCATACTAACAAAGAAAAGTATATCATATTTAATGTAAATTTATGAACAAAGAGAGTAAAAGTAAATTTAATCTTTGGTTGTCTGAACGTCCAGAGTCGTTTCATCCTAGTGATGAGGCGCGGATGTTCGACTTGGTCAATACTCTTTATGAAACGGAGGGAAGTGTTTGTATAGTAAGTATTCGGTGAATGCCGTATTGTGTGCCTAGATAAAGTTTCGTACCTTTGCACCGTGAATTTAAATTATTCAAATTATGGTACAAGGCAAGAAACAATTAAACAGCAAGCCAAAGTTCGCCGAGGTTGTAATCGGCGACAATGAGGCGAAGGAGATGCGTGAGTCTGCAAAAGTTCGCAACCGTCGCAATCCTTATTTAAAATTAAGCTATCCCAATGGTGTGACACTAATTCTCCCTGCTGACATCAGTATCGAACAGCTTCGAGCCTACATTAGTATAACTGTGTAGGCTTATGGCTAGAGTTTGTCAGTTGACGGATGACCTGAAGTACTACTTGTGCATGGAGCCAGTCGATATGCGCAAGCAGTTTCAGGGACTCCAAGGAATCGTGAATGAGGAGTTCGGCCGTTACCTCACCCAAGATGAAGCCTTTATATTTATAGGTAAGACTCGCAAGACTGCTAAGGTCTTGCATCGTGAGAGCGATGGACTGACTCTTTATGTAAGAAAGTTGAGCGAGGGGCGTTTCCAAATGCCTCATTTTAATGATGATAATCGTACAACAACATTAACCCCAGATGAATTTACCCTCTTGATTTTGGGTGAAAAATGGTATGAAGAAATACCATAGGAGAGCTAGTTTTTCTATTAGTTTTTATTAACGTAAATAGCTGATATTTAGGCGTAAATATCAATCAAAATATTCGTTTTTCTCAATAATTTTTAGTACCTTTGTATGGTAAACAATAAGGTAAACGATATGTTTGAACAGCAACAAAATACAGGGAAAAGTGCGTCTTTGGCAGAGAAATATGCCAATGTGCGAGGTCAGGTTGCCACTGCTGTGGAAAGAGCAGATCTCGCAGAACACGCATTGGATGCCGAGCGTGCTTCTCGTCAACAGTTGATTGACGAAGAAGTGGCTCGACAGGTTGCTGCTGCAAAAGAACGTATCAGGCTAGAGGTGGAAGCAGAACTTGCAGAGCAAAAGAAAGCTTTGGAATCTCGTAAGCAGGAACTTGATTCCCGTGAGAAGGAGATAGTTAAGAAGGCAGACACCATAGTACAGAATATAGAGGAGCGTGCAAACAAGCGCATAGCTGAACTTCGAGCAAAAACAGAGAAAACAGCATTGACAAGATTGGCTGACATGTTTGAGACCTTCCTTCAAGCTTTTATAGCTGTGATGGACAAGGATTCGGCAAAAGGTCAGGAATTGCTTGCTAAGTATCGGCAGGCTGCCGAGGAAACGCAAACGCTTCTAAAGGAAGAAATTAAGGAAAAACTTGCAAAGGCAGAAGCCAAGAACAAGGCTAAGACAGATCAGGTAGCCTCGCTTGTGCGGATGTTGTTTACTCAAAAACGTGAGCGTATAGTCTTTACCCCAGAGCAACGTGAAAGTTTGTATGAGCGAGCAATGCAATCTTTGAATCTCACTCCAGAAACCAAGAAGGAGTTTGAGAGATGTCGTGACTATTGCCGTGATTACAGGCAAAAGCAGGAAACCCTTAAACTGTTGAAGAGCGATGGTCAGAAGAAAGGGCATGGTAGAAATAAACTTCCGGCCAGCTTGCCTCGCTTAGTGGAACAAGTGATTTGGCCTGATTGTTATGAAGGACATGAGGATGAATATGACGTGGTGGGCAAAGATGTACAGGAGTTTGTTCTGCCTGCTCCTGCACCATATGTTGTCCAACCAGTCGTTCGTCCGGTTGTGAGGAGAAAGGATGATCCGGATGGTCCGACAGAACAGGCGGATTGCTATGAAGGTCTCTTTTGGAAGAGTTATGCTACTCCAGAGTTGATTGCTAAGATAGAAACAGGAAAGTTTGTGCTACATCAGCCGTTCAATCGACAGATAAAGAAGATGAAACAGGATGGTCTTCCGATGGCTCCAGCCACTGTGGATGATTGGCATCAGGCAACATGTGAGATGCTGGAACCTTTGTATGAACTACAAAAGGAAAGGGTCTTTTCTAGCTCTTTGCTGGCTGGTGACGGAAGTCCTTTCCCGATTATCAATTGCGAAAAGCATAAGACGGTGGGGCATTACATGATTCAGTATCGCTCAGTGATAACAGGAATACCAATTTTCCTCGTCAACACCAAGAACAAGTGTGGTCGAGGTCAGGCTGATATCATGGACAATCTGAAGGATTGGACTGGCAATGTCTTTATGTGTGATGCTTACGCAGGATATGATTGGATGAAGAAGATAGAAGGTCTTATCCTATGTAGATGTGTGGCTCATGCTCGTCGAACGGCAGAACGGGCTTTGAAGGAAAATCCAACGTTGGCTCAGATAGCATTACTCTTCTACCAAGATGCCTATCTGGTAGAAGAGATAATAAAGAAGAAAGGATTGACAGGAGCAGAAAAGACTAAGTTTAGACAAGAGCAAGCTGGTCCTTTATGGGAAACTTTCAAACTCTGGGCGGCTAATGCGATTCTTGAAGTGCCAAGGGATAGTCTTATCTTCAAGGCGTTGAATTACTTGATTAGCAATTATGACGAATTGACCCATTACTTGGATATCCCGGAGATGCCGATAGACAACACGGATACAGAGAGGTTGATTCGTGATATGGTGATGGGCAAGAAGGCTTATTTGTTCTGCCGTGATTTGGATGCCTGCAAGAGAGCTGCAATGATGTACTCATTGTTTGGAGCTTGCAAGGTGTTGGGTAAAAATCCTGAGCGTTGGCTCTGTTATGTATTGACAAACATAAAGACAACGCCAAAGGACAAACTTTATACTCTTCTTCCTGAGTTTTGGGAAGATGAAGAACAATAAAAATGAAATTAAAATTTAGTCAAATCAAGGTATAGCCTCCACTGGTATTAGCTGGTGGAGGGCTAAACCTCATATGCTTATCGGTAATGTGAGGTAATACCGAATACTTACGCTGTATTGGTGATATACAAAAATCGGTTGTTGTCCAGTGCTTTGGTGATCCTCATCTGACGATAGCGCTGTATCGGTACCACGCGTAGCGTTGTAATCGGTACCATGCTAT
>ERZ791573.535-NODE-535-length-21344-cov-22.121894_pt1 | contig 21344 bp, 12 predicted proteins | sample MGYA00509971_ERZ791573 | MGnify/ENA primary metagenome ERZ791573 (study PRJEB30046, sample SAMN00791921) | human gut metagenome | study: EMG produced TPA metagenomics assembly of the A metagenome-wide association study of gut microbiota in type 2...
GAAGAGCAATGCGTTGACATAAGTGTCGCTGTCAAAACGATATTGCTTTTCAAAGCTGTCGGTGTATTTCACATCAGGATATACCACCTGTTCTGTGGCAAGAGGTGTCGCTACCGACTTTGTTTTACCTTTCACACAATGGTCTATCACCACTTGTGCTTTTGCAGCGTCAATCTTTACGCTTACATAGTTTTTATTATCAGTATAGGCCGCCATCACGCCATAAGCGCCTGATGTGGCAGCATTATCGTCTGTCTGCACACTCAGCTCATAGTTATTAGCGGCAGCGCCCTTCAGCCACATGCCCTTGTCAAGTGCTAAGCCATGCGTTCCTGCAGTAAGCGTATCCCATCCACTGAAATACGGTCCGTATTCGTCAAAGCCTTCATTATAAGCAGCGTGGTCAATGTGGTAATCATTGCTATCGCCCAACAGTTTTACCTTATTATTGGTAACATTGACACGCTGGTGTTGGGTTACAAGAACTTTGTCTATCCACACCGTCAGCAGGTTGTGATTTTTCTCTATACGCCACTCGTGTGCAACGTTACGAGCCATGCTATCGGGTAGCAGAACGGTTTTATCGCCTATGACAACGCCCTGCTCACGTTGGGCAGACGACATAGTAAGTTCGAGCAAATAGGTTGTTGAAGAGAAAGGTATATCGGCAATGCTGGTGCCCGCATACTGGGGCTTAGAGGGTGCTGGATGGAAGCCCGCAGTATTCGGTCCCGTAATGCCATCAACGACCATACGTCCGTTGCTGAAATGGATGCGATCAATATATTGGCTACGCTGCCAACCCTTATTAGCCATATAAACGAGCCACCATTCCCAGCCATTAGGGCCACGCACAATATTAGGCTGACCAGGCGTTACGAGCAGATCGTCGGCTTTTTCATTTCCAAAATCGTAAAGGGCGATTGACGACAATGTTCCATTCCCTTCCTTCGGCTGTTCTATAACAAGGGTGTTTACACCTTTTTTCAGCCAACTGTGGTTGATGGGATATAACTGATAGTCGGAGCTCTTACCAGCATTTATAGCATGGCCATTGATTTTCACACTTATACCACCGCGCTGAATAAGTTTCAGATACACATTACCTGCAGGCACTGACGCAAGGTCAAAACGCATGGTGCGGGCCGACGCATTGCCAGTATCACCGCTATTATCTGTTGCCAGTGGTTGCCATTGTCCTGATCCATAATGCAAAAGGTCGGCATGGGTATCGTCAATGCTCTCGGTGTTGGGACCTACCACAGGCCCGCTATACTTTCCCCCAGGACCAAAGGCAAGGGGACTGGTGCCCTCGCATACCCCAAGACGATAATTGCCAAAGGATGGTGATGTATGATTAGCATTATACATCATATAATAACGTCCACGATATTTAATAACAAAAGGTCCTTCGGCCACCCGATTGTCGTATGTCTCCCATGTACCTGGCTGCGAACTAAACTGCTGTACTGCATCGCCACTGAACGTAAAGTCTTGGTTCATAGGGCGACCCCAGATGGTGTTGCCATCGGTAAACTTCACCATATATAGGTATAGGCGACCATCTTCATCGCGAAACACCATCGGGTCAATACGATTTTCAAACCACTGGTCGTCACGCACCTCACGGTATGGCCCAGTAACTGTGGGCGACACGGCATGGGTGATGTGCACAATATGTTTATCTTTACCCCAGTAGTTGGCACTGAAGAAGAGGTGAAACTGTCCGCCACTGTACGACATATCGTTGGCATGTATCTGGTTGTTCTTAGCCCCCGTTCCCTTTGTCCACTGGTTATCAAGGTCGAACACATGCACCCGTTCGCCCCAATTCACGAGATCAGAACTTACAAAAAAGTCGCCATAAGTGGCCACACCACCCAGATAATATTTGCCCGCATATTTTATACATCCTGCATCGGCAACTCCAGGAATAACAGGGTTATTGTAGGTTTGTGCCATTGACGATGCAGCACACAGCGATAGAGCCACTGTTGCCATGGGCAAAAGATGTTTCTTTGCTATACGTTTATGTAGGTTTCTAAAATGAATATTCATAATTGTAGGTTTTATTTATTTCGGTCTTTGTTTGTGTTTCTCAACAGAGGCGGAACAACAGGATGCTATTTCACAAGAAACTTTCTTGTCAGCACATTGCCATCTTTCAAGATAACACTTAACAAGTAAACACCTTTAGAGGCGGGCTTTGCAAAGGAAGACGTGGTATATTCGGCCACAACACCTCCTGCTATTGTATATATTGTAGCTTTGGCAATAGGGCTGCTGATAGATATATCGGTATCGCCTATCGTTACGCTAACCGACTTTTTGGCTTCTACCCCATTCACCGATGTGGCATCAGGATTGGAAAGCAATGCCAAGTCAATCCAGGTCCATGATGCATCGCGCTTTGCGTCGGGCATCATGTCATATACCACATTATTACTGCCATCACGATTGTCGTGCAGCATTACGTTAGCACGCATAAGCTGTCCTACAGGAGGGGCATTGAAGCCAAGGACGCTCCATGGGATGGCAGCCTCAACTATATAATATTTGTTTGCCCTCTTCAAAACGCTATGCACTTTATCAACAATGCTGCTGTTCAACATCCAACGACGTTTTTCACTGCTTCCTTGATAAGCCACTACGGTGCCGTCAAGGCGGAAGAACAGGCGGTGTATGTTATCAACAGGCTGCTCGTCAGAGGCATAGTCGGTATCGAGAAAGAGGGTTACACCATCGCCATAAGAAGAAGGAAGGGGATGCTGTGTAACGTCTGATACGCGAGAGGTGAAATAAAGCGCATCATTATCATAAGCAAAGTCGGCAGTAAAACGCACCTTATTAGAGCTATGCCCTAAGAGCAACTGCGTGGCATTGGCCATATAGTAGCCCTCTTTACTTGTTTGTTTTCCATCAATGGTAGGATGGGCGTAGGGGGCTTCGAGCTGTCGCACAGCACGTCCTTTAATCATATCTATGTGCCCGTCCATTCCGCCTACAGCCACCACGGTACCTGTATCGATAACGGCAAGCGAATTCCATAATGAGTTATCGCCACCAAAGGGTTCGCTCATGGCCTTAAAGTCTTTGGCCTGCTCGTTGCCCACATACACCCACATTTGTTGTTTCGACATGTCGGCACCATTGCCATTTTCACCTTGATGCGAGATAAGGGTCTCGCCCCAAGGAAGCTTGCGTAGATAGGGAGCTCCGCCACGATATAGCGGACTATAATCATAGTTGACAGCTTTCCAGCGATACGAGCTATTAGCGTCAACCCAATAGTTGTTCCAGTTAGTTTCAAGTGGACATGTTACCACCGTGGGGATAAAATTGTTTACGCCCGCCCAACCATTGTCTTCAAAGGCAAGGGCTATGGTCTTTCCATCTTGCAAGATGATGGCCGACGGCATGCCATCGCGATAACCAGCACGGAAAGAAACTTTTTGAGCCGCTGTCCATGTTTGGCCTTTATCAAACGAGCGGCACATTGATATCTGTTGTTCGTTCGATGTGGTATAGGGCCCTTCATCGGCAAAATAAAGCTGTAGCTCGCCCGAAGGGAGCTCAAGGAATGACGGTTCCCAGCAACCATCGTTAAACGTATATAATGCATCGTTCACAAATATCTCATCGCTCCAGGTTTTACCATTGTCGGTACTGCGCTTACAGCGTATGCCAAAACGGCGGTCTTCAGTGTAAGGCGTATTGGGGCGAGGGTTATAACCTACAACAATTGTTCCATCAGCAAGCTGTATCAGGTCAGGCACACAGTTGGGTACATTGTTCGTGTTGTTGACAATAGTTGTCGGCGACGACCATGTGCTACCCTTGTCAGAACTGAAGGCTATGACGATACCATTCCGCTCGCAAGTAGCCATCAATCGGCCGTCATGCAGCTGTATGATACGGGCATAGCCACCACTTGTGAACACGGTTTTACGGGTGGCGTTATCCCAAAATATGCGTGATCCTTTATAAGGTTCGTGCCTTGCTGCCGATACTGGGCTTGGCATATTAAGCAGTGTGATAAATGAAAGGGCAAGTAAAATATTTCTACGCATATGTTGATTGCTTTAAGAATGATTGTTATTGAAAAGATTGTGACGATATTTATACCTTATAATAAAAGAAGGGCGACATGCTGGGCAGTCTGTCCATACATGTCGCCCTTACATTTATTCGACTATAAAATCAATTATTGATATTTAAATACAAACTCGATGTTTGACACGGCCTTTGCCTGAGTATTCGTAGCAGCAGAACGTTCAAGGGTGAGTGTCTTTCCGTCCAAATTGGTTGTTGTGCCTGAGGCCACCTCATTGCCTTCAACGAGGAAGGTTCCCGTACCGTCAAGCGTATATTCAATTTTGGCATTAGCAACATCTGTTCCACTGGGCAAGGTGAAGGTGTATGTCTGGTGGTCTTGGTTAAAGGCATCACGTGTGAGCACGCCCTTAACACCATTCACCGTTACAGTCTTAAACTCAGGATATATCAAGCAATAGAGTGTATATTGCTTAATGGTTCCAGCATAAGAGCGCACTGTGATAACATGATTTTGTGAAAGATCGTAGCGCACCTTGTTGCTTGTTACCTTGTTCTTCAAAGCCTTCTGCTCATCGGTAGTAAGATTTGAGAAGTTCTGAAGTTGCTGGTAATCGGCATCAGCCATATCAATAAACACGAGGGTAGAGTCGGAAGACATATCGTAATAGATACGCTGTTTCTTCGGGTTTACCGTAATGTCTTTACCATTATACACCTGCTTTGTGGGCAAATTCAGCACCCAGGCATCATCTCCCAGCTTGTTAGCATAGAAGGTGTTGGGCGTGATTGTTGTGTAGAGATCCTTAAATTCGGTTTCATCGTCAACAACGGTAACATCAAACGAGCAAGTGGCCTGTTTGAGATTGCCACCCATATAAGTGTCGAATGTAGAGGCCACACACACCACATGATAGGTGCCCGGTGCCTTATACGAATAGGTGAAATGGTTTTTATTAACGGCAATACCCGTTTCCATTTCGTCACGTTTCTCATAGCGATGTCCATCATCGCCAGGATAGATAGCCACAAGGTCGGCCACGCCTGTGAAATCAATCACCAACGATTCATTCACCTTTAGCGTTGTCTTGTTCGTATCATATTGTATTGAAGCCACTGGTGTGCGCGACTCTACGTTCTCGTCACTACATGCTGTATTGAGAAGCAGTGCGCAAGCCATGAGGGCAAAACTAAATATCTTTTTCATAAAATGTAAAATGACTTTATTGTTTACAACCATTTTTCATAAAAGCCGAGGCTTAATAGCCAGGGTTCTGCTCTACCTTTCCGTTTGACACGTCAACCTCTGTCTGGGGGATAGGCAAGAGGTTGTGTACGCCCTCGCGGAAGTAAGCTCCACGACGATTGGCACGACGTGCTCCAAAAGCGTGCATCACCTTGGCAACCTGTCCCGAGCGTACCAGATCGAAATAGCGATCCCACTCGAAACACATCTCGGCACGACGCTCTTTCCATATCTGGTCGCGCATATAGCCATAGCCGCCAGCTTTATAAAGCACCGTGCTGGCATTGATGGTGTTTACTTGCGCTTTACACCTGTTCAGCATCTGCAACGATTTCTCGCGGTCACCCATCTCGTTCAGCGCCTCAGCATAGGTGAGCACCACCTCTGGGAAACGCATCACACGACGGTTCTTACCGTTGTCGCCACCATACTTAGGCTTATCTTTCTTCGGTGTGTACCACTTAAGCGATACCACACGTCCTTCACCGCCTTGCCAGTTTTCACCATCAAAGGTTGTGGTTTGGTGATGAATGAAATACTCGCCACGCGCATCGCCAGTAGCAAAGATGTTGTTAAGCAGTTCGTCAAGTGTGTACATCTTGGTCTGACCTGTGTCGAAGAACTCCAATCCGTAGCCCTCGTTGGCATCGCCACTGGTACCGTCGGCGCTCTCCTTGAATACCACTTCAAATACAGAACTCTTGCAGAACTCGCCATCATTGTAGAACTGGAAACAATAGGCCCACTTATCACCGTTATGCAGCGCATTGCCATAATAATCGTTATACTTGAGCGAATAAACATTGCTCAGATTAGGCATTTGATAGGTAGGAGCCTCATATTCGCCTGCAGTACCTTCTTGTATCAAGCGTTTGGGTTTAAACCACAACTTCTCGCGCAAGGTTTCCCACTCTTCATCGCTTCCGCTCCACTTCAGCATCTCTGCAAAGGTCATGGGTTGTCCCTCAACCATATACTTACCAAGTTCTATAATTTGGTTCCACTTGTCAGAGGGCACACCGTTCTTTGCCTCATACAGCAACACCTTCATGAGCAAGCCTACGGCAGCACCTGTGGTGGCCTTGCCCAGTTCAGAGGTGCCTGTGTAGCTGGGTTTCAGCATGACAGCAGCCTCACGCAGGTCTTTCTCTATGTAAGCATAACATTCTTCTATCGTGCTACGTGGCACTACCAGTCCTTCTACGGTTTCATTCTCAGGACGGATGGGCACACCGCCGAACGATTTTACGAGGTTGAAATAATAGAAGGCACGCAAAAACTTGGCCTGGCCATAGATGTTACGTATCTCCTGATATTGGCTATACGAGTCGGTAGAAATTCTTACACGGTCGATGTTATAAATAACCTGGTTTGCGCGGTGTATGCCTTTATAGTTAACATCCCAACGCTGCAAGATCCATGTGTTAGACGTAGAGAAGATAAAGTTGACGAGCTGTCCCATCTGTGACGAGGTGCCCTCGTCGGTATTATACACATTGTCGCCCATAGCCTCGCCGAAGCGCCATTCTTGGTCGTTATACGAGTCAGACTGCAACACGTCGTAGGCAGCATCAAGTGCCGACTGCATCTTATACTGTGTATCGTAGAAATTCTTGTCGGTGGCATAGCCTTCTACATCTTTATCAAGAAAGTCGTTACATGCCGTAAACGACATGAGGCAGGCAGCACCAAGAGTTATCTTTAATAATGTTTTATTCATAGCAGTAATCATGAATTAAAGTCCAAGTTTTACACCAAAGGTGAATGAACGCGCTTGCGGATAGTTGCCTTGATCAACACCCATGCTGAGGTTGTTGCCCTCGGTGCCTGACACGCGGCCTACCTCGGGGTCGAAACCATCATAACCTGTGAAGGTAAGGAGGTTATAGCCTGTGAGAGAAATAGCGAGGCTTGAAATCTTCAGCTTCGACAGTATGCTCTGCGGGAAGCTGTAGGTAAGCATCAGCTGCTTCAAGCGCAAGTAAGAGCCGTCTTTTACGAAGAAATCGCTTGAACGGAAGTTGCGAGGAGCATCGCCGTTATCAAGGTCGGGCACTGAGGCATTGAGGTTCTTCGGATAGAACTCGCGGCCACTGCCCTCAATTTGTCCTGACCAGTGCTTTGAACGAATGTCGGCATAACAGTTGCCAGAAGCACCATTATATAGGTAATAGTCCATTACGTTGAAAATCTTATTACCTGTTTGGCCTTGGAAGAAGATGCTCAAGTCGAAGTTCTTGTAGCCCACTGACAAGGGAATACCAAATACGAATTCGGGCAGCGGCGAGCCGAGGTATGTACGGTCTTCGGCCGTAATCTGGTTGTCGCCGTTCAAGTCTTTCCAGCGGAAGTCGCCAGGCTTGTAGGTCTGCTCAAAGTCGGCACGACCTGTTTGATATTGTGCACTGTTGCGCACCTCTTCAGCCGTGTTGAAGATACCGTCGGTAACATATCCGAAGAACGAACCGATAGGCTGACCCACAGCAGTCTTTGTTACATAATCAACAATGCTACCTTCGCTCAGGTATGAACCATAGATAGGCTCGTTGCCTGTACCCAGCTTGGTTACCTTGTTCTTCATCCATGTAAGGTTGAAGCCCACCTCATAGCGCCAGTCGCTACCAATGTTGTCGCGCCACTTGAGGTCATACTCCCAACCATAGTTCTTCACGTCGCCAGCATTGGTCATAGGCGACGAGTTAAGACCTGCCGAGCTTACGGTAGGCACTCGCAAAAGCATGTCGGTGGTAAGACGGTTATAATATTCGATTGTAGCAGTCAAACGATTGTTGAAGAAGCCCAAATCGACACCAATATTCAAGTTGCGGCTCTTCTCCCATTTAATATCGTTATTGCCCAGTACGGTAGCAGTAGAGCCTTCCCACATCGTTTCGTTACCAAGGCCATACGAATAGTTAAAGCCAGAGGTGAGATAGGTGTAACGCGAAAGAACGTCGATACGGTTGTTACCCAGCAAACCCCATCCTACACGGAACTTACCATTTGAGAGCCATTTTATGTTGCGCATAAACTTCTCGTTTGAGAAACGCCAACCTAAAGATACTGAGGGGAATACGCCCCAACGGTTTCCTTTGGCAAACATTGAGCTACCGTCGGCACGCACATTGGCTTGCAACAGATAGATATCGTTCAAGCTATAGTTTAAGCGGCCGATGAAGCCCACTGCTGACCATTCGCTATCCAATCCATAAGTCTTGTCGCCAATGTAGGCACTTGACAGATAATGGAATATTGACGAGTTGCTAGGTGTACCTTTACGGTACGACTGCTGCCAGCTGTTCTTATAACCCTCGGCGGTTTGACCAGCCAACAGCGTTACTTTATGGTGTTTATCATTCCAATTGAACGTAAGAAGGTTGTTAATCTCCCATTTGTTCACATTGTTTTGTTTCTTATATACTTGTGAGAGCGAGGTGGGCATCACGAAGTCTTCTTCCAGGCCCCATACCTCTGAAAAGTCGTTATCGGTTTGACGCGTGGTATAGTAGCTTGCGCGGAACTGATAGTTCAACAACTTACAAATTTTAGCGTCAAGTGTGAGGTTCATGTCAAGACGGTTGCGAGACATATCGGCATTATTGCGGTCGAGCACAGCCAGCGGATTGTTGCTGTACCAGTAGCCTTTCGAGTCGTACAAATATTCGAAGGGGCTTTCATAAAGCGCTTGCTTCAAGATACTGCTTGAACCTTCAGGCACACCATCGCGGTTCTCGTGGGTGTAAGCCATGTTAGCAGTCATATCAAGCCATTTTGCCAGTTTTGTTTTAATATTTACACGTCCGTTTATTCGTTCAAAATCAGAGGTCTTGATAATACCCTTTTCATTATAATAACTTGCGCTGGCAAGCACCTGTGTATTATCGTTTCCGCCTGATACTGAAACGGCATGCTGTGTTTTAAAGCCGGTACGGGTGATGGCATCCCACCAGTTAGGAACGCCGTTACGGGTGATTGTATCTACACGGTTAAACTTATTCTGGTCGAAAGCGATAGAGCCATCGTCTTGCAGGCTCTGATAGAGTTGTCCTTTATATGAATAATTGCTCTGGCCCGACATATAGTCTTGCATAAGGGCATAGTCTTCAAGGCCGAGAACATCAATTTTCTTCCAGGGGTTAGAGATACCAGCATAGCCATCATAGGTAACATGCACCTTGCCGGCTTTACCACCCTTGGTGGTAATCGACACTACACCGTTGGCAGCACGAGCACCATATACAGCGCTGGATGCGGCATCTTTAAAGATCTCTACATTTTCAATATCGTTGGGGTTGAGATAGTCGATGTTGTCAACAATAAATCCGTCAACAACATAAAGGGGATCAGAATCGTTCACAGTACCAGTACCTCTAATCTTGATGGTGGTAGAGCTACCAGGTGCACCTGTGTTCTGAATAATGTTCACACCCGTGGCACGACCTTGCAACGCCTGTACGGCCGACGATACTGGGGTTTTGTTAATATCTTTTCCTGCCACTGATGAGATAGAACCAGTGATATCGCTCTTGCGCTGCACACCGTAGCCAATAACTACGAGCTCGTCAAGAACTTTCGATTCAGAATGCATCGTCACCGCAATGGAGTGGCGGCCTTGCACAGCTACCTCCTCGTCTTTAAATCCCATGTAAGAGAAAACGAGTGTGGCGTTTGATTTTACACTGATGCTGTAGTTTCCGTCAAGGTCTGAAACAGCACCGTTTGTCTTGTTGCCCTTTTCTCTGACGGTGACACCCATCAGTGGTTCGTTTGTTTGTCCGTCGCTTATCACACCCTTTACGGTGATGTTTTGGGCGAAGGCAGTAAGGGTTGAGAGCATCACAAACAATAGCATTGTTGTAATTCTCGCAATTTCATGTTTTCGCATATGGATTGCTATTTTTGGTTTAAACGTCAATTATTTCATCCAATCTTTGTTATAGAAATGGTTGCCAACGTGGGTATGTCATGGCAACAAGTGGCTGTAAGTAAGTTGAAGAAGGAGGTATCCCACCGTTCCTGATGGGCGGGGGATACCTCCCCTTATGATTGAAAAGTTGTATCTATAATACGTCGTCCGACCTATTAACGAACAACAACTTTCTTACCGTTCACGATGTAAACGCCCTTCTGCAAACCTTCAGTAGCCTTCTCGGCAGCTACGTTTGCACGCACCTGCACACCCTCAACAGTGTAAACAGCAGCTGCCTGAGCAGGAGCATTGTTAGTAATAGCGTTCACGCCTGTGAGCGCGCTCTCATAGGGATCAACATAAGCGGGGTCGGTCTTGTCAGTAACGCCGTCGTAGATGGGCTCCAAGATACCTCTGTCGCTATTACCGTCCCAACCTGTCTTGCTATACTTGAAGGTGTAAAGGCCATTGGTTGTTGCCGATACATAAACAATCTGTCCGCCCAGGTTACGCAGTGTGTGTACAGCATCGCCCTTATCAGTAATTTGCGGACATACGATGGGCGACTCGTTTGATTCGTCAAGGCGATACAGACCGTTACCATAAACGGTAGGATTGTCATTTGCCTCGTTGTACCAGTAGAGTGAGCCACCAGCTACAGTAAGCTCCTTCACCCAGTCGCTCTGTGTGCCAGGGCAGAAGTTCATTTGTACCTTAGGATTGTTCTTGCCATCATAAATCCAGAGTTCACCACCCCAGTTGGTTTCAGGCTTTGCGGCATCAAATCCGTGAGCAGCACAGAAGAAATAGTTGCCCTGGAACTCGCAACCTGGATCAACGAAAGCGTTCATGTTTGCAGTAGGTTCAATATCGTTGATATCGAAAATCACGGGCTTCTCGTCCTTTGTCATGTGCCAGCCAGCCAGTTCATCGCCATATTCAACAGTTGCTACGCGAGACCAGATGCGACCAAACACCACCTCACGGCTCGGGCCAAAGGTATCGCCACTTTCGCCAATGCCATCAGCATTTACGCCAGGCTTCTGATCCCAAATAACATAGGTGCCACCTTCAGTGCCGTCAGAAGCACGCCACTCGTTACCGTGAGCGGGATCCCATGCTTTAAAGAAGCAATACTGGTTGTTGTAGTTGGTAAGGTTGTCGATAGCCGAGTCGCGGGTATAGCCTTCAAGACCTTGATCCAGCGCGTCTTGGTTTACCTCATAGTTAATATCCTTAACCATGTAAGTGCCTTCCTCTGTACCATCGCTCACGCAAAGCTCTGTACCAAACTGTCCGTCGGGATTATCGCCACGGAAGAACACTTTGCGGCCTACACGAGCATACTTATAGTCTTGGTTGGTTTGCTCTTTCGGGTTGATGTCAAATTTAATCTTGTCGGTAAGACGCTGTGTGCCATCCTTCGTACCATCGGTAACCCATACCCAGTGCTGCACACCGTTATCGGGATCATACTCGGCGCTTTCGTCATCAACAGCAGCAAACACCACCTTGTTTTCGTTTACCTGCATGAAGAACATGGGGTCGCCATTGCCCACAGCATAGCAGTCGGCCAGCTGGAAGGTTCCTTCAGGTGTGCCATCAGAGATCCAAGGCTCGCGATCGCCCTCGTCGTTAACAGCCGAGAACACTACCTTGTCATTAAAACGTGTAAGGTAAGCGGGGCTTGAGCTACCCTCACCAGCTTGTATATCGGCTACCATACGTGTGCCTTCTTTAGTGCCGTCAGTCACCCACAGCTCTTCGCCATGTGTAGCGTCAGAAGCAGCAAAGAAAGCCTTGTAGCCTTTCTTGGGCGAGCCTACCACTACTAAGTTTTTCTGTTTATCCATCTTGCGTTCAGAACCAATGTTCAATGTTACGCCGTCGGGAAGCAAGCTAATCACTTCTCCCTTGTTTTCTTGTGCCATTACGGGACAGCAAGTTAGGCCAAGGGCCAACATAAGTAAATAATTCTTTTTCATAATAGAAATTTTTAGTTAATAAATAATACCACTTTTAAAGTATGATGATGGGTGCCCCGCCCTTTCTTGCGGGGCGCTTTTATACTTGTTTGTGGCGTTGTTTCTTTGTAATTGTTACGTTTTTATTTGTTACTTATTAAAATCTTTTGGTAGCAGACCAAACTGCTGGTAGAAGCACTTGGTGAAGTAGCTGGGGCTGGTGAAGCCCACCATGTAGCAAACCTCGTTCACCTTCGATCGGCCCTCTTTCAGCAGCGTGGCCGCCATCTTCAAGCGCTCGATGCGTATATAGTTGTTGGGCGAGATGTTGAGGGTGCCACGTATCTTGCGGTTCAGGCTGGTGCGGCTCATGTTCACTTCTGAGGCCAACATATCGACATTGAAGGAACTGTTGTCGATATTTTTACGCACAGCCTCTTTCAGCTTTACCAAGAAGTCGGTATCGGCGGTACTGATTGACACCGTTTCTGACCCTACGAAGGGCGACTGTGCAAAGGCTTTCTTCACATCTTCGCGCTGGCGCAACAGGGTGGCCACGGTCTCTGACAGATAATTGATAGAGAAGGGCTTAACGATGTAGGCATCGGCACCATTCTCCATACCTTCCAGTTTGGCGCTGTCTGACGTTACGGCGGTGAGCAACACTACGGGGATGTGCGAGAAGGCAGCGCTCTGCTTGATGTTCTTCAGCAGCGTCATGCCATCCATAGGCTCCATCATGATGTCTGACACTACCAGGTTTATGGTGTGGTCAGCCAGCACCTGTAGCGCATCTTCGCCATCGCCAGCAGTCAGTATGTTATAATCTTTCAGCAGCTGCTTGCGCTCATAGTCGCGCATCTCAACATTATCTTCTACTAACAATAAGGTATATTTCTTGTCGCCACACTGGTCGGCACTATCAGCTGCATCGGCAGCATCGGCGGTGGGTAGCACCACAGGGGCTTGCTGCTTCATGGGCAATGATAGGCAGAACACGTTCATGGTGTCGTCGTCGTCCATGGTTAAGGTGCCGCCATGCAGCTCGGCCAACGACTTTGCCATGGCCAGACCAATGCCTGTACCTGTGGTCGTAGCCTCAGAGGTGGTGTTGAGGCGGAAGAAGGGCTGGAATATCTTCTCGCGCATATCGTGCGGGATAATGTTTCCATCGTTCTTCACCACCAGCGTAAACTGCTGGTCGTCGGCGCTGAGCAGCACCATGATGCGCGAGGCGCAATACTTCACAGCGTTGTTCACCAGGTTGCTCACAATCTTGGTGAAGGCCTCATGATCGACGTAGGCGTGCAGGTTGCGGTTCTGTATAGATATTGAGGCATTGATGCTTCGTTCGCGCATAACCGAGCGGAAGCGGTCATAGACAGCCGTTACGAGGCGCTCGATGTTGCACAACTCGTAGTTGAGGCGCAGGCCATCGCGCTCGGTCTTGCGGAAGTCGAGCAGCTGGTTGATGAGGTCGCTCAAGCGGTTGGCGTTCTTGGCCATGATGTTGAGGTCATCTTTCACCTCGGCATTGGTAATGCAGTTGCTGCTGATAATGTTTTCAAGGGGTGCCTTGATAAGGGTGAGGGGTGTGCGTATCTCGTGCGCCACATTGGTAAAGAAGTGTATTTTGCTTTGATACAGCTCTTGCTCTTTCTCGTGTTCAAACTTCTCGATGGCTTTCTGGCGTTTGTGCATTGAGCGTGCATTGGCAAAGCGCACCAGACGCCATACCACAAAGCCTAACAACAACAGATATAGCAGCTTGGCCCATATCGACAACAAGATGTGGGGGCGCACCACAATCTTCATCTCAAGCTCGTCTTTGCTCCACTGGTTGTTGTAGTCTTTTATACGAACGCGCAGGTTATAGCTGCCCGCAGGCAGGTTGCTGTAAGCAATGATGTGGTCAGAGCGCATGGGCTGCCAGTCGCTGTCAAAGCCCTCAAGCTTATACTCTATCTCTAGGCCCAAGGCATTGGTATAGTCGAGAGGCACCACATGCAGCGAGAACGAGTTTTGCCAGTGAGCCAACGACAGCTCATGTGTGAACACGATGTTCTTTTCAAGGGGCGAGTCGGGGCTAAAGTTGTTCACAGCCTCGTTGCCTATATTAAGCTGTGTGGCCACGAGGGGCGGCAGCTTGACGTTCTTGTTCAGCTTTTCAGGTGCGAAGCGTATCATGCCGCTCAGGCTACCCAAGTATATTTTGCCATCATTGGCTACCAGCGACGAGTTGTAGTTGAAGTGGTTGTCAAGCAGCAAGCTGTTGTTGCTGTAGTTGCGCAGCTGCTTGGTGGCGGGGTTGTAGTTGACCAGGCCTTTATAAGTGGTAAACCACAGGCTGCCCTGATGATCTTCGGCTATGCGGAAGATGGTTGAACCTATGTCGTTGCGGCCCACTGAAAAGTGTTTAAGCTTGTTTTCGGTGCGGTCGTATATGTAAGCGCCGCCACCCTGTGTGGTAACCCAAATGGTGCCCTCGCTATCTTCAAACACTGAGAGTGCCTTGTTTGAGGTTAGGCCATTGTTGTTAATGGGATTGAAGTGTTGCCACTTGCTACTATTGCTGGGCAACATATACACGCTGTTAGTTTGCGTGGCCACCCACAGGTTTCCCTTCGAGTCGAAGGTGATATAATTGATAAGGATGGGCGGAATGCTGGCAATGTAGTCGAACCTATCAGTAGAGGCATTGTATCGGCACAAACCATGTATGGTGCCCAAATAGATAGAGCCATCGGGGGCGCGACTGATGCTGAGGATGGTATTATCTCGCAAGGCACCAGGGGCGTTGCTGGCCATAAAGGTGCGCACCACGCGCTTGGTGCGGGTGTCGATTACGCGCAAGCCGTATGAGAAGGAGCCCACCCACAAGCGGTCGCCATCAACACACAGACCATGAATGTTAGGAAATTTCTCGCTCTCAGCTACATACTTTATTTCGCCCGTCAGTGGGTTCATATAGTTTAGGCCCTCGTCTTCGGTACCTATCCATATACGTCCATCGCGGTCTTGCACAATCTCGCGCACACGGCGGCCGTGCATATTGCCCTGTGGCACAAAGCGTTCAAACAGTGGATAGGTGTTGGGCAGATAGTTTACACCACCAAAGTAAGAACCTGCCCACATACCACCATCGCGATCTTGAAATAGGCAATAAAGGGGATTGTCGGATAACGAGAAGGGGTCGGTGGGATTATACATGAGATGCTTAATGGTGCGTGTAGCTACATTATAGATGAACAGTCCCATCTCTGATGCTGCCCACACCTCGTTCTGCTTCTGTGCCACCATGCGCACAAAGAGGGTCTTGCCATCGTAGCGGTCGACAATGGTTTTGCACTGGCGTGTGGCCATGTTTATCTCGCACAGGCCACGGCGGTCGGCACCCACAAAGAGGCAGTCGGGCGAATAGCTCAATATTGACGATACAATATCGCAAGCAAAGGGCTGACTGCCATCGGCGGCCACAAAGGGTTGCAGTTGTCGTAAGGAGAGGTCGGCACTATACAGTCCGGCACCAAACAGTCCTAACCATATACGATTATCTTTGCCCAAAGCCATACCCACTACATTACTATAGCCAGTGAGCGGATTGTTGGTCAGAGTCTTTTCTTTTAGGTTATAACGAAATACTCCCTGCTCGTTGGCAGCAATGTATATATACTGGTTATTACCAGTGATGTAGCTTACCGAATTGGTAACGCGCGTTCCACCAGCAGTCTTTACATTGAAATGGCTGAAGGCATCGGTCATAGGGTTGTATATCCATACACCAATGTCAGTACCCACCCATATATTGCCTTTCACATCTTCAAAGAGCGAGGTGACAATATTGCTTCGTAAACTATGCTCGTCGTTATGAGCACGATATATTTTAAAAGAGGTGCCGTCGAAACGGTTCAAGCCCTCCTTGGTTCCTAACCAGATAAAGCCTGTGCGATCTTGTATAACGGTGAAAACGGTGCTCTGCGAGAGACCTGTCTCTACGCCATAATGCTTAAACATATAGTTGGCCTGGCTGGGCTCGGGAAGGAGCCAAGCAAACAATGTTAGCATACAAATGATGATATGATTCTTACTCATAATAGTTTTAGTAAAGGTAATTTGTTGTTCAAAATTACGAATAAATCACAACATCTGGATTATTCCTCACCGTTTTTTTAGTTTTGGCATGTTGCCAATGCAACGTTTATGCTACACCAGCAAACATGCTAAACATTTGTATCTATCTCTGTTTCAGTGTTTACTTATTTAAGGAAATTTACTGTGCGCTCAGGCGAATAGAGTTCCCACAGCGAGGCTATGGTCCAGCCTGGTGCAAAAAGATGGTTATAAAAACCTTTTCCATTGTGGCCATAGTCCCATGTGGTGTGCTGCACCACCTCGGGGTAGAAGCCTTTCTTTGCAATGTCGAAGTGGTGCTCGTCGGTGGGCATCAGTTGGCAGAGCGACGAGTAGATAACGTCGTACATCTTTGCAAAACGCTCTTCGCCCGTAACGCCAGCCAGCCACTTCACAATGTGGGGCAGCTCGAACACGAACACGTCGATATGGTTGTTTTCAACCGATACGTTGCTCCAGCCACGCGACTTGAAGTTGACATCGCCCAGCATCTGGCCCTGTGCGAAGGGCACGTCCCAGGTGTAGTACCACGACATGGCAAAATAGGCAGCCTGCTTGCACAGGTCAATATAGTGGGCACGCTCTTTGCCTTTGGTTACCATCGCCAGATAATAGGTAGAGGTAACGGCGGCAATGGCAGCCTCTTTGTCTTCACAGTTGGCGTCGAGGGTTGACGAGAAGTAGTCGCTCTTCGAGATGATGTTGCGCTCAACATATTCAACGGTGCGCTTGGCAGCTGCCAGATAGCGCTTGTCGCCAAAGTATTTCCAGCCCATCACCAAGGTCGAGGTGGCCGAAGGTGTGCTACCACCCGAAGCGTCGATGTCGGCTCCCGCATCATTATATTTACGTGCAAAGCTGCCGTCGGCTTTCTGTAGGGTAAGGAAGTTGTCGAGCACGGTGCGCATCTTCTTCTCCCATTCTTTATGCTGGCGACCATGCTGGCGCTCATATTTCAGATAATGAAGCATAGCATATACGGCCTCGCTCTGCTGGCGGATAGAGTGTATCACGTCCTTGCTCTGCGGCATGCCGTGGTTGAAGTTGACAAAGTCGAAGAAGTAACCTGCCTCGGTAAAACCGTTTTGCATAAAACTCTTGATAATGCTATGCCCCATGTCTACCAACTGCTTATCGCCATGTGCCTCACCCCACTCTACCTCGTTAAAGGCGTTGAGCAACACGCGGCCGCAGAAGCCTATCTGCACCTCACGGGCGGGTTTGCAATCGTCTGTAAGAATGGTGTGACCTGAGTTATACTTCAGCGGAAACTCTGAAACATACGACTCGCGGAAGTAATTGCACAACTGGCTCTTTACCTCGTCGGCGCTGAGCGATTGCTTCAGGGGTTGTAGCTGCATTTGGTCGAAACAATACTGCCATGTGTGGGCTACGAAGTCGCCATACGAAGCGGCCTTGGTTTGATGTATGCGCCAAGTGAGGGTTTTGCTTTCGCCTGCCTGCATCTTTACAAACGATGTTACTGAAGGGGCCAAGGTGAGCTTACGAATGTAGCGGCGAGGGCTCTCAACATAAGGATAACCGAAGGTGAGCTTGGTCTTGCCTGTCTCGTTATCAAAACCTAAATAACCGATGGTGGTATTGCCCTGAAGAATAATCTCGCCCTTGGTGTGCTGTGTTTGCACGTCGGCCGAACCTTTCTCTACACGCAACACGCTCCAGCCTGAACCCGTGGTGGTGTTATACACGCTGGTGAGGGGGGTTGAAAGGCGGTCGTCGCGGAAGTTCCAGCTGGTGCTTGTTGCAAACGAAGGAGCCTCTTTTGGAGAGCGCAGGTTGCGATGATACCAGAAGCCGGGCAGGTAAAACTCGCTGCCCTCGGTGCTAAGACCTGTGGCAAGCTCAGCGCCAAAGTTGAAATAAACGTCGGCATCGGCCTTTAGGTTGATAGTTACAATCTTGTCGTCGCCATCGGTGGTAACGGTTTGCGATATCTGTAACGGCAGCTGTGTGCCCTTGGCCTCATATTTACCATTATTATTAAGGTGTAGCTGATGAGCCACCGCCCTGTTGCCGGGCTGCTTGAGGAGCAGCGTTGCCTCAATGTCTTGCGCATTAGCCTGCAAGGGCGCAAAAATGATGGCCGAGAGCAACAGAGCCTTCCACAATTCTTTCTTTTTGTTCATGTATGTGTTGTTGTTTTTAATTAGTAGGACATGTTGTTTCGTTGTCTGTCGCAAAATTACACCTTACCTTTTTATAAGAATATCACAGACGGGTCTAAAAATGGAAAAAACAGACCAAAATGGCGGTTCTTCTTATTTTGAACCGTTTTTTAAGCAAAAGAAGCCTTTTTGGGTTCAATATTTCTATTTTTTATGGAATGTAAAATACCAAAAAGAGAGTGTTTTCCTTACATTTTTAAGATTTTTTGAAAAAAGCATGGGGCAATAATATACCTCAAATAAAAAAAAGGCCCGCAAACAAACACTGTGCCGAATTTTTCCGTATCTTTGCCCAGGATATGTTGCACCTCAGCAATTAAAGCAAGCTTTATTGCGCTCGGTTTGCACTATCCTTGCCGCACAAACATCAACCCTATTAATAAAAGCCGAAAGCTTATGACACACTGGTCCATTCTTACATTTGTCATGACCTTTGCCTTCTGCCACAATGTGCAAGGGCAAGTAAACTACACCTACAATGGCTAGGCCACGATAGACAACTTCAAGGCAGGACATGTCGGTGTTATGTATAAAGGCAATGATTGTACCAAATGTATAAAAGATTATTTTTCTTCTGGAGCTAAAACATCTATATGGTATGGTAAATAAAATCAAAAAAAATATTCTTTTTATGAATGTACTGATTCCATTCATAATATCATTGTTTTTACTTTGCAGTTTCAAGGTGAACAATGCTATGCCAAACATGTACGACATACATTTTAAGTGTGTATCTGGTGACGCAAAAAAGTTGAAAACTTATGAGTTGTTTGCATCTTCCCAAAGAGACACATCTGCATATTCATTTTTACTTATAGAGAATAAAATGTTTACGTTTCTGAGAATTTGCTTATCGACAGACACAAAAGATTTTTTGCATGACCCATATTCAGAAAGAGGATACAAAATCGTACCTTACAAGGATATGATGAATGAACTCAGTGAATGTATAAGTTATCTCTCAACAAGACATGACATCACAAAAATAAAACACCTAACATTTCATCTGTTCGATATGGGTGACATTGCTGTTGAAGCCACAAAAAATTACAACAATTCACATCCGCATAGAAAAAAATACGAATCGGAAGAAATTATAAAGGCTGTGTCGGAAACATCTCTTACTAATGACCTAAATTCCATTTTTAACAAATATGGGATTGAAATAGGCCAAATAGAATGTGAAGAATATATCGTGTTTCTAGTCAAGAGAGATTTGTTCCTTAAGAAGGCACGAATAGAACACGAAACAGACATTCCTCCAAAAATAATAGATTTGCCTATTTCTGTTGAACTAAAGAAAATAGAATAATTTACGCTCTTTTGAGCTTTAAATGACAGCAAAATAACACAAATAGAATTCAAATGACACATCATAGCATCATGTCAAGACTATCCACCATCATCAGCGCAGCTCTACTGCTACTGCCCGTGAGCCTACATACCCACGGACAGGCCGTTTATTCATATAACGACACGGGAGCCTGTACCTCACGCACCAAGCCTTCCACTCCCATGATGGCAAGAGAGACCAAGGAAGCCTCAAGCGCGAGAATCACTGTCGTTGATTTCCCTTGTTTTGAGAACTCGCTCACAATAAAGGCTGACAGCATTCCAACCGCGACAGCACCGACATGCGTACTCTCTGACGTTGACGGCGTGGCCGTCGCCACTTCGCCAATCACAAACGGCACCAATACGCTTGACACGTCATCCCTCAAGAGCGGAGTGTATTTTATCAAGGTGTACGGTCTGGAGCAGCCTTTCTCATGCAAGGTCACTAAAAGTCAACGCCCATGACGCGTCCACTTCTCATTCTCGCCCCTTCCCTGCTTGCCATCCTGTGCCGCACCCAGAAATCAGGCTATTTCGGGCATGAGACCGAGGGCAGCGACGGAGGAATTGTCGGCAAAACCGACGACGAGTTCCAGGTCACGCCCACGGGGCAGGTGTCCTACGAGATTCCTTACCAGCACTGCCGGAACGGGAGGCATGAAGTGATTTTGTGATCCTTTGAAAATAAAGACGCACCAATTTCCATTGGTATGGCAGATAAATTTTAATAACAAAAAAGTTTATGAAAACAATAGCTATCATTACATTTCTGTATTTTTTGTTGTGTGGATATGCAACAGAAAATAACCAGCATGGCATAAATCAAGTAAACATGAAAAAGCTGTCTCCTGGCAGAAGATATGAGATATTTACAACTTGCCAGAAGGATACTTCTGCAAACTCATTCACACTTTTTGACGGGCGTTCACAAATGTGGCTAAATATAAACTCATTTTCTGACTCAAAACAATATTTGGATGTGGATGATTGCAGTAAAGAAGGAAGATTTAAACTCACAACATACACACAGTTCTTGAACGAGTTTTCTGATTGTTTAAAATTCCTTTCCCAGCAACGAGACTTGTCTAAATTATTGTTCATTGATGTCAGTTTGTCAACATTAGGTGACATAGCCGTCGATGTTACGAACAATTACGACAGAATGTATCCAAATAACGATAATTACAATGAGGAGGATGTTATAGCATCCGTTTACAAGACAAGCCTTGTGGAAGACATCAACAACATTTTATCTCCACATGGACTTGAGGTGTCCGAATTAGGGAGTTCTGATTATCACGTTTTATTATTGAAAAAAGAGATACTAAAAAAGTATTCAATCGTTGAAGACAGTACACATATTCCACTCAGAACAATAGATGCTGTCATTACCATCAGTCTGAAAAGGAAATGAAACATAAACTATTCATAGATAGATGCCGCAGGTTTAAAATATAAAGGCAGCGATAACACGAAATGCATTACTTTAAATTAGTAACCCTTTAAGAACATGAAAAAAT
>ERZ791573.554-NODE-554-length-20687-cov-2.523798_pt1 | contig 20687 bp, 13 predicted proteins | sample MGYA00509971_ERZ791573 | MGnify/ENA primary metagenome ERZ791573 (study PRJEB30046, sample SAMN00791921) | human gut metagenome | study: EMG produced TPA metagenomics assembly of the A metagenome-wide association study of gut microbiota in type 2...
TCAAACTGATAAGCCCCTCCTTTTTCGCTAAGATCAAACGTAGAGACCAGTTCCGTGTTATTATCTACGATCAATAAAGCGCTTTGTTCTGCAAAACGTCCTACTTCTACCGTGTAAGGCTCTTCCGATATGGTTTTATTGGAGATAAGACTGTCGTTGACGAACAAAGAGATAGAATCTCCGGCAAAACCTTTTACCAGACTGATCGTATAGCTTTCGATGAAATGACGTTCTTCCTGCTTTTCCCGTTGTAGCCGCATGCTCATATAGACAAAAATAACCACGACAAAAATGACGGCAAAAGCAAGAATTCCGTTACCTACCATAAACTGTTTATTTGTGTTGAGACGATGTGCCATAGTCGTTATTTTTTGAATTGTGGCGTAAAGATACGAATATAGCACTGTTAATTCATACTTTTTTTCTTTAATGTTTTGTAGTCGAATAGATTATTTATATCTTTGCAACCGAAAACGGATGAAAGGTGGAGGGGCAATTAAGCTCCTTTTTTTGTTCTTATATAGTTAATGCATGATAGATAAAAATGTTGTTACCCGAATAGTTAACGAATGGCTGGAGGGAAAAGATTATTTTCTGGTCGATATTACAGTAAGTCCAGATGATAAAATCGTTGTTGAGATAGACCATGCAGAAGGTGTATGGATCGACGATTGTGTGGAATTAAGTCGATACATAGAATCGAAATTGAACCGGGAAGAGGAAGATTACGAATTAGAGGTAGGATCTGCCGGTATCGGACAACCATTCAAGGTTCTAAAACAATACCTGATTCATATCGGAACCGATGTGGAAGTATTGGCTAAAGATGGTAAAAAATACGTTGGAGTATTGAGCGACGCCAACGAAGAAAACTTTACGATTACTGTCGAAACAAAAATCAAGCCGGAAGGAGCCAAACGCCCCAAACTGGTAGAGCAAGATATTACTTTTACATACGAAGAAATAAAATATACCAAATACTTAATTAGCTTTAAATAATTATGGCGAAAAAAGAGGAAACTGTCAGTTTAATTGACACATTTTCGGAATTTAAGGAGTTAAAAAACATCGATCGCACAACAATGGTTAGCGTATTGGAAGAGTCTTTCCGCAGTGTGATTGCAAAAATGTTTGGTACAGACGAAAATTATGACGTAATCGTAAATCCGGATAAAGGCGATTTCGAAATATGGCGTAATCGAGAAGTAGTAGCAGATGATGAATTAACTAATCCGAATGCACAAATCTCGTTAACAGAAGCTCGTAAAATAGACAGCTCATACGAGGTAGGCGAAGAAGTAACAGATGAAGTTATATTCGAAAAATTTGGTCGCCGTGCAATTCTGAATCTTCGCCAGACATTAGCTTCCAAGATTTTGGAACTGGAAAAAGACAGTTTATACAACAAATACATAGACAAAGTTGGAACTGTCATCAGTGCAGAAGTATACCAGATCTGGAAAAAGGAAATCTTGCTGCTGGATGATGAAGGCAATGAACTGTTATTGCCCAAAACAGAACAGATTCCGAGTGACTTCTACCGCAAAGGCGAAACAGCTCGTGCTGTCGTAGCTCGCGTTGACAACAAAAACAACAATCCTAAGATTATATTGAGCCGTACTTCTCCAATGTTCCTCCAGCGCTTGTTCGAACAGGAAGTTCCGGAGATCAACGACGGATTGATTACAATTAAAAAGATTGCCCGCATTCCGGGAGAACGTGCGAAGATTGCAGTAGAATCTTACGACGAACGTATCGATCCGGTAGGTGCTTGTGTAGGTGTAAAAGGTTCTCGTATACATGGTATTGTACGTGAATTGCGTAACGAGAATATTGATGTAATCAATTATACATCAAACATCCAGCTGTTTATACAGCGTGCCTTAAGTCCGGCAAAAGTTTCTTCTATCGTAATGCACGAAGAAGAAAAGAAAGCAGAAGTATATTTGAAACCGGAAGAAGTATCTTTGGCTATCGGTAAAGGTGGTCTTAATATTAAGCTGGCAAGTATGCTGACTGAATACACAATTGATGTATACAGAGAATTGGACGAAAATGCAATGGATGAAGACATCTATTTGGATGAATTCAAAGATGAAATCGATGAATGGGTAATCAATGCCATCAAGAGTATCGGTATTGATACTGCAAAAGGTGTATTGAATGCTCCACGTGAAATGCTGATAGAAAAAGCAGATTTGGAAGAAAACACAGTGGACGATGTGCTGAAGATTTTAAAAGCAGAGTTTGAAGAATAGTTTACAGAAACCGGCAAAAACATCGTTCATTGGTGAACAACAGTCGTGAGTAGTAACTTTTTTCAGAACTCTATTAAAAAATTAGATAAACGTATGACGATTAGACTAAATAAAGTAACACGAGATTTAAATGTAGGAATCACCACGGTAGTAGACTTTTTACAAAAAAAAGGATATACTATTGAAGCGAATCCGAATACTAAAATTACTGATGAACAGTATGCTGTACTTGTAAAAGAGTTCAGTAAAGATAAAGATTTAAAAATAGAGTCTGAAAAAATTATTCAGGAACGACAGAATAAAGAACGCAACAAAGCCTCTGTTTCTATTGAAGATCTTCAACCGGAAACAAAAAAGCCTGAAGTAATAGAGACTGTTGTTCCGGATGATGTACGTCCTAAATTCAAACCTGTCGGTAAAATTGATTTGGATAAATTAAACGGTCGTAAAACTGATAAAGTAGAAAAGGAACCGGAACAGAAAAAGGAAACTGTGGTAGAACGTCCTGTGGTGGAACGTCCGATAGTAGCGGAACGCCCTGTCGTTGAACCGGAAGTGAAGAAAGAACCCGAAAAGAAAGAGCCTGAAGTAAAAAAGGAAGAGGTGGTGGCACCTGCTCCAACTCCGGCCGAACCTATGGTGGTGAAACAACCGGAACCTGTAGCAGAACCGAAACCGGCAGAAGTTGAAAAAGTGGTAGTGGAAGAAGTGATTAAGGAAGAGCCGAAGAAGGTAGAAGCACCTGTGAAGGCAGAAGAACATAAAAAAGAAGAAAAGCCTGTGGAAGCAGTAGCATCGACAGAAGTCGTTTCGGAAGAAAAAGACGCTCCTAAGGAAGACGAGGTTTTCAAGATCCGTCAGCCGGAACTGGGAGCAAAGATTAATGTAATCGGTCAGATTGACCTTGCAGCATTGAATCAGTCAACTCGCCCTAAGAAGAAATCGAAGGAAGAGAAACGTCGTGAACGTGAAGAAAAAGAGAAAATCCGCCAGGATCAGAAGAAACTGATGAAGGAAGCCATCATCAAGGAAATCCGTAAAGAAGATAGTAAACAAGCTAAGGTCGTTGGTAAGGAAAACCTTGATCCTAACGGTAAGAAGAAACGTAATCGCATCAACAATAATAAAGAAAAAGTAGATGTGAACAATGTTGCTTCTAATTTTGCACACCCTACTCCAAACAGTGAGCGTACGAATAATAACCGTGGAGGAAATCAACAAGGTGGCGGCGGACAGAATAGAAACCGTAATAACAATAATAAAGACCGCTTCAAAAAGCCTGTAGTAAAGCAGGAAGTAAGCGAAGAAGATGTAGCAAAGCAGGTTAAAGAAACGTTGGCTCGTCTGACAAGCAAAGGTAAGAACAAAGGTGCCAAATATCGTAAAGAAAAACGTGACATGGCGTCCAACCGTATGCAGGAACTGGAAGATCAGGAAATGGCAGACAGCAAGGTATTGAAGTTGACCGAGTTTGTTACGGCTAACGAACTGGCAACGATGATGGATGTATCTGTCAATCAGGTTATCGCTACTTGTATGAGTATTGGTATCATGGTTTCCATCAACCAGCGTCTGGATGCGGAAACAATCAATCTGGTAGCAGAAGAATTTGGATACAAAACTGAATATGTCAGCGCAGAAGTAGCTCAGGCTATCGAAGAAGAAGCTGATGCAGAAGAAGATTTGCAGCCACGTGCTCCGATTGTAACAGTAATGGGACACGTTGACCACGGTAAAACATCTCTGTTGGACTATATCCGTAAAGCAAACGTAATTGCAGGAGAGGCTGGTGGTATTACCCAGCACATCGGTGCATACAATGTGAAACTGGAAGATGGACGTAAGATTACTTTCCTCGATACTCCGGGACACGAAGCATTTACAGCGATGCGTGCTCGTGGTGCTAAGGTTACCGACGTAGTAATTATTATTGTAGCAGCCGACGACAATGTCATGCCTCAGACCAAGGAAGCTATCAACCATGCTATGGCTGCAGGAGTGCCTATTGTATTTGCAATCAACAAAGTTGATAAGCCTAACGCCAATCCGGACAAGATTAAAGAAGAATTGGCTGCGATGAACTTCCTTGTTGAAGAATGGGGAGGTAAATATCAGTCACAAGATATTTCTGCAAAAAAAGGTACTGGCGTACCAGAATTGCTGGAAAAAGTATTGCTGGAAGCAGAAATGTTGGATTTGAAAGCTAATCCAAACCGTAAAGCAACAGGTTCTATCATTGAATCGTCTTTGGATAAGGGACGTGGATATGTAGCAACTGTACTGGTATCGAACGGAACTCTTCACGTAGGAGACATCGTATTGGCAGGTACATACTATGGTAAGGTAAAAGCTATGTTCAACGAACGTAACCAACGTCTGAAAGAAGCAGGACCGGCAGAACCTGTATTGATTCTGGGATTGAACGGAGCACCTGCAGCAGGTGATACATTCCATGTATTTGATACCGATCAGGAAGCACGTGAAATTGCCAACAAGCGCGAGCAGTTGCAACGTGAGCAAGGATTGCGTACTCAGAAAATGCTTACTCTGGATGAAGTGGGCCGCCGCTTAGCTTTGGGTGACTTCCATGAATTGAACGTAATCGTCAAAGGTGACGTAGACGGTTCTGTAGAAGCCTTGAGTGACTCGTTGATTAAGTTGTCAACAGAACAGATTCAGGTTAATGTAATCCATAAAGGTGTGGGTCAGATCTCTGAATCGGATGTTTCTTTGGCAGCAGCTTCAGATGCTATCATCGTTGGTTTCCAGGTACGCCCATCAAGCAATGCAGCTAAACTGGCAGAACAGGAAGGTGTAGATATCCGCAAATACTCTATCATCTACGATGCTATTGAAGAAGTAAAAGCTGCAATGGAAGGTATGTTGGCTCCGACATTGAAAGAACAGGTAACAGCTACTATCGAAGTGCGTGAAGTCTTCAACATCAGCAAAGTAGGTATGGTTGCTGGTGCTATGGTAAAAACTGGTAAGGTTAAACGTTCGGATAAGGCTCGTCTGATTCGTGATGGTATCGTTGTATTTACCGGTTCAATCAACGCTTTGAAACGCTTCAAAGACGATGTAAAAGAAGTTGGAACAAACTTCGAATGCGGTATCAGTCTGACAAACTGCAATGATTTGAAAGTAGGTGACATTATTGAAACTTACGAGGAAATTGAAGTAAAACAGACTTTATAAGCTAATTATATTTATCTAAATAATGTCATCCTGAGCTTAGCGAAGGATCTGCTAATGCCGTTTGGATGTATGCAGTTCTATTACGCACTCAGAATGACATTATTTTTATTAATAAAATGACAACTCTCGACTTTGCAATTATAGGTATTATATTCATCGGAGCAATACTAGGCTTTACCAAAGGATTCATAAAACAACTGTCGTCTATTGTCGGGCTCATAGCCGGATTACTTCTGGCACGTGCCTTGTTTGCTTCTGTTGGAGAAAAACTGGCGGTTGAACTGGGAACCTCTGTTTCTATTGGACAAACAATAGCATTTTTTCTAATCTGGTTAGTAGTGCCTTTAACTATCTCTTTATTGGCTTCCATGTTATCACAAGCTGTAGAAGCCATTCATCTTGGTTTTATAAACAGATGGTTGGGAGCCGGACTGGGTGTCATTAAATTTGCTCTGCTTACAAGCATGATTGTTTATTTCATAGAATACATTGATTCTAAAGATAACTTAATTCAGTCAACCACAAAGAGCAAATCATTGTTATATTATCCGATAAAAGATTTCTCCGGAATATTTATTCCTAAAATTAAAAGTGTAACCAAACAACTAATAGATACTGATATTATATGCTACAAGAACCCAATAAATATGTGAAAGAACTCACTCAGGAGAAGTATAAATACGGCTTCACGACTGACGTTCACACAGATATTATCGAAAAGGGACTGAATGAAGATGTGGTACGGCTTATATCAGCCAAAAAAGGAGAACCGGAATGGTTGCTCGAATTCCGACTTAAAGCATATCGCTATTGGCAAACATTGGAAATGCCGACATGGGCACATCTGAATATCCCGGAAATAGACTATCAGGCTATTTCATATTACGCAGACCCAACAAAGAAAAAGGAAGGGCCCAAAAACTTAGATGAGGTTGATCCTGAATTATTAAAGACATTCAACAAACTGGGTATTCCTTTGGAAGAGCAAATGGCACTGAGTGGAATGGCAGTAGATGCTGTCATGGATTCTGTCTCGGTAAAGACTACCTTCAAAGAAACACTGATGGAAAAAGGTATTATCTTCTGTTCCATGAGTGAAGCTGTACGCGAACATCCTGACTTGGTAAAAAAATATCTTGGTTCTGTAGTAGGATACCGAGACAACTTTTTTGCTGCATTAAACTCTGCAGTGTTTAGCGACGGCTCGTTTGTATATATTCCAAAAGGGGTACGTTGTCCGATGGAACTTTCTACTTACTTCCGAATCAATGCAGCCAATACCGGACAATTTGAACGTACACTGATTGTAGCAGATGACGACAGTTACGTATCATACCTGGAAGGATGTACTGCACCTATGCGCGATGAGAACCAGCTGCATGCTGCTATCGTTGAAATTGTTGTATTAGACCGTGCTGAGGTGAAATACTCTACCGTGCAGAACTGGTATCCGGGAGATGCTGAAGGAAAAGGAGGAGTATACAACTTCGTAACAAAACGAGGAAACTGTAAAGGGGTAGACAGTAAACTGTCATGGACACAGGTTGAAACTGGTTCTGCCATTACATGGAAATATCCAAGCTGTATTCTAAGTGGTGACAATTCGACTGCTGAATTCTATTCTGTAGCGGTAACCAACAATTATCAACAGGCCGATACAGGTACAAAGATGATACACTTAGGAAAGAACACACGTTCTACAATTGTCAGCAAAGGTATCAGTGCCGGAAAAAGTCAGAATTCATACAGAGGCTTGGTTCGTGTGGCAGAAAAAGCAGAAAATGCACGCAACTACAGCCAATGCGACTCTCTCCTACTGGGAAGCCAGTGTGGAGCACACACCTTCCCCTACATGGATATTCACAATGATACTGCCATTGTAGAACATGAAGCAACCACGTCCAAGATTTCAGAAGATCAGGTATTCTACTGCAATCAGCGTGGTATATCAACGGAAGATGCTATCGGACTTATCGTCAATGGCTATGCTAAAGAAGTAATTAACAAGCTGCCCATGGAGTTTGCCGTAGAAGCGCAAAAATTACTCTCCATCTCATTGGAAGGCAGTGTAGGATAATATTAACGAAGAAACAACACGTATGTTAGAAATAAAAGATTTACATGCCACAATCAATGGCAAAGAAATTCTGAAAGGAATCAATTTAACGGTAAAAGCAGGTGAAGTACATGCCATCATGGGTCCTAATGGTTCTGGTAAAAGTACATTAAGCAACGTACTGGTAGGACACCCGGCCTATGAAGTAACAAAAGGAAGTGTGACTTTCGACGGGAAAGATCTTCTTGCTTTAAGTGCAGAAGACAGAAGCCACGAAGGTTTGTTCCTGTCTTTCCAGTATCCGGTAGAAATTCCGGGAGTAAGCATGGTCAACTTTATGCGTGCTGCCGTAAACGAACAGCGCAAATATAAAGGGCTTCCGGCTTTATCTGCCAGCGAGTTCTTAAAACTCATGCGCCAAAAGCGTGAAATCGTAGAGCTGGACAGTAAATTGGCCAATCGTTCTGTAAACGAAGGTTTCTCGGGAGGTGAAAAGAAAAGAAATGAAATATTCCAGATGGCCATGCTGGAACCTAAACTCAGCATCCTCGACGAAACCGATTCAGGCTTGGACATTGATGCACTACGTATTGTTGCAGAAGGAGTAAACAAGCTCAAGACTCCTGAAACAAGCTGTATTGTCATCACTCATTACCAGCGTTTGTTGGATTACATCAAGCCCGATATCGTACACGTACTCTATAAAGGAAGAATTGTAAAAACAGCAGGTCCGGAACTGGCTTTGGAACTGGAAGAAAAAGGCTACGACTGGATTAAAAAAGAATTGGGAGAATAAGCATGAAAGCAGAACAACAATATATTGATCTCTTCTCTCAATGTGAAGCCCTTATCTGCAAGAACAGTACAGAAGTACTCAACGCTCCCCGCGCAAAGGCTTTTGCTGATTTTGAACAGGCTGGCTTCCCCACAACGAAGCAAGAGAAATATAAATATACAGAAGTTAGCAAGTACTTTGCCCCCGATTATGGTTTGAATCTCAAACGACTGGAATTTCCGGTCAATCCGTATGAAGTATTCAAATGCGATGTGCCCAACATGAGTACATCCTTATACTTCGTGGTAAATGATACTTTCTACCAGCATACACAACCTACCGGACATCTTCCGGAAGGAGTGATTTTCGGCAGTTTAAAAGACGTTGCAACCAAACAGCCGGAGTTAGTCAAGAAGTACTACGGCAAACTGGCTGACACATCGAAAGATGGGGTGGTAGCATTCAACACCATGTTTGCACAGGACGGTGTATTCATGTATATACCGAAAAATGTCATTGTTGACAAACCCATCCAGTTAGTCAACATCCTCCGTGCAGATATCAACACAATGGTCAACCGCCGTGTTGTCATCGTGCTGGAAGATGGAGCACAAGCAAAACTGCTTGTATGCGACCATGCTATGGATGAAGTCAATTTCCTTTCTACCCAAGTCGTAGAAGTCTTTGTTGGCGAAAATGCCGTATTCGACTTATACGAACTGGAAGAAACTCATAATAGCACAGTACGCTTCAGCAATCTGTATGTAAACCAAGAGGCAAACAGCAATGTTTTGCTCAATGGTATGACACTCCATAACGGCACAACCCGCAATACAACAGAGGTTACACTCTCCGGCCGTGGAGCTGAAATCAATCTGTGCGGTATGGCTATTGCCGATAAAAATGAACAGGTAGACAACCATACTTTTATCGACCACAAGGTTTCAGATTGTACCAGTAATGAGTTGTTCAAATACGTATTGGACGATCAGGCAGTTGGTGCCTTTGCAGGCAAAGTGCTGGTACGTGAAGGTGCACAACACACCTCTTCACAACAAACGAACCGTAACATTTGCGCGACCAAAGAAGCCCGTATGTATACACAGCCACAGCTGGAGATCTATGCAGATGATGTAAAATGCTCACACGGTGCTACCGTAGGTCAGCTCGATGAAAATGCATTGTTCTATATGCAACAACGTGGAATCAGCCTGAAGGAAGCACGCTTGTTGCTGATGTTTGCTTTTGTCAACGAAGTCATCGACAACATCCGCATGGAAGCTCTTCGCGACCGTCTTCACCTGTTGGTTGAAAAACGTTTCCGCGGCGAATTGAACAAATGCCAAGGTTGTGCCATCTGTAAATAAATCTGTTTTGACACAAAGAAAAAGTCTGATATGTACGACATACAAAAAATAAGAGAAGATTTTCCTATACTGTCACGCACAGTATACGGCAAACCTCTAATCTACTTAGACAACGGGGCTACAACACAAAAGCCCCGTTGCGTAGTAGAATCAATTACAGACGAATATTATTCCGTCAATTCCAACGTACACCGGGGAGTTCACTTCCTTTCCCAGCAGGCTACAAATCTGCACGAAGCTTCCCGAGAAACAGTACGTAAGTTTATCAATGCACGTTCCACTTCCGAAATCATTTTTACCAGAGGTACTACCGAAAGTATAAACCTCGTAGCATCATCGTTTACCGACAGCCAGATGCAAGAAGGAGACGAAGTGATTGTATCGGTTATGGAGCACCACAGCAACATCGTATCCTGGCAGTTACAGGCAGCCCGAAAAGGAATCAAGCTGAAAGTCATCCCGATGAACGATCAGGGAGAATTGTCATTGGACGAATACGAAAAACTGTTTTCTCCGCGTACCAAACTGGTTTCCGTAGCTCATGTATCCAACGTATTGGGAACCATCAATCCAGTAAAAGAAATCACAGCCATTGCACATGCACATCAGGTACCCGTACTTATTGATGGGGCACAAAGTATCCCTCACATGAAAATCGACGTACAGGATATCGATGCCGACTTCTATGTATTCAGTGGTCATAAAATATATGCGCCTACCGGAATTGGTGTACTCTACGGAAAAGAAAACTGGCTCGACAAGCTCCCTCCTTATCAAGGTGGAGGAGAAATGATTCAGAATGTAAGTTTTGAAAAGACTACATTCAACGAACTTCCTTTCAAATTCGAAGCCGGAACTCCCGACTACATCGGTACCACTGCCCTGGCCAAAGCATTAGACTATGTTTCTGCCATTGGAATGGACAATATAGCTGCACATGAACATGAATTAACCATTTATGCCATGCAACGTTTGAAAGAAATTCCCGGAATGCGTATCTTTGGCGAAGCAAAACACAAAGGAGGAGTTATTTCTTTCCTTGTCGGAGATATACATCACTTCGATATGGGAACATTGCTCGACCGATTAGGCATTGCTGTTCGTACCGGACATCATTGTGCCGAACCGCTGATGCACCGCTTAGGTATCGAAGGTACGGTTCGTGCCTCATTGGGATTATACAATACCAAAGAGGAAATCGATGCACTGGTAGCAGGCATAGAGAGAGTACGCAAAATGTTTGGATAAGTAATACACTCCAACCTTTGTTACTAATATTCACTTTTTAATTTATCCTATGAAGAAGCATTTATTCTGGAAAAAAAAGGTTACTGCTTTCAGTTTACTTTTAGCAGGCCTCAGCTCCTTTGTCCATGTACAGGCACAAGAAGCAACACGCAACTATTGGGAAGATGAAACCCGCTTTGAAGAGAATAAAGAAGCAGGACATGCTACTTATATTCCTTATACTTCTACCGCTTCCATGAAAGCGGACAAATATTACGAATTTCCATGGGAAACTCCTACCAAGGCAGCCTATCTGTCGCTCAACGGAGTATGGAAATTCCATTTCGTAGACGAACCGTCCAAACGTCCCACCGATTTCTACAAGAAAGGATATGATGTATCCAAATGGGATAACATTGAAGTTCCGTCAAACTGGGAAATGAAAGGATACGACCATCCTCTTTACGTCAATGTAGACTATCCGTTCAAAGACAATCCTCCTTACATCCAGATGCGCGATGAGTTCAAAGGACAATATGGTGAAAATCCGGTAGGTTCTTATCAACGCACTTTCATGTTGCCTGCAGGATGGGATAAGAAACGTACTTTCCTTCACTTCGGAGGTATTTACAGTGCAGCCTTTGTATGGGTGAACGGAGAATACGTAGGTTACACACAAGGAGCCAACAACGACCACGAGTTCGACATCACTCCTTATGTGAAGAAAGGCAACAACAACGTATCTGTACAGGTATTCCGCTTCAGCGACGGCAGTTATCTGGAAGGACAGGATATGTTCCACATGAGCGGTATCTACCGTGATGTTTATCTGTTCTCTACTCCGAAGACATTCGTACGCGACCACTATATCACCAGCACACTGAACGAAGCTGATCATTATACATCAGGTACTTTCAATGTAGCACTGGACATCGACAACCGCGACGGTAAAGCAGACGAAAAAACTATCGAAGCTGAGTTGCTCGACCCGGAAGGCAAGACCGTTGCTACCTTCTCACAGAATGTACAGTTCAAAAAAGGTGAAAAGCAGCAACAGATTGAGTTCAAGAAAGAAGGTTTGAAAGACCTGAAACTTTGGACTGCTGAAACTCCGGAACTCTATACCGTGATTGTACGTCAGAAAGATAAAAAAGGCAAGGAAGAATCGGTATTCTCTACCAAATACGGATTCCGTCATATCGAAATCAAGAACAGTGTGGTACTTGTAAACGGCAAAAAAGTCTTGTTCAAAGGAGTAAACACACAGGATACACACCCCGAACTGGGTCGTGCCATTGATGTACCTATGATGCTGAAAGACATTCTGATGATGAAACGTAATAATGTCAACACCGTACGTACCAGCCACTATCCACGCCAGGCCAAGATGTATGCCATGTTCGATTACTACGGACTTTACGTGATGGACGAAGCCGATGTAGAATGTCACTTGAACTGGATGAACCACAGTGGTGATAAGCAGCATGAATGTATTTCCAGCCAGGAATCATGGAAACCAATGTATATCGACCGTACCGTACGTATGGTATACCGCGACCGTAACCATCCGTCTGTATTCTTCTGGTCATTGGGTAATGAAGCCTCTCCAGGTTCCAACTTCTATGCTACTTACGATGCAGTCCGCAAACTGGACAATCGCTACATCCACTACGAAGGATACCATAACGGATTTGGCGATGCCCCCAGCGATTTCGTATCAGTAATGTATCCTACATTGGAATGGATGGTATACAATTCGGATGCAAACCATAACGGTAAACCGACTTTCATGTGCGAATATGCACACTGTATGGGTAATGCCTTGGGTAACTTCAAGGAATACTGGGACATGATTGAACGCAGCAAGAGTGCCATCGGTGGCTGTATCTGGGACTGGGTCGACCAGGCTATCTACGATCCGGCAGAATTGAAATCAGGTAAAATCAAGACTGGTCTGCACAGTGGTTACGATTATCCGGGACCTCATCAGGGTAACTTTGTGAACAACGGTGTGATTACTGCCGACCGTCACGAAACTCCGAAGTTGAATGAAATGAAACATGTATACCAATACATCAAATTCTCCAACTTCAACCCTGCTACTCAGACACTGAGTCTGACAAACAAATACGATTTCACTAACCTCGACCAGTTCACTCTTTCGTATACAGTACTGAAAGACGGTAAACCGGTAGAAAGTGTACAAAACATCGCTATCCCTGCTACTGCTCCCGACCAGTCTGTTCAGATTGCGGCTCCGGTGAAAGCATTGGAAGCTGGAAGCGAATACTTCATCACTTTCGAAGTAAAACAGAAAGAAGATACACGCTGGGCAAAAGCCGGCCACATTGTAGCATCCAACCAGTTCTGTCTGCAGGAACGCCCGGCTATACTGAAAGCAGTAGAAGTAAGCAGCAAAGCACAGCCACTCAAAGTAGAAGAAACAGCTACAGCTTATACCATTTCCAACAATGTAGTAAAAATGGTATTCGACAAGAAATCTTCTCTGCTCACTGAGTATACATACGGTACCATGGCAGTATTGGCGCCCAACGGTGGATTCGTATACGATAACTTCCGCTGGATTGAAAACGATACCAACACAGACAAAGACAGCAAAGTAAAAGATGCAGTTCCTACCGTAAAAGCTTCGGAAGACGGCAAATCGGTAGTTGTTACCGCTTCACGCGATGCGCTTTGTCCTTACACACTGCAATACACCATCTATGCCAACGGAACAGTAGATGTAAAAGCTACATTCATGCCGGGTCAGGAAGGACTTCGCCGCATCGGTCTGAAAGCCCTCTTTGCCGAAGGTCTTGAAAATGTATCTTACTATGCACGCGGTCCTTGGGAAAACTACAGCGACCGTAAGATGGGTTCTTACTTCGGACGTTATGAAACAACCGTAAGCGACATGCAGGAAGAATACATGCACCCGCAAACCAGCGGCAACCGCGAAGACTTGCGCGAACTGGTGTTCACCAACAAGCAGCATAAGGGTATCCGTATCGAAACAGAAGGACAGGTAGGTTTCTCTCTGTTGCATCACGACGATGTCACCATGTCTGAAACCCGTCACCAGTGGGATTTGAAACCGTTGAAAGAAACCGTAGCTCACTTCGACTATATGCAGCGTGGTGTAGGTAACGGAAGTTGCGGTCCGCAAACCATCGAAAAATACTGGTGTCCGTCAAGCGGTATCTACTCATACACTTTGCGCATCAGTCCGGTGAAATAATCATCATTTAAATACATTTATGAAGGCTGTCTCAAATCACTTTGAGACGGCCTTTTTTGTATCCGGATATTCCATCCCCAGCAATGCAGACAGAAAAGACTGGAGTCTGAAGCCAAGACCTCTTGACAAACATATCATGCATATCATGCAACAAGAATAGAAAGGTAGCGACAGGCATGGGAGGCTTTAATCGCCGTCGTTGATTATAAAATCAACGCTGTTGGCTGTACAGCCGACAACGTCGTTTGTGTAGCCGACGTCGTCGAATAAAACAAACGAATAAGACCTTAAACTTATATCTATGGCGATAAATTTATCCATTCTTTTTCATATGAATAAACCCATTACCGGGACTTTTTTATCCTTCTCCCTATCCCAATAAATACCAACAAATGGTGATTGTACCGCAACTATGCTTCCTGTAATTTTGCACCGGATTTCAAACAGGTATAAGGTATATGCGATATTTTCTGGTAGTTTTCTTGGCATGTATAAGCATTTTCTGTAAGGCGCAAACCATTACAGTAACCGGACGTATTTTGGAAAGCAGTTCCAAGTCGCCCATCGAGTTTGCTACCGTATGGGTAGAGGCAACCGGTTCGGGTGCCATCAGCGACAAAGACGGGCACTTCCGTCTGGAACACATACCAGCATCAAACACCAAACTCACCATCAGTTGCCTGGGATATGCAACCCAGACCTATCTCATCCGCTCTTCCAAAGATAAAAACCCGACTATCTACTTAAAAGAAGCCACACTGGCACTCGACGAGGTCACTGTAACCGCCCGCCGGAAAGCAGACGATGCAACCACAGCCTATACCATCGACCGCACCGTATTAGACCATCTTCAGTCTATCAGCGTGGCCGATGCCATCAGCATGCTCCCGGGCGAACGTACCAGTACTACATACAAACTAACCGAATCACAAAGCATTGCCATACGCGGAGGAAACAGCAGCGAGTTGGGTAATTCCTCCTTCGGTACAGCCGTAGAAGTAGATGGAGTACGTCTTTCCGGCAATGCCACACAAGGCATGTCGGGCACCGATTTATGCCGGCCTTGGCAGCGGCTTCGTTCTCCGTCACGATGTTCTGCAGCGCGCCGCACCGATTTAAGAAACATTGGAAGCAACCATATCGAAAGTATCGAAGTCATTACCGGAGTTCCTTCGGTAGAATATGGCGACATAACCAACGGGATGGTCAAAGTAAAAACATTCAAAGGAAAAACCCCATTCCTGTTCGAAGCCAGTGCCCGTCCTCATACACAGGTCTATTCTTTGAGCAAAGGCTTCGACCTGGGTGCACACCGGGGAATGCTCAACACCTCTTACGAGCGTGCCCGTTCGGTATCCGATCTGGCTTCTCCCTATACCTCATACGTACGCAATGCACTCACGCTGAAATACTCGAATACCTTCCTTACTGCCCGTCACAAGCAGGTGGATTTCGATGTCAACCTCAGTGGAAACATCGGAGGACTCAATTCCGAATCCGATCCCGATGCATTCAATAACACATACCAGAAGTCGCGCGACAACGCTCTTCGGGGAAGCATCTCGGCCACGTATCTCGCCAACTCAGCCTGGTTGTCCAATTTAAGTGCCGGTCTTTCTTTCTCGTACACCGACAAGCTGTCCGAAGTACGTACCCGCCAGTCCATGGCTTCTACCTACCCCTCCATCCACTCCATGGAAGAAGGTTATTTTGTAGGAGAAAAATACGAAGACAATCCCAACGCCGACATTACCCTCCTTCCCGTAGGGTACTGGTATCAGACAGCATTTACAGACAGTAAACCTCTTACATACAATGCCTATCTCAAAGCCAGATGGGCACACCGTTTCGGGAAAATAAGCAACAACCTTCTTCTTGGAGGAGAATTGAAAGGAGACGGAAATTCCGGAGAAGGAGTCTACTACGAAAACAGACTGACTACCTCCGACTGGCGCGAATACCGCTATAGCGAACTTCCCTTTACCCACAACCTCGCCTTGTATGCCGAGAATGAAATAAAGGTACAGTTCCCCGCCTCGCGCCTCAGTGTAAAGTTCGGATTACGCTCGGATATGACCTTCATCAAAGAATCGGCCTACGGTACCGTAAGCAGTCTGTCTCCCCGACTCAACACCAGCTATACCTTTGCAGAACAGAAAGACGGCTGGTTGCAGGGAATTACCCTACGCGCCGGATGGGGAAAAGCTGTCAAACTCCCCTCTTTCGACATTCTGTACCCACGCACCACCTACCGCGACCGTCTGGCATTTGCTGCCACCACCACTACCGATGGCACTGCCTACTATGCCTACTACACCCACCCCAGCAGTCTGCAATACAACAAAGACCTGAAGTGGCAATACAACATCATGCGCGAAGTAGGCATTGACGCACGCTTCAAAGGTGTAAAGGCCTCTGTATCGTTTTATTACAACACAATGAATCATCCTTACGCCTCGAACGGGAAAACAATCTATACCCCCATGGAGTATAAGTTTACCGATCAGTCGGCTCTCGAATCGTGTCCGATTCCTGCTGATGACAGAGTGTATCAGATAGACCGTACAACCGGTATTGTAACCGTAAGCGACAAGACTGGTACCTACCCCTCGCAGCAGTTGGACTATACAGTCATGAACGACTGGGAGACTGCTTCCATCAGCTTCAATACATCTTCTTCTAGCCGCATGGGAGTAGAATGGGTATTGGATTTCGATAAAATCAAAGCCTTGAATACATCCATCCGTCTCGACGGTAAATACTACCGCTACAAAGGCATTGACGAAGAATTATACCAGTCGTCCAGCTCACTTCGCTCGGCCGACGGACAGCCTTATCAGTATGTAGGCTATTACGTGGGAGGAACAGGAAACTACAATGGAATGATAACCAAGCAGCTGAACACCAATCTCACCATTACGACCCACATACCTAAAATAAGAATGATTTTCTCCCTCCGTGTAGAAGGAACATTCATCAACTCCCGCCAGAACCTGAGCGAATACAGCGGAGGTACCCGAAGCTATATTCTGGATGACAGAGACAGTAATCTGCCTTCTGCTTCGGGCGGAAACATCTACGAAGGCGATCACTATGTGGCTACCTACCCGCTTTATTACGTAAGCAGGGATGACATCCACAACCTGAAGCCTTTCATGGAAACCTATCTTTGGGCTGCACAAAACGATACCCAGCTGTACAATGAACTGAGCAAACTGGTCATGAAAAGCAATTCCGGATACACGTTCAAGGAATGGAAGTATTCTCCTTACTTTTCCGCCAATCTGAATGTAACAAAAGAAATCGGCAAACACATGACCGTATCGTTTTATGCCAATAATTTTTTCGATACCATGCGAAAAATCAAATCATATCATACCGGTACCGATGTCAGTCTTTTCGGCTCCGGATATGTGCCGACTTTCAACTATGGCATTACACTGAAACTGAAAATATAAACATTAAAGCAATATGAAAAAGAATCTCTATCTCTTGTGCTGCCTGATTCTGGCAGCAGTAAGTTTCGCTTGCAGCGACGACCACAATGAAAACGGATACCAGACCACCGAACTGATAGTAAAACTTGAGTATCCGGAAAGCAACATTACTCCGGCAGAAAACGTCGTAGTTACGCTGAGAAACTCCGTGAACAACACCGAATACGATGCCAAGACCAATGCCAGCGGAGAGGCTGTCTTCCAGATTCCTTCCGGAACCTACGAAGCATCGGCTACCGAAACCCGGGTAGACGGAACCGATGTAGTGGTCTTCAACGGAGTAAACTCCAATGTAGTGGTCGGCAACCAGCCACTCAGCATCACGTTGAAACTGGTGGCATCGAACAGCGGCTCGGTCATCATCAAGGAACTTTACATCGGAGGCTGTCCGGATGATGAAGGAGGCGCAGGCTTCAACTTCGACCAGTCGGTGGTGCTTTACAACAACTCGCCTGTCACAGTCGATATCAGCGACCTCGCCTTTGCCATGGTCAATCCTTACAATGCCACTTCGGCAAACAAGGACTATGTAAACGGAGAACTTTTCTACAAAAACGAAGGATGGACTCCGGCAGGAATGGCTGTATGGCATTTCAACACACAGGTAGAACTGGAATCGGGTAAACAGATTGTAGTCAACATGTGCGGAGCCATCGACAACACCGTCACTTATTCTCAGTCTGTCAACTATGCAAACCCCGACTACTATTGCTTCTACGATCCGTCTTCAGGACTGAGCAATACCAAATACTATCCGGCTCCCTCTTCTGCCATCCCTACTTCACACTACCTCAGTGCAATGGTCTACGGATTAGGTAATGCATGGCCGCTGAGTCAGGTTTCTCCGGCTTTCTTCCTTTTCCGTCCCGAAGGAACAACCCTGCAGGCTTTTGTCGACGACCCCAATACAACAAACAACTACGGCGGAAGCCAGGTGATGGGTAGAAAGAAAGTACCCAATGAATGGATTGTAGACGGTATCGAAGTCTTCAAAGCCGGAGAGTCGGGTGCACTGAAACGTCTGACAGAAGCCGTAGATGCCGGATACATTGAAACTACTGGCAGAATGGGATATACCCTTTACCGCAATGTAGACAAGGCAGCTACCGAAGCCATTGCCGGAAATAAAGACAAGCTGGTCTACCAGTACAGCGGAGGAACAGAAGGCAGTACAGACCCCAGTGGTATCGATGCCGAAGCATCTCTCAAAAACGGAGCCCGCATCATTTATCAGGATACCAACAACTCAAGCAAAGACTTCCACCAGCGTGCCAAGTCGTCGTTAAGAAACTAATCTTCCAACCGAGGAATACGATTTATACATGAGAAAAAAATTTCATTACCTGTTACTTGGGATAGGTGGGGCTTATAGCCTCACCTGTTCTGACATATACGCTGCCGAGCCTCATCAACTGGCAGACTTTGCCACATCCGTGCATCAGGAAACCACGACTGCTGGACACAACCCGGCGTTTCTCACCGTCTTGTCCCTACCTGCACATTTATCATATCTGCAAGTCTCCGCCCACATTGGCCAAGGCTCGTTTTACAACTACCAGCAAAGCAAGCACCATACCCAGGGAGGTATTCACACCGAATCGTATTACCGTCTGAACCGGAACATCACCCTCTACGGAGCCATGGGCTACCTCCAATCTAAAGGGAAAGATATGGAAGGAACCGCCTTCATCAATCCATCTGCTCCTTTCCACATTGTAGAAGCCAACTCTTCCAACAAGGGAGACAAGAAGATGGAGACTTATCATCTACAGGGAGAAATAGGCTGGAAGGCACTTCCCCAACTCAGCATCGGAGCTTCCATAGACTATACCGCAGCCAATTATGCCAAATACAAAGACCTGCGCCATAAAAATACACTGATGGACATGCAGGTAGCTGCCGGTATCAACTGGCAAATTAACCAGGCATGGGCTGTCGGACTTTCGTACCACTATCACCGCAACAATGAGGCCGTAGAGTTTGCCACCTACGGCAACAAGGATATCCAGTATTATTCCCTCATCAGTTACGGCAATTTCTACGGACTGAAAGAAGCCTTCGGCGAAAGCGGATATACCGCAAGTCGCACCCCACTGTTCACCGAATGGCACGGTCTTTCCCTGCAGGGTTTGTGGTACCTCTCTCCTCGCCTGCAATGGTTCAGCGAAGTATTCTTCCATTCTCCCAAGGGCAGGTTCGGCAAAGGCACTTCCACCTCAGTCACCTTTACCACCCACGAAGGTACGGATAAAGGATACAACGGACGTTTGTCTTACCGGAAAGGCAATTGCACCCACATTATAGATGGTGGTATAAGTTGTCATAATCTGAAAAATTACGAGAACTCGTACAAAGAATCTACAGACGAGTCGAACGTCACCCAAATCATTTACTACGGTAGCAATGAAGTAATGGACCGCAAGGAATGGAAAGGCAAACTGAACTATACACTTTATGCAGGTCGGGCAGGTCGGAATCCGAAATGGATTACCGGGATCCGAACCTCGTTTTATGCACGGAATACCACCACTTCCGTATATCCCTATTACCGCAAGCAAGACCTTCATCAGATAGAAGCTATAGCCCATGCCGCACGAAGCATCCCACACCGTAAAGGAGTATATACCCTACGCCTGCAAGCCGGATACGGCACAGGAGGAGGTACCCTGAAAGAAGACGGCCTCTATACTACTCCGGGCAGCAACCAGCAGGCACCCTTCAGCAGAGAAGATCTTCTACTTCAGGAGTTCGAATATTATACAGCACCAAGGAGCCTTGCAGGAACCGGCCTGCGCTACGAATATGCCTGGAGCGAAAAGCTGGAACTGTATGGAGAAGTGTCTTATCAGTACACGCGTGCATACCGTACCACACAGACCGGAACAGACCGGCATGATATCGGCCTGCACATCGGATGCCGGTTCTGATGCGTAAGAATACCTACAAATGGGGATGGCGCAGCATTTCCCAATGCACTATTTTTGCAACACTTTTAAACGAACGACATGGATAAAATCATTGAATGCGATAAAATCACACATTATTACGGCAACAGGCTTATTTACAAA
>ERZ791573.557-NODE-557-length-20665-cov-2.083212_pt1 | contig 20665 bp, 26 predicted proteins | sample MGYA00509971_ERZ791573 | MGnify/ENA primary metagenome ERZ791573 (study PRJEB30046, sample SAMN00791921) | human gut metagenome | study: EMG produced TPA metagenomics assembly of the A metagenome-wide association study of gut microbiota in type 2...
TGAACTGATTTTCCGATGTAGCCGGAAATTCGCCGCGTACACGGACCCGGAAGAAGTCCGAGTCTTCGCCGTATTGGTCTTCCCATTGTTGTATTTGGGCTTTGTTAGATATAGGTACAGACCGGCTGTCTATCTTCTTTGTGTTCCAGTATTTCTGGTATTTCGTAAAGCAATCATGAAAGCGCCCGGTGTTGCGCGTCGGGTTGCCAAAGGCACACCAGATAATCTGGGTATCCGTATCGGTCAGCGCCCCTTCAGCGACTTCCCAGATAGCATCGTCAATGGCCGAGGCTTCGTCGAATACTAATAAGATTCGGCTGCCCTGGTTATGCAATCCGGCGAAAGCTTCCGGATTGTCTTTACTCCAAGGGATAGCATCAATACGCCAGGTCCGATCGTGCCCTTCTTGAATGGAAAAGAGCGACGTTGCCGTCAGATGGAACAGCTCTTTGCCGATGAAACGCCGATACCATTTGGCAAGCTCCGGCCAGGTCTTCGTCCGCAACTGTGCTTCTGTATTTGCCGTGACGACGCCGCGCGTATTGGGATACGTCGAGATAGCCCATAATATAATCCAGGCAACCAGCGCCGATTTGCCGATACCATGACCAGAGGCTACCGCTTGATGAATGACTTCATTCGGCGTAGCCAGCCCTTTCTCTATCATCCTTAGCTGTTCCAGCTGCCAATCCTGTGGCGCCTGCCCCTGCAAATCCGGGTCATGGTCCCAGTCAAAAGCAAACCAGACAAAGGCTTCCGGATCGTCACTTACTTGCCCCAGGCAGTCTATGACTTGATAAGCTTCATCTATGGTCATTCCTTTTTCTTCCTTTCCATAGCGGCTTTGAGCCGGCCCTCTGTATTTACAGCCGCATCGATACTCAGGTTCCCTGTTACTTCCGTCTGCTGCTTCTGCTTCCAGTCACTCCCGGCCCGGTTCGTAAGGTAGAAGATACCGGCCCGCGTGTCCGGCGGATAGTAGCAGAGGCTGTTTTTCTCCGTTGTCGTCGTAACCTTCTTGCCGTCTTTTTCGACGGTGACAGTTTCGGACTCGTGGATTTTCTTTTCGATTCCCAAGGCCCGCGTCAGGAGCGCATTTTCTACGCGGGCGATGCAGTATTCTTTCGGCTCTTTGAGGGCCTCCGAAAACTCTACATGTTCGGCCTGCCATTTGTAAAACGTAGACAGGCTGATACCGATGTAGTCGGCGATTTCATCATTAGTCCATCCCTTGCGGCACATAGACTGAACAATCATCATGTTTTTCGCCGTGTTGAATTTAGCCCAGGTCACAGCGCGGCGCTTCTTAGTTTTTATTTTGCGCGCGCTATTTGGGCGCGTATTATTTTTATTTAAAAATATCTTTTCCCGGCGAATCGGGGTTCCCCGGATTTTATTGGCTGTCATTTAAAGACCCTCTTTCTGGACCGATAGGGGACCGGCTCATGGTTCAGATCCGACACATGGCGTTTCGCCCGATGATATTTCAGTTCAAAACACACGCAGCGCTCATGGACGATTTCCAGGTGCAGGTTCGTACAGATTTCCATTTGGTTGAACTTGCAGCGGATGTTATCGCAGTGAATCATGGCCGTCCCCCCTTTCTGGGTACAAAAAAGGCGCTCCGCGGTTAGGCGAGCGCCCGTATTTTGTTGTTTTCTGACACTATCATTTTACCACAGGTTCGGCTCCTATTTACTCCTGTCTTTTAAAATCTCGATAAATTTCCGCATCCACGCGGCCCGTATCAGATTGTTCAGCTGCTCCAGTGCCAGGCGGTGACTGTTATATGTCCGGGACGGCGATAAGTTAATCCGCATGGCGACTTGTTCCCATGTCAGGAAGTCGACGTAGTAGTATTTCAAAATAGCCCGCGACCTGGCATCTGGAAGCAGGGATATAAAGTCTTTTCCCATTTCCCGGATCTGATAGAGTGCCGCTTCTTCGCGGGCAATCTTTTTCACAAATTGTTCGATGTGAACGGGGATACGCGATAAGTCGTTAGGACCGCCAGCGCTGACACAGGGCCGCGCCGGGTTCGATACTTTCAGGTATAGCCCGTTTTCTTCCAGGTATTTTTCGTATTTCAGTTCCTCCAATTCGTAGTGCTGCTCCCGGATCATCAGCAGAAATTTCCGGGCATCTACGATATTCGCTTTGACAATGTCCACCATATCACCTCAACAATACATACGTGATTCCGAGCCAGAAGAGAATGCCCCATACAATCATCGCTGTCCATACAATTTGTTTCAGGTCCACACTATCATACCTCCTTCGGTATCCGCGCAATGGGTGCCCAATACTTGATTTCGTGTTTTTTTACGGGCCGCGATATGTCATCAATGACCCAATAGTCTCCCGAATACGTACCACATGCAGGAAAAGGCCACTCTGTATCGGCATACATGGCACACAGCACACGCCGCCCGACTTGCGGAAGCTCCTGTTTTGTATCTACCCATTTCATGGCAATCCCTCCTAGTAGGTGTCGTTTTGTATTTTATTTGCGAGAACCCGCAAATGATCCAGTTCATGATAGATTGTCACGGCGATTTGCTGCATGTCGTCTATCATCCTGAATTCTGTAATGACGTCGCGATTATAGCGACTGACAGTGGCATCCAGTTTCCGCTTTTCATTCATAACGCTGTTATAGACGATCCGGTGTTCTTCCAACACTTGTTTCCTGGCGTCCCATTCGTCATCGTTTCCGTTCTTTGGCTCCACTTTCTCCGATAAAGGTTCGACTACTTCCGGGTCCCGATTACTTACCGCCCTGGGCTGGACAACTTCCGGCTTTTCTTCCGGGGCGGCCGGCGTATCGTCGATGAAGTCCATAATAGTTGTCTGCCGTGGGTCATCTGCCGGTTTATTGCCAATGCCGTTCATGTCTTTATAGTGGCGGACATCGGCCAGGCTGATTTCTTCTATGTCGAATTTGGTCATGCCATCGAACAGGCCCTTTTGGTCTTCTGGCCGTAACTGGCAGATTTCATAGGCCACGGATACACCGAGTTTTCCGTCTTTCATTTTCTGCTGTAAGTCGACGATGAGGTTATTGTAAATGGCGCAGAGGCGTCCAATGGTTCCGCTGCTTTTATGCAGTAAGGTCTGCATGGCCTGCCGCTTCGTTTCGGAGATGACGCCTTCCTGCCGCTGGCGGGTGATGATTTCATCGGCCCGCTGCGCTTGCAGGACTTCTTCCCATGGCGTCAGGATACGGGCCGCACTATTGGCCCTAATTAGTAATCGTTCCGCCTTCGCATGATCCGGCTCGATTTCACAAGGCAGGTCCGCTTCCACGTCGGCCCCGTCGGCCAGCAGTTCTTTGACGGCCTGACAGCGCCGGTGCCCGCTGATGATGATGTACGTTCCATCGCCCTTCGGTTCGACGATGAGGTTTTGGCGGACGCCGCCGTCTTCTAAAATGCTGGCTTTCAGCTCATCCAGACTGCCGATGTGGTAAAAGTTCGCCGGATTCGGGATGAGCTTACCTATGTTGATAGCCCGCACGGCCCGTGCCGTCTTTTGCGGTACGAATCCCAGGCTTTCTGCTAAATTCATGTGTTACCTCCTGTCCAATTTGGACAACCTGTCCACGATTTCATTCATGACACGCCGATACTGCCAGGCCGGCTTGATGCACATTGGCTTTAAATGATGGTCCGGCCCGGTCAGTTCTGCCAGGGGCTTATGCTCGATAGTCGATTCAGCCACCCAAGCACTGCGGCTGATGGCCGTCGGAAACAGCGGCAGACGTTCGCTAAGCAAAGCCTTTACGTCATCACTGTACCAGGCCGGCTCATCGTGCGTGACCAGGACACCCAGCACTTTCGCATCAAAGCCCGCTTCCTGTAAGTAGCTTAACTGCTGCATGAGGTTTTCCAGGCCGTGCGTGCTGAAGGCATCCAGGCGGATAGGGATAATCAGATAGTCTGCACACCGCAAGGCACTAGCTGTCAGTTTCCCCAGGGCCGGCGGACAGTCGATAAGGCAAAGGTCGTAGTCGTCGTCAAAGCAATCGACGTCTAATGTCATATCTTCCATACCCGATAGCGATAAATTTCCAGGGATAATGTCCAGCCAGGGCCATTCCGTGCCGACCGGGTTCAGCTGGACAGGGCCGTCCGCATCATAGCGGCTGAAATATTGCGACAAGTTCCCCTGCGGGTCCCTGTCGACCAAGAGGACACGGCGTAAGCTGTTCCGCTTCGTCCCTTTGATTTTTTTGTTCGATGGGTTGCGTACAAATGCCCCAAGTTGGCGGCCGTTATGGTTTTGCCAACGCCGCCTTTGAGACTGTATACGGCTATTTTAATCATGGCCATGCTCCTTTTCATAGACAAATTTCAAATGGTAGAATTCACTCCGCACACTAAGACCGGATTTCTGACAGCGCGTCTTGATCATGGCCATCATCTGGCCATAGCCGCCGATACCCATTTTTCGTCCCAGGTCTTCTACTTCGGCCATGAAGCTCCGCGTCTTCGGCTTCTTGATTTTTGGGGCCTGTTTATATTCCGGGTGGTTATCGTGCCAGCGCAGGTTGATGATACTGCGGCTCAGGCGCTTACATTTTGGGTTGCAATACTTTTGGCCGCGCCTGGCATCGGGCATGGTACGCCCACAGATACAGCACACGCCATGGGTCGGATGATAAATCCGCTGTTCAGCTGCCACGGAACAGGCTTCGCACAAGTTCCGTTTCTGACTGGTTTCAAATGATTTTCCGCAGAGTTCACACGTGGCAATCATTCTTTGAGCGCCCCCTTTTCGCCGTACAGACGGTGCAGGTAGTCTACGCAAATGTCCCGTGCGATTGCCGGCGCCTGGTGATGACGGATGAAATGGCAGTGCGGGCAGAGCATGACAACTTTCGTTTCTTCATCACTGCGGTAAATGCCGCACGGTTCATGGTGATACTTTACGCCGTATTCAATCGGCACGCCGCACCATATGCAGTGGCCGCCGTCGCGATCGTAAATCTTATCGTAAAATTCCCTGGCCTTCCTGCCGGTCAGGTGGATTCGCTTCTTTTTTTTGAGTTCCATTGTCGGGCCTTCTTTCTATTCGTCCGGTGCTTATATACCCGGAATTTGACCAGGCGCTTATCGTAGATATACTCAACGCGCCCATAACATTCTTTGCCGGTCCGCTGCCCGTGTTCGAATTCGACGAAGTAAATTTCTTCGTCAATCCGGACACATTCATTTTTTCCGAGCAGCAGCGTGTTTTCCCGTCCCTCTGCCACGGCAGCGAACGGGACCGGTGATTTGCGGATCAGGTACACCAACGCTTTCCTCCTCTCTTATCATGCGATAGAACATGTACGGGAACCCATAGGCGGTATACCCGTATTGCACGGGCTTTTCAATGTAATAGCCCTTCTTGGGTTTCGGCTCCCGCCACGTCTTAGACTGTATGATTTCCTTTTCAACCTTTGGCTTGCGAAGGTTCCGGCTGCACCGATAGCGTGACCGCTGACAGCGTTCTTTCTGGCAGTACGTTTCGCGCGTTTCTTTCACGAGATATTTTGCTACTCGTTCCGCATCAGCTGGCTGGCCGTCGTAGAACCGAAAGGCATTATAGGGAATCTTGCCCCACTTCCACAGGGCTTGATACTCCCGCCGTCCCCAGCCGATGTTGTTTATCAGCAGATGATGATGAGGGCGATGGTCCTTGCCTTCACTCGTGCCAATCCATTTCAGCTCATGCCCGGCCGCCCGGTAGTGGCGTCTTAGACATAGGATGAAGTTGTCCAGCCGCTTTTTCGCTTCGGCTTCGCTCGGAGCTTCCCCGGCATAGGTCAGGTCCAGGCGTATGTCATCCTCCTGGAAGTTCTCCAAGATAAGGAGCCGCAGGTTCCGGATGGAGTTGCGCTCATTTACCTTCCACTGGTCGGCGCCGGTCTTATTGCAATTCCGGCTGCGCGGCATCGATGGATGGTGGTAGCGGGCGGTATGATATTTTCTCACCTCGATGACGGGACCTGCTGTCACCGTTTCCATGACATACATGCCGAACCTCCTGTCCGCCGGTTGTTTGTATATTTAATACCTTTAAGCAAGTGTAAAATAGGGCCGCGCCCTATCCTTGAAACCTGCTCTATGTTATACTGATTGTGTACCGACGATCTCTTTTGCAACACAAGGTAGAAAGCGTCTCATTCTTTATGAGTGAGGCGCTTTTCTATTGCCCTCATGTTTTGCCGGAACTTTTCCACGGCCCGGCCGCCGCGTGTATCTGGCAGTGCCTGCTTCGCTGTCTTCGGCTTTTCCTTCGGCGCTTCTTGCTTTATGCCATACCAGCAGGACCATAGCATAGTCCCTGCAAAATATTTGCAGGTCTTGCAATGGTCCTGACAAATATCCTGCGCCCTGGCCTTGCAATAAATCCAGCTGTTCGCCGTTTTGCCGCATAGCGGGCATGTCATCGACTGCCTCATCAAAACTTGATGATCAGCCGCTGCCCGGGATGCAGGTCCTCTGTACCGGAAATGTTGTTGACTGTCTGTAGTTCATAAACGACCTGCCGAATGTCGTCACTATCGCTGGCAATGCCGGATGCAATGTCCCAAAGGGTTTCCCCCTCTTGGACGTAATGGATGCGCTGTTCTTCCAACTGCTTCGCTTCTTCGCCGGCCGTATGGCCGATGTAGATACCAATGCCGCAGGCCATCGCCAGCCCCAAGCAGAAGGTTATTCCTTCACGGATCCGCGACCGTTTTGACTGCATCTCCGTAGTATGATGGCCACTCATGTTTTATCCTCCTTCCCCTGGGCTTCTTTCTTTGCCTTGCGGTATTCTTCCAAGGCCTGGACATTGGCCGGGTCCATATAAAACTCTAAAATGTCTCTATAGAATTCATCCAACATCGTCTTCACCGCCTTTCAAAGTAGAACATAACGTCATTTTCTTTTTCTTCTACCAGCCCGTAGCGTAATGCGAGTCGGTAAATATAAACCTTCTTTAGCCGCGCTTGGAGCTTTTTCAGTTGTTCCCGGAAGTCGTCGATGCTCATTGTACTTTTGTAGAAATTGCACATCCTACACGCCGGGTTATAGTTCGCAAGCTCATCGGCGCCTCCTAAGTAATGGGCTTGGATGTGGTCTACCTGCATATCCTTGTAGTCGATGGGGCGGCCACAGTACGCGCAGTGACCGCCGTACTTTTGATACACTTTTTGTCTGACTACTTTCGGGATGGCTTTATGACGCCGCTTTTTCTCCTCGTCTTTCATCGCCTTCATCCTTGCTTGGGCTTCACGCCATTTCTGATCTAGTTCATCATTTGTCATTTAGACCTCCAAAATCTCATGATTTATTTACTGCAATGGCTATAATATTTAAGCTTTAATATGCGATGAAAGATTCCAACACACATCACCGAAAAGCCAGCTGCACACATATATTTGATGTCCAGAGTTGCCACTCCCATTCCTGAAAAAAATCCTATGGTAACATCAAGTAAGGTATCTACCACAACAGCTCTCTTATTCAAATAAGAAGTGTCTTTTTCTTTAAGCCGCCATCGTTGCATGACGGCTTTTATCTTTTCCATATTCACCATATCTTCCCTACCATGTCGATTAACTGCCCTATCGAAATGAACAGGAAAATTAAACCGAATACCCAGAAAATTGCGACTTTTATTTCGTCTCTCATTACATCAGCTCCTCTACAAAAAACGTTCCAGTACAATCCCTATATGAATCCATGATTAGTTTTTCCATGTTTGCTTCCTTTGTTATCTACTTAAAGTAGAGTTACGAGTTAAAAAAATTGATATTATCATAAGGCATATTCAAATATTCCGAAATCATTTTTGCCTGCTTGATGGTAGCGAGTTCGGGATTTTTTTCAATCTTACGATATGTCTGTACGTGAATATGCAAGTAATCAGCCATATCCTTTTGCCTTTTATCCCTTAATTTTCGTGCTTGCGATATACTGTACGTCATATACGCTCCCTCCTTTCAGCTTTATAATAATCTACTTTAAGTAGATTGTCAATGTCGTATTGTGGAATTACATCTACTTTATGTTGATTTATTTCTACTTTTCTTGTATGATGTAGCTATAAAGGAGGCGTTTATCTCATATGTCTATTAGTAAAAATATCAAATTGTTGCGTGAAAGATACCGCTTATCTCAAAAGGATTTGGCGCTGATTGCCGGTGTTAGTGATAAAGCAGTATCTACATGGGAACTTGGTTTAAAAGAACCGCGAATGGGGGCTATTCAAAAGATAGCTGACCATTTTGGAATTAAAAAAAGCAATTTAATAGAAGATGGTGGAATGGAAAATCTAGATTTTGCTGGTAATCATTTTTTTAAAGAGGAGGCTCTCTCTTATAATTTTTCAGACGAAGACCACGAGCTTCTTTCTCTCTATCACCAATTAGATGTTGAGGATCGTGCTGAAATTCGCGGTGAGATGAAAGGGATGCTCCGGGCCGAAAAGTATCAAGCGAAGAATAAAGACAAAACGGTCGGCTGATCATTGTCGACTTTAAACATAATGGTCATGATTAAGGGTGTGTGATAATCATGGATTTTTCACAGCGATTACGAAGATTACGAAAAGAGCGTGGCTTGACTCAAGAAGAACTAGCCAAAGAGCTAGAATTAGCTAAAAGCTCTATCAGTATGTATGAAAACGGAAAGCGGAAACCTAGTTTCGAAGTCTTAGAAATGTTCGCTGACTTCTTTAATGTAAATCTTGATACGCTCTATGGTGCCTCTCCAGTTAGTAAAGATTCTTTTAAATGCACCCCTGAAGAAGAAACGATGATTAAAAAATTTCGTCGCTTAACCCCGACTGGTAAACAATCCGTATTAGCTATCCTAGACATTCAGTATGAAGCCATTGCTCCAAAGGTTAAGAACGACGAAGCAATTTAATTATCATAAATTTTAAAAGGAGATGATGTGACTATGCTTAATATGATTATTTGGATATTTTCAATAGCGGCCATTTTATTGGTCCTATATTACCTGGGTTATTTGTTAATATCCATAGTGCGTAAATCATTTAAATCTTCCGCTTCTAAACAATCTCCACAAATCGTCGCTAAGCCTCCAGTTCCTCTTGAAGAGCCACCCGCAGCAACGACGCATCATATCAAAATTTCTATGCCGTATTTTATATTCTCTATAATTATTGCTTTATCATTTTGCTTTATTATTTATCAAGAATGGCAAATTCAAACACTGTCAAAGAAAATACAACGAATAGAATCTACTTCTACTCAATTTGATTTGGAATATAAAATCGACTCATTAGAGTCCGAACTGTCTTATCTTGATTCTCGTATTGATACCTGTGAATCAGACATCGACGATTTAAAAAACTATGGATATGAAGTAGGGAGATGATTCTTTATGAAAAAATTTTTAATTTCGCTACTATCCTGTTTATTGCTGACTTCCGTTGCATGGGCCAATTATTTTGATAACTATCCGAAGCGCTTTGTTAGTTATGATTCAACATCAAGATTCAAGGCATACATTGATATGGATTCTGTAAATGTCGTTCGTTATGATCCGCCTTATTACGAAATACAAGCTACTACCTATTATTTTGATTATGTCTTACATGGAGGCATGAAACGTTCCATGCTGTTTTACTACGATTATGATAAACAAACAATAGCATATCAATTACAATCCCTTTATGAATGTGATGAAGAAGGCAATGTTGGTCGCGGCGGTCCTTCTTCCATAACTACTATAATCCCATTCAAAAAATATAGTCCAGGATATATGGCTGGCGAGTTGGCGTTCGTTAAGGCTTATGGTATTCCTTTTACTAAAGAACTTTTATATCGGTTACTAGAAGAAAGGTCTTAGCTTGTTCAAATTCTATTCTAAGATTCAAGGTGATTATCATGAAATCCAGATTACCTAGTTCTAAGGCCCCTCCCTGCTGTCCACATTGTGGAGTTCCTATGCACTTACGAAATGGTTATTATGGCTACTTTTGGGGTTGCCCCAATTATCCACGTTGTCCTTTTACGCTAAATTATCCTAGTGGTAAATTATCCGCATCGCAACAAAATTTTTTAACCGGACTCCGAGACATTGAAAATCTCTGTAAATCTTATTCATCAAAACTAGCTAAAGAATCTGATACAGCAACTATCCAGTCTCTACTGCTTTCATTTGAAGACGAGTTTTCCATATCAAAAAAAGCGCTTGCCTCTTATCTTCAAAAGCAAAAATATTTCTATATGAGAGAATATATCAGCACATTAGCTGGCTTAGTATATTATTCCGGAGCAAAAACATTATGTTCCATAGGCAAGTTTACGGAAGCATTGAGAATTAACGGTATTGCCCAGGGGTTAATTCACTCCACTGATGCAAATACAGAAAAGCTCCATACTTTAGATGCTTATATTCGTAACAAAATGCAACACCCTGATTTTATTTCACCTCCACTCAATAAACCGGCTTCTGATGCTCAATCTATTTCTCCGCGCGCCTCTGGTAATGGATACATCAAAGTAGCTGCCACCCCACATTCACGTTCTTTTTCAAAATTCAAATATATTTCACTATGCATAGTAATTTTATTGGCATTCTTTACGCATGGCTTTGGCCTGTTAGGTCCTTCAACATCTAAACAGAAAGCCTCCCCGCCGACAAAACAATCCATTCCGCTAAAAAAGTCTCCATCTTCTACGAAGGATACTTCCCCCATTGTACTTCCTGCAACAACGGGTCCCGGTTCATCTACCAAATCTTTTCAACCAACATTACCTGTAAATCAAGATATTCAAAATCCAATTTCCACCACTTATGTAGGAAATGCACGCACAGGAGTTTTTCATCGGTCTGGTTGTCGTGCTGAAAGGCGGATGAGTGAAAGCAACCGCATCTACTTTGATAATCGGGACGAACTTATAAATCGTGGATTCAGGCCTTGCCTAATCTGTAAACCATAAAAAAATCCCGCATCCTGCGAACCAGGACACGGGACTCGCCGGCGGTATCACCAGTACCGTATCGGCATTCGTAAATAACCAGATAAAGGGCTGATTTACATTATTATTATATCATAATCAGCCCCATTCGCCTACGAAAGGACTGATTTTATGTCAACAAATGCAGTTATCTATGCCCGCTTCTCATCGGACAAACAACGTGAAGAGTCTATCGACGGACAGATTCGTGAATGTAAGGCCTTTGCCCAGGCCAATCAGCTGAAGGTCGTCGCAATTTATGTCGACCGGGCCATGTCAGCCCGCACGGATCATCGGCCGGACTTTTTGCGGATGATTAAAGACAGCCGGTCTGGGGCCTTCGATTATGTCCTCGTGTACCAGCTCGACCGCTTCTCCCGCAGCCGCTACGATAGCGCAATTTATAAGCATGAGCTGAAGAAAAACGGCGTCAAAGTATTATCGGCCAAAGAAAATATCACCGATTCGCCGACAGGCATCATGCTAGAAGCCATGCTTGAAGGTTATGCTGAATACTATAGCGCCGAGCTGTCGCAGAAGGTCCGCCGCGGCATGACGGAAAACCTGCTGGAACATAAGTGGAATGGTAGCCCTGTCCCCCTGGGATACGCCTTAGACGCAAACCATCGGCTTGTCATAGATCCGGATATGGCACCTCATGTAAAGGCCCTTTTCGAAATGTTTCTGGCCGGTAAAAGTTACGCCGAACTTGCGCGGTATCTCGATGAAAAGCATATACGGACCGTCACAGGCCGAAAGTATACCGGCCCAACGGTCCATAACTTGATGAGTCGACAACTCTATACTGGCACTTATACCTGGGGTGGCCAGGTAATTGAGAATTTTTGTCCGGCCATCATATCGAAAAGCGATTTTTCCCGCGCCTCCTTGCGCATGGCCAATCGGAAAAGAACTGCCAAAGACGGCCTCCCTATGAGCGTGCGCCGCAGTCCAGAGTACGCATTAACTGGCATCATCTACTGTGGCGAGTGCGGCCGTACCATGACCGGTTATTCCGGCCGGGGACAGAATGGTGATCGTTATTACTATTACCGCTGCAATAGCAACAACAACCGTTGTCGTCAGACGGAAAAAATCAAATGTAAGAATCACCCTATTCGCCGCAATCGCCTGGAAGACTTGGTATTGCAGACGACAGTCAATATCTTGTCCGACAAAGAAGCCGTGGCGGCCATTGCCGAGCAAGTATCCCACATCAAATTGGAAAACCCCTATGCCTCTGAGCTGTCCAATATCAAGTCACGGCTTGCGGATCTGAAAAAACGACACGACAATTCTGTAAAAGCCATCGAAGCCGGCGTCATGTCTCAAGCCATCATGGACAATGTCTGCAAGTATGAGGCCGAAATGGACAACTTAAAAGCACGGCAGGAAAAAATCAAGCTTGCCACCCCGTCCCTGCAAATCGACCCGGTCGCCGTCGAATATTTTCTGAAAAGCCTATTGCTAAATAAAAAACAACACGATAAATACCGCCTCGATCTTTTCGAAGCTTTCATCCATCGTGTTGTCGTCTATCATGATAAAGTCGAAATCCAGTACAACTACTTGCCTGGACATAAACTCGAAAACCCGATAACGACGCCGCTACCGGGTTGTTCGAATTTGAATAAAGTGGTGGGCCCACTTGGGTTCGAACCAAGGACCAACCGGTTATGAGCCGGTGGCTCTACCACTGAGCTATAGGCCCAAAGGATAAGGCACAAGGCCTTACCAAATCATTATACGCGAATTGGCGTATGGCGTCAAGAAGAGATTTCGGTTTAGAGGAAATCCTTGATTTTTTCCCGTTTGCCCCAATTCCGCAGTTTGCTCAGTGCCTTTCCTTCAATCTGGCGGATACGTTCACGGGTGACGTTGAAGTGCTGGCCGACTTCTTCCAGTGTGCGCGGACGGCCATCTTTGAGGCCGAAGCGCAGGTAGAGGACTTTGCGTTCCCGGTCGGTAAGACAGGAAAAGACGTCTTCGATCTGTTCTTTCAGCAAGATGAAGGAGGCGGCATCATCAGGAGCGACGGCTTCCGAGTCTTCGATGAAATCGCCGAGGTGCGAGTCTTCTTCTTCGCCAATCGGTGTTTCCAGCGATACCGGTTCCTGGGCGATCTTCATGATTTCCCGGACGCGTTCGACAGGGATGTCCATTTTTTCAGCGATTTCTTCCGGCAGCGGTTCGCGGCCTTTGTCCTGCAGGAGCTGGCGGGAAATGCGGATCAGCTTGTTGATGGTTTCGACCATGTGGACCGGGATGCGGATGGTCCGGGCCTGGTCGGCAATGGCACGGGTAATGGCCTGGCGGATCCACCATGTCGCATAGGTACTGAACTTGTAGCCTTTGCTGTAGTCGAATTTATCGACGGCTTTCAACAGACCCAGGTTCCCTTCCTGGATGAGGTCCAGGAACAACATGCCCCGGCCGACATAGCGCTTGGCGATGCTGACGACGAGGCGCAGGTTGGCATCGGTCAGTTTCTTCTTGGCAATCGTGCCGGCTTTGATGTCTTCTTCTGTCGCATCGGGAGCATTGCCCTTTTCGATGGCCTTGGCCAGGGTAATTTCTTCCGTCGCCGACAAGAGGGGGACGCGGCCGATTTCTTTCAAATACATGCGGACCGGGTCATCGATGTTGATGCCTTCCGGCACGCTGAGGTCGACATTGTGAAGGTCCGGGACTTTTTCTGTATCTTCATCATCTATATCATCATGTTCCGCCATGGAGTCGTCTTCGCCGATGATGTCGATGCCCTTGTCGGCAAAGACTTCATACATCTTGTCGATCTGGTCCGGCGTCAGTTCGTCTTCTTCCATGAGGTTCATGATTTCCGTATACGTCAGGCTGCCCTTCTTCTGCCCCATTTGCAGGAGTTGCTTGATGTGCTGCAGGGCCAGGGCCTGGCGTTCTTTTTCACTCAACGGTTTCTTGGCAGCAGCGTCCTTCTTCTTGGACGGCTTGCGGCGCGTCGTCTTTTTCGTCGTTTTCTTCGTTACTTTTGTATCATCTGTCGTTTTATTCACCATGGTGTACAGGCTCCTTTCTGCTCCTCAAGACCATTGTTTCATTTCATCGTTAATTTTCTTACATGCTGCAAGCTCTTCAGCCAGCCTTGCATCGCCAGTCCGGCTATAAGTGGCAGCCAGGCGGCTGTGCGCCAGGTACTGCTTTTGTAAATCGGCCATGCGAAAGCGCTTGACATAATCCATCAGTACATTTTCGTCCAGTGGGACATCTTGTAGAACCATAATTCGTGCTACTTCTTCGGCCTCCTCAGGAGTTAATTTTTGCTGGATGTCATGTGGTGTGTACATCCCTTGGTGTGCATACGTATCCAAAATGAGCTGGTAAATGTGGCGCCGCCGTTCATCGGCAAAGAGGTCCGCCGATACTTTGGCGTGGATCCGCCCGCAGGCAGCCGGCTTTTCCAGGAGGAAACGCAGGATATTCTCTTCGGCTACAGCCATGGCACCGCTCCCGCGGGCTGCGGCATTTTCCTGGGATATGGACGAAGAGATGACGACCTGCTGCTGGCCTGCTTCCGGATGGGCAGCGACATACTTGTTGAATTCGCTGCGCACGGCGTTTTCCCCTATCTGCAGCTGACCTGCCAGTTTCTTCAGGAACGCTTCCAGCAGGACCCGGTTGTCGACGGCAGCGACGACGGGCAGGACCATGGCCGTAATGGATGATTTCCCTTCCAGCGTCGTCACGTCAAAGCGCTGCAAGGCCCGCATGAGCATGTAATCGAGCACATTCGGCGCTTCGTCGACGGCCTGGCGGAACTTGTCCGGCCCGGCGGCATTGATGTATTCATCAGGGTCCTTGCCCTGCGGCAGGGACAAGACGCGGATGCGCATGCCCAGGCCGCGGACGATTTCCATAGCCCGCTGCGTCGCCTGGCGGCCGGCGCCGTCCATGTCGTAGCCCAGGACGAGTTCCTTGGCCTGGCGCTGCAAGAGCCGCGCCTGTTCCGGCGTAAAGGAGGTCCCCAGGGACGCGACGACGTTATGGATGCCCCGGTTATGAGCGGAAACGACATCCATATAGCCTTCGACCAGGATGGCTTTCCCCTGCTCATAAATCGCTTTATGGGCCAGGTCCATGGCGAAGAGGAGCCGCCGTTTATTGAAAATCGGCGTTTCCGGCGAATTGAGATACTTCGGCTTGCTGTCGTCGAGGACGCGGCCACCGAAACCGACGATGCGGCTGCGGCCGTCGCGGATGGGGAACATGACCCGTCCGCGGAAGGCATCGTAAAAGTGGCCATTCTTTTCTTTAGCCAGTCCCAGGAGGACTAATTCCCTGCCAGTGACACCTTTTTTCATGAAAGCCGTCGTCAGTTTATCCCAGCTTTCCGGAGCAAAGCCCAGCTTAAAGGCCTCGATGGTATCATCCGATACGTGGCGCTTGTGGAAATAGGCCAGTCCGGGCTGCCCGTAATGAGTCTGGGTCAGGCAGTTATGGAAAAAATTGCCCGCCATTTCGTTGATCTGATACAAGCGGTCCCGCTGTTTATCGCGGGCGATTTCTTCGGCCGACCGTTCGACGACGGGCAGGGCGATATGGGCCCGTTCAGCCAGGCGTTCGACGGCATCCGAAAAGGAAAGGTTTTCTTTCTTCATAATGAATTGGAAGACATCGCCGTGAGCATGGCAGCCAAAGCAATAAAAGAATCCTTTGTCGGCAGCGACGCTGAAGGAGGCGGTCTTTTCATTATGGAAAGGGCAGCAGGCCCAGAAGTTGCGGCCCCGCCGTTTCAGCGTCACATAATCGGAGATGACGCTGACGATGTCATTGGCCTGCCGGACCTGTTCGATAAATTCGCTGGAAAACCGTTTCACTCATATCACCTGTTTCATTTCAATAACGCTGACGTATATATTATTCTCTATCCACCTGTGAAATTCCTTCTTTAGGGAACACTCTTTTAAGGTAAATCTAAAAAATGGATACATAACATTCCTATGATATACTATTTCGACGCGGAGCGTCAAGTTTCCTTTTCCAGGAGATGATTTTTTTCTGGATAACCGCACTCCCAGGCCCTTGCGGGCTAAAATATAGCCCACATGTTTTCACGAAATGTATGGATTTATTTATTTTCATTTTGTATAATAGATGTAGACAAAGCCAATATAGGGGAAATGCAAATGATTCATTTTACAGTAGGGACGATCATACGGCCTACATCGTTAGGCGGCGCTTTGAAACATTTCGGCGTTTCGTCGACATTGCGGCGCCGTATCAAGCACAACGGCATCTGTACCATCAACGGCCAGGCCGCCTCGACGCGGGACTTCGTCCATGAAGGCGACGAGATCTGCGTCACCCTTCCGGAAAAGAACCCCTTCCCGCCACAGGACATACCCATTGGCATCGTCTATGAAGACGACTACCTCATGGTCATCGACAAGCCTGCAGGTCTCCTGATGCATCCCACATCAGCCGTACGAGACGGGACACTGGCCAACGCCGTCGCCTATCATTACGAACAGACGGGGCAGCACTGTTCCTACCACCCCATGCACCGCTTGGACAAGAATACGTCCGGTCTCTGTATGGTCGCCAAGGAACCGCAGATCCAATACGCTTTCGATAAGCAGGACTTGGGCTATAAGCGCTTGTACTTAGCTATCTGTGAGGGACGATACCCGTCGCGGGTCACAACTGTACACGCCCCCATCGGAAGATGTCCCGATAGCATCATCACCCGCTGTGTCCGCCTCGACGGCAAGCCGGCCTGGTCCGATTTCACCTGCCTCGCAGCCGGCAAGGACTACAGCTTGCTCCAAGTCGTCCTGCACACGGGCCGGACCCATCAGATACGGGTCCACAGCAGTTACCTGGGCTATCCCCTGGCCGGCGACGACCTCTACGGCGGTTCGCGCCGCTTCATCGGCCGCCAGGCCCTGCATGCCTACTGTCTCCAGTTCACTCATCCCATGAGCCACCGCTTCATCACCGTTAATTCCCGGCTGCCTGAAGATATGGACGCCCTCGTCCGACGGGCCGGCTGGAATTATATATATTAACCATTTTTACGTATTATGTAGGAGGAATGTAAACATGCCATTAATTGGAACTACAGAAATGTTTAAAAAAGCCTATGAAGGCCACTATGCTATCGGTGCATTCAACATCAACAACATGGAAATCGTCCAGGGCGTTACCCAGGCCGCTGCTGAATTGAACTCGCCGATCATCCTTCAGGCTTCGGCCGGTGCCCGCAAATACGCTAAACCGCCGTATTTGAAACATCTCGTAGAAGCAGCTTTGGAAGATCATGATCTCCCCATCGCCCTTCACCTCGACCACGGCGCTGACTTTGAAACCTGCAAAGACTGCATCGACGGCGGTTTCACTTCCGTCATGATCGACGGCTCGAAACATTCTTTCGAAGACAATATCGCCCTCACGAAAAAAGTCGTTGAATACGCACACGCTCACGGCGTCGTCGTCGAAGGCGAACTCGGCCAGCTGGCCGGCATCGAAGACGATGTCAAAGTCGCTGCCCACGAAGCTCACTACACGCGTCCGGAAGAAGTCGAAGAATTCGTATCCCGCACGGGCGTCGACTCCCTAGCCATTGCTATCGGCACCAGCCACGGCGCTTTCAAATTCACTCCGGAACAGTGCACGCGCAACGCTGACGGCGTCCTCGTACCGCCGACACTCCGCTTCGACATCCTCGAAGAAGTCTCCAAACGCCTGCCGGGCTTCCCGATTGTCCTCCACGGCGCATCTTCGGTCGTACCGGAATACGTCAAGATCATCAACGAAAACGGCGGCAACCTGGCTGACGCTATCGGCATCCCGGAAGACCAGCTCCGCAAAGCAGCTTCCATGGCTGTCTGCAAGATCAACATCGACTCCGACCTCCGTCTCGGCCTGACTGCCGGCATCCGTCAGCACATGGCACAGCATCCGGAACATTTCGACCCGCGCCAGTACCTCGCCGACGGCCGTCAGTTCGTCCATGACATCGTCGCTCACAAGATCAAATGCGTCCTCGGCTCGGAAGGCAAAGCTTAATCGCATGTCTTGTAAAAAAGGTATTGCTTTTTTCTGCGCCATATGGTAAAATTTCTTCTAGTGTTCTTGTAAATTAGGAGGTGAACCCATTGCCGCAGATTAAATCCAATATCAAAACGATGGAAAAAGACGCAGCTCGCCACGCAGCTAACTCTCAGGTTAAATCTTCTGTTCATACCGCTATCCGCCGTACGACCGAAGCTATCGCCGCTGGTGACGCTGAAGCTGTTAAAAAAGCATTCGATAAAGCTAGCAGCGTAATCGACAGCGCCGCACAGAAAGGCGTTCTCCATAAAAACACTGCAGCTCGTAAAAAATCCCGTTTGGCTTCCAAAGTCAATGCTATGGGTAAATAAGTTGGACTGAAAAGGGGGACTGGCGCATGAAGGTTTCGGCCATCATGCACGGTCCCTTTTTCTGTACAGTTTGAGGTTTGATGTTTGAAGAAGGCCTTTAAATTTAAAGCCATCCGCTAACAACTAACTGCTAGCCACTAACAACTTTAAAGGGCTTGTCGTTGTGCGACAAGCCCTTTTTCATACAAGGAGGATATCATGTTCCCCCATTGGTTCCAATTACGCCATTTCCTGGCCCTGTTCTTTCCCCTGCTCCTGACCCAGATGGCCCAGGTCGGGACGTCCGTCTTCAGTTCTATCTTCAGCGGTCAGGCCGGGACGATTGACCTGGCCGGGGTCGCCGTAGCCGTCAATATCTGGTATCCCGTCTTTGCCGGCCTGTGTGGCATCTTCTTCGGCATCTCACCGATCATCGCCCAGCTCCGGGGCGCTCAGAAGACCGAGGAAATCCCGACGTACATCATGCAGAGCCTCTACTTGAGCCTGGGCTTTACGGCCGTCATTTTCCTGGCCGGCGCCTTTCTGCTGCCGCCCTTTCTCGACTTCATGGGCCTCGACGCACCGGTCCGCTACATCGCCTGGGAATACCTCAAGGCCCTGGCCCTGGGACTGGTCCCCATCTGCCTGCAGGCGACGATGCGCTACATCGTCGACGCCCACGGCAAGACCCACGTTTCCATGGCCATCTTAGTGACCAACCTGGTCCTGACGATCATCCTCTTCCGCCTGCTCATCTTCGGCGCCGGCCCCATTCCGGCTATGGGCGGTATCGGTACGGGCTATGCCATCACCATCGCGTCGTGGTTGTCCTTCCTGCTCTTCGTGGGCGTTCTGCAATGGATGGAGCCTTTCCGCTCTTACCATCTCTGGAGCCGCCTGCGGCCTTTCAGCTGGTACCATGGCTATCATCAGCTGGAGCTGGGCATTCCCATCTTCATCGCCGTCTTCTGCGAAACGAGCCTGTTCTCCATCGTCGGCCTGCTCATGGCCGAATTCGGAACCTTATACCTGGCGGCCAACCAGGCAGCCATCAGTTTCTCGACCCTGACCTATACCCTGCCATGGAGCATCAGCCTGACGGCGACTATCGTCATCGGCTACGAAGTCGGCGCCCGCAACTACGCCGCTGCCCGGCAGTATGCCGTGCTCTGCCAGATGACGGCCTTCACCATCGCCATCGCCCTCATCGTCGTGACTTATCACTTTGTCGATCATATCGCCGCCATCTTCACGAGCGATGCCGAGACGTTCTGGGCCATCCGCATGTTCATCTTCTACGCCGTCGCCTTTTCCTTCTTCGATGCCGCCGGCACGCCGGTCCAAGGCATCCTGCGCGGCTATAAGGACGTCAAGATCATCACTTACGTCGCTTTCGTGACCTACTGGCTCATCAGCATCCCCATGGGCTATGCCATGGCCCACGTCACATCCTACGGGCCCTATGGCTACTGGATCAGCCTCATCATCAGCCTGGCCATCAATGCCAGCGCCCTGAACTGGCGCCTGTGGAAGCACACGGCCTGGAAAGCCCCTGTCCTATCCTCATCTACTAAGGAGTGATTTTATGCCAACTACCAAACAATTAACGGCTTATGCCCGCGTCCTCTTGCAGAAGGGTCTGAATCTCCAGAAAGGCCAGACCCTGGTCATCAATGCCCCTGTCGAATCGCACGACTTCGTCGCCCTCCTGACGAAAGAGGCCTATACGGCCGGCGCCGCCCAGGTCGTCTGCAACTGGCGGTCTGACGACATGGCCCGCCTGCGCTACGAACACGAAGATTTGCAGTATTTCGAGTCCCTGCCGGACTGGCGCCGCGATTTCAGCCTCTACTATTACCATAAGAAAGCGGCCTTCCTCAGCCTCATCTCGGCGAATCCGTACCTCATGGACGGCATCGACACCCATAAAATCTTTGCCCAGCAGAAAGCCCAGAATGAAGCCTTGAAGGAATACATCGACGGCATGATGGCCTCGAAGACGACGTGGCTCGTCGCCGCCGTCCCCAGTGCCGTCTGGGCCAAACTGCTCTATCCGGACCTCGACGAAGCCGCCGCTTACGAAGCCTTGTGGAAGCAAATCCTCCAGTCGTCCCGTGCCGACGGTGCCGATGCCCTGGCCGATTGGGACGCCCATCTGGCCGAATTGAAGAAGCGCCGGACCTGGATGACGGACCAGCATTTCACCAGCCTGCACTATACGAACGGCCTGGGAACGGACCTGACTATCGGCCTGCCGGCCGGTCATATCTGGCAGGGCGGCATGGAAGAAACGGCAGACCACCTGCTGTTCAATGCC
>ERZ791573.566-NODE-566-length-20376-cov-19.283795_pt1 | contig 20376 bp, 16 predicted proteins | sample MGYA00509971_ERZ791573 | MGnify/ENA primary metagenome ERZ791573 (study PRJEB30046, sample SAMN00791921) | human gut metagenome | study: EMG produced TPA metagenomics assembly of the A metagenome-wide association study of gut microbiota in type 2...
GCAGCCTTCGGCTGCTCAACCAGCGGTTATGGATATTCGCCGCCTTCGGCGACGCCTCCTTGAGATTTTCAAACGCCAAGGTTTTTTCTTTAGAGCACATCTCCATTCATTACGTTCACGAAGCGTTAAGCACAAGCCCCATCTCAAACCAAAGAGTCGACCTTTGCCTTGAGGGCCTTCAGCTCGTCGCGCACCTGAATAAGGCGTTCGAGCACCTCCGAGTTTTTGTCCGCTCCCTCGCGGTTAGCCTGCAACATCTTGCGTGCAGCGGCGAGCTTGAAGCCTCGCACCTTCACAAGATTAAAGATAACCTTGAGCGTCTCGATGTCCTTTTCGGTGTACATGCGCACGCCGTTGTCGCCCGTCTTGGGCTTCAGCTGCGGAAACTCCTTCTGCCAGTAGCGCAACGTGCTCTTGTTCAGCTCAAACATGTTCGCCACCTCGTCAATAGAATAATATGTCTTGAGATTTTTGTTCGTGTTAAGTGCCATAATTAGCTGTTTTTGAAAAACAAACATTAATTTATTTGCAAAAATACTCAAAAGGACGTACCTTTGCAAAACTTTTATGAAGAAAAGATATTCTGATTGAATAAAATTTTTAAATACGCATAATAAAGATGATGACAGCAAACGAAATCCGTGACTCTTTCAAAAAGTTTTTTGAGTCGAAAGGACACGTCATCGTACCGTCCGCCCCAATGGTTATCAAGGACGACCCTACGTTGATGTTCACAAATGCCGGAATGAATCAGTGGAAAGACATTATCCTCGGAACACGCGACCCCGAGCCGCGCCGTCGTGCCGACACGCAGAAATGTCTGCGCGTGAGCGGCAAGCACAACGACCTTGAGGAAGTGGGCCACGACACCTACCACCACACCATGTTCGAGATGCTCGGCAACTGGAGCTTTGGCGACTACTTCAAGGAGGGCGCCATCGACTATGCATGGGAGTATCTTGTCGACGTGCTGAAGCTCAACCCCGCCGACCTCTATGTGACGGTGTTTGAGGGTTCAAAGGAAGAAGGTCTGAGCCGCGACGACGAGGCCGCCTCTTACTGGGCCAAGCATGTGCCTGCCGACCACATCATCAACGGCAACAAGCACGACAACTTCTGGGAGATGGGCGACACAGGTCCCTGCGGTCCCTGCTCAGAGATACACCTCGACTCGCGCACACCCGAGGAGAAGGCCAAGGTTCCCGGACGTGAGCTTGTCAACAAAGACGACCCACAGGTCATCGAGATCTGGAACATCGTGTTCATGCAGTATGAGCGCAAGGCCGACGGCTCGCTCGTTTCCCTGCCCATGCACGTTATCGATACCGGCATGGGCTTCGAGCGTCTGGTCCGCGCCTTGCAGGACAAACATTCCAACTATGACACCGACATCTTCCAGCCCATCATCAAGGAAGAGGAAAACATCACAGGCAAGAAATATGGCGACAGCGAAGACACCGACGTGGCCATGCGCGTGTGCGCCGACCACCTGCGTGCCGTTGCGTTCTCCATTGCCGACGGCCAGCTGCCCAGTAACGCCAAGGCTGGCTATGTGATCCGCCGCATCTTGCGCCGCGCCGTGCGCTACGCCTACACCTTCCTCGGCCAGAAAGAGTCGTTCATGTATAAGCTCGTGCCTGTGCTCGTGCAGGAGATGGGCCACGCCTTCCCCGAGCTCACCGCTCAGGAGCAGCTCATCACACGCGTCATGAAAGAAGAGGAAGACTCGTTCCTCCGCACCTTGGAGAAAGGCATCAACCTGCTCAACGGTGCCATGGACGAGCTGAAAGCCCACGGCCAGACCGTGCTCGACGGTGCACAGGCGTTCCGCATGTTCGACACCTACGGTTTCCCTCTCGACCTCACCGAGCTGATCTGCCGCGAAAACGGCTACACCGTCGACGAGGAGCAGTTTGACGCCGAGATGCAGAAGCAGAAGGATCGCGCACGCAACGCCGCTGCCGTTGAGAACAGCGACTGGGTGATCCTGCGCGAGGGCGAGCAGCAGTTTGTGGGCTACGACTACACCGAGTACGAGTGTCACATCCTGCGCTACCGCAAGGTGACACAGAAGAAGAGCTCGTTCTACGAGCTGGTGCTCGACAACACACCGTTCTACGGTGAGATGGGCGGACAGGTAGGCGACCAGGGCGTGCTCGTGAGCGAGGACGAGACCGTGACCGTGACCGACACCAAGCGCGAGAACAACCAGAGCATACACATCGTGAAGGAGCTGCCCAAGAACGTTGATGCCGACTTCATGGCGTGCGTAGACACCGACAAGCGCGATGCCAGTGCTGCCAACCACACCGCCACCCACCTTGTCGACTATGCCCTGAAGCAGGTCCTCGGCGACCATGTGGAGCAGAAGGGCTCTTATGTGTCTGCCGACACCTTGCGCTTCGACTTCTCCCACTTCCAGAAGGTCACCGACGAGGAGCTGCGTCAGGTGGAGCAGATCGTGAACAGCATGATCCGCGCCGACTATGCCCTCGACGAGCACCGCAACATGCCCATGGAGGAAGCCAAGGAGCTTGGCGCCGTGGCTCTCTTCGGCGAGAAATATGGCGATACCGTGCGCGTGGTACGTTTCGGTCCGAGCTGCGAGTTCTGCGGCGGCATCCATGCCAAGTCGACAGGCCGCATCGGCATGTTCAAGATCATCAGCGAGAGCAGCGTGGCAGCCGGCATCAGACGTATCGAGGCAAAGACGGGCAAGGAGTGTGAGAACCTTCTCTACAACCTGGAGGACAGCATTCGCGCCATCCGCGCCCTCTTCAACAACGCCAAGGACCTGAAGACGGTGATAGCAAAATATATCGACGAGCACGACACCATGCGCAAGGAGATCGAGCGCATGCAGGCTGAAGCCGTGAAGCGCACCAAGGACACCCTGCTCCAGAAGGCGGTGGTAAAGAACGGCGTGACCGTCGTGAGCGCCATCCTGCCCATGCCCGCAGCATCGGTCAAGGACCTTGTCTTCGGCATACGCGAGCAGGTCAAGGAGAACCTTCTGTGTGTCATCGGCAGCGTTGACGCCGACAAGCCCATGCTCACCGTCATGCTCAGCGACGACATGGTGAAAGACCACCAGCTCAACGCCGGACAGATGGTTCGCGAGGCAGCCAAGCTCATCAAGGGCGGTGGCGGCGGACAGCCCCACTTCGCCACAGCGGGCGGCAAGGATGCTGACGGTCTGTCAGCCGCCGTCGACAAGCTCGTGGCCCTCGCCAATATCTAAAAAAAACCTCTCCTCCTTAACGGTTCATCACCTCTGCAACCTTAACGGGAGAGCGTAACAACAAGACAGAAAGCGCAAGGAATCGGCAAACGACCTTTGCGCTTTTTCTGTTTACCCCAAAATTTTGTAAGCATAACCGTTTGACATTTGTCGGTTTTTAACGTCTAAAAGAACGTATAAGAAACGTATAAGAAACGAATAAAAAAAACATTCACAAAAAACGCATCATTTTCAAGAACAGTATGAGAAAACTTCTACTCTCTCTTTGCCTCACCCTCTTTGCAGCCACCATGATGGCTGTGCCTGCAAAGCGAGGCATCTACCGCACCCTGCGCCTGGCAAACGGCACAGAGGTTCGCGCACAGCTGTGCGGCGACGAGCACATCCATTTCTTCCGTGCTGACGACGGCACCTGCTATGTGGCCGACGGCAACGGCACCTACACCCTTGCCGACATGAGCAAGCTGAGCGCCAACGCCGAGAAGCGTCGCGCCCCCCTGGCAGCACGCCGCGGCAAGGCGTTCGCAAAGCGCATGAGCAAGCGCATGGGAGCCGTCAAGAAGACAAGCGCCGCAACAACCCCAACCTTCCCCGAGCTCACCGACGGATTCTATGGCAAGAAGAAGGGCCTCATCATCCTCGCACAGTTTCCAGACCAGCCGTTTGCGGGCGGCCACACACAAGCGTTCTACAACAAGCTGGCAAACCAGGAAAACTATACCGAGGGCAAGTTTGTGGGCAGCGTCCACGACTTCTTCCACGACCAGAGCAACGGACAGTTTGACCTCACCTTCGACGTGGTGGGCCCTGTGACGCTGAGCGAGAACAGCACCTATTATGGCGAGAACTACCGTGCGAGCAAAGACGATAAGCACGCAGGCCAGATGGTTGCCGAGGCTTGTCTGGCGGTCAAGGACCAGGTCGACTGGAAACAGTATGACTGGGACGGCGACGGCGAGGCCGACCAGGTGTTCGTGTTATATGCCGGCTACGGCGAGGCCGACTATGGCGAGGCCGAGACCGTGTGGCCCCACATGTATTATCTCAAGGAAAGCGACTATGGCAAGAGCCTCAACATGAACGGCACCGTTGTCGACACCTACGCCTGCAGCAACGAGCTGAGCCTTGACGCCGACGAGCAGCCCACCGACGACGGCATAGGCACCATCTGCCACGAGTTCTCCCACTGCCTGGGCTACCCCGACCTCTACGACACCAACACCGGCAACGGCTACGCCATGGGCGTGTGGTGGGACCTCATGGACAGCGGCAACTCTAACGGCGACTCCTACTGCCCCGCCGGCTACTCGGGTCTGATGAAATGGATCGCAGGATGGAAGACCCCCGTGGTGCTCACCGAGGACACAGAGATAAAGAACTGGAGGTCGAGCGAGGACAACGGCGAGACTTACATTATATATAACGACGCCAACTCGAACGAGTTCTATTTCATCGACAACCGCCAACCCGTGAAATGGGATGCAGAGCTACCGGGCAAGGGCATGCTCGTGACACATGTCGACTATGACCAGACGGCATGGTACCAGAACGCGGTGAACAACGACAAGACGCACCAGCGCTGGAGCATCATTGCCGCCGACAACTCCTACTACAGCGACCACAACTTCCCGAACAAGATGTTCCTCGATGCCAGCCACGACGCTTATCCCTACAACAAGAACAACAGCCTGTCAAAATCGTCAACGCCCAAGAACAGCGTGTTCAACCGCAACAACGACGGCACCCGACTCATGGGCAAGGCGCTCACCAACATAACGCAGAACAGCGACGGCACGATGTCGTTCAAGTTTAAGCTGGAGAACAGCAGCGTTGGTCCCGACACGCCTCCCGTCAAACCCGGCGACACCGTGCTCTACGAGACCTTCGACCAGTGTGACGACACTGGCGGCAACGACGACGTATGGTCAAACATAAGAACCTCCATGGAGCTCAAACCCGACGTTGAGAACTGGAGCGATGCCGGCGGCAAGGCATTCAGCGGATACCAGTGTGCCCGCTTCGGCTCAAGCAAGAGTGCAGCCAACGTTACCTCTCCCCTCTTCAGCATCACAGGCAACGCCGAGCTAACCTTCAAGGCCGGCGCATGGAAGAACGAGGGCGGCAATCTTCAGATCTATTATAACAACGACCTCATCGCCACCGAGGATGTTGCTGCCGAACAGTGGACCGACATCAAGGTGCGCTTCACAGGCACAGGCTACGGCACGCTCCGCTTCGTGGGCATAAAGCGCCTGTTCCTTGACGAGGTGTGTGTGAAGGCTGCCGGCGCAACGGGCATAAGCAGCGTCACCGACAACGCCTCTACCAAAACCGACAACCGCATCTTCACCATCGACGGCCGCTATGCCGGCACCAGCATCAGCGCCCTGCCCAAGGGTCTCTATATCGTTGGCGGAAAGAAGGTTGCGAAGTGAGCCGAACATCCATAATCTGCGGCAAGCGCACACGCCATAAGCGGTGACGCAAGCCACCTCATAAAGAGGACGAACAAGAGCAAAACGACACAAGCAGGCTCCTGTTCGTCCTCTTTTTTTATGCTCACAGCCCGCATTTGGGCAAAAAAGGTGAAAATCTTGTTAAATTTACCCCCCCCGAAGCCTTTTCTTTGAACAATTCAACTTTTATGCATATCTTTGCGCCTTGAAAAATACTGCGATGATTCGCCCACATCGGTAACAGCGTATTCAGGAAGAATTATTAAAAATGTAAATAAAAAAACAGCTACAAATCAAAAATATTATAATGCATGCTGTGTCCGCTAAACGTTGCATAATATTGTTTATGTAAAAAATGAATTGTTTCGTATAAAATATCAAAAGATAACATTTTACCCCTCTTATAACAAGAGGGGTGGATATTCTTGTTTTATAACTATGCAAATTAATATAAAGACAGAAAAAAAAATGAAAAAGCAATTTTACATTCCACCTCGTATAAGTTTTTATGAAGTGGAAACAACCGCTATCCTTGCTGGTAGCGGTGAATCATCACAGAAACCTGTTGGTAGCCCAAGCTTTTCAGTAAGCGACGATGTAACATGTGGTGATGAAGATGAAGTTTGGGAGTAATTAATTGTAAGAACAACACGAGATGAAAAAATTATTGTATTTTTTGTTGGCCGTGACTACTCTCACAGCCTGCAGCAACGATGAAACTATCGAAAACTCCGATAATGGACAAAACAACAAGGGAATGGTGCTTGTAGCTACTGTCTCGCAGCAGGATTCGCGTGCAGCTATCGATGTAAACAAAACATTCGGCACGTGGAAATTCACTTTCGACGACAAAGACAATGTTGTGGTTGGCAACAACACCATCGACAATTATTACTCATTCACCAAGAATGGCGAAACTTTCTCAAGCACTGACGCTAAGGTGACAACATCTGCCGCCGACTGGTATGCATACTATCCCAGCACCGACATCAACCTCACCAATCAGGAAGGCACAGCAGCTTCTGCTGCTAAGCTCTACGCTTTGGCAGGTGCTACAACCACAGCTAAAACTGGTGCCGAAGGCCTCACTATCAATATGACCCCTAAGGCAGCCGTGCTCCGCATCGTTAAGGTGGACAACTACGGCCCGTGCGACATCTATCTGAAGACTGCTAACGGCAAGTATGTGTCGGGTATGAAGGCTAAGAAGAATAATGCTGGCTACGATGTACAGACAAGCGACAAGAAGGTTTCGGTATTCAATAAAGAAAGCAAGGGCAATGCCGGAATATATTATGTTATTGTCCCTGCTGGAGTGAAGATTTCGGTGTACAACAGCGACAAGCTTATCAAGTCGACAAAGGACCCAGGTCTCAAAGCCGGCAACTACTACACGCTAACCTCAGGACCTACAACGGGCACAGCAGAGGCTACTGTCAATGGCACAACGAAGACTATCAACTGGGTACAGTTGTGGATTGGAGGTCCGAGAATTGCTACAGAGAATGTGGAAGGAAAAATGAGTTGGACTGAAGCAGCAAAGACTGGTAGTGACTATGTATGGGGGGCTAATTGGCGTACACCGACAAAAGATGAGATGGACTTTGTTGACAAAGATGGGTCTACCACAAAAAAAGAGAATGTAGAAGTAGACAATGTTATCGAAAACGGTGTTGTAACAAAGTTTAAATATATAGGCGTTCAACCTGGATATACAAATAACACAATGGATCTTCCTTCGACTGACCCCAAATCTTATGGTGGAGTGTATTGGTCGTCAACTGATGCCGGACACAACGAGAATAGTGAAGAAACAGGCTGGGCTTTAAATATGGTTGTGTATGATAAGAAAAACCATGCACATTTCTTTCAGAACTTCAAGAAAGACGTTCCTTACGCTGTCCGCCCAGTCCTCACAATAAACACCGTTTTATGGGGAGAACAATATATTAAATAACCCCCAATTAGGTTAATAAGCGGAACGTCGTACTCCCGTCCGACGCACAATAAGCCCTAATAAAACAATGCGCCCAGTAAGTGCAAAAGCGATAATTGGCAATGCTTTTACATCTACTGGGCGCATTTTATTTTTAATATTAACTTCAAATTGCGGCTTTTTTAGGCTCATACATGAATATTGTGATATGCCAATACAAATTGTACTCATCCTGTTGAATTGTACTCATCCTGTTGGTTAGTCTTTACTTCCTCTCTTTACAGTCAGTTGAATCATGCTTTTAGAAGCAATACGTATTAATCGGCAAAGTAATAATTTTTAAAGAAACACAAGCACAGAGTGCTTAACATCAAAGCCGAGGTGCATATCATCTTAACATGGATGCTTAACATCTCACCACTTTGTGCTTAACATAACGTCAACAGGGAGCGGCAACATTAACCATTGCACGCTCCCTGTTTTTTTATGCCTAACGACGAGAAGCCCACAAAACAAGGATTGAGGAAAAGAACGAGAAGCAAAAGAGGGAAAGAAGAACGACAAGCGAGAAGCAAAGAAGCAACCTACCCAATTTCACACTTCCTTCCAATCCACCAATCCTTTTCCCTTATCATCCAGCTCTATAGCAAGAGCAATGGTTCTACGTTTGTCTGCCTTGAAAGGCTCGGCATATTGTTTGGCTTTCATTTGCTCTGTGGCAGCATCAATGCCGCCGTTATTGGTTAATTTCAGTTCTAAGACATAGATAAAGTTTGTTGTTTCCACCACCATGTCAATCCTGCCCGTAGCAATCATCTTCTCTACTTCAACCCGGCAACCGATGGCATTGAAGATGGTGCTCAATATCAGGCGGTATCGCTCTTCCATATCCATACAGGCAAGTTTCTTGTTGCTGTATGGCACATCCGCAATGAGTGCCTTCAGGCACTTCATGGCTTCGGGCAGATTGCCCACGCTGAGATGAAGATTAAGAAAAGCCTGAGTCGATTGAATGTCATTACTCTTGCGCATGGCAAGCGTAGGCAACACTATTTCGCTTAATGCTTGTTTGACCTCGAAGTTAGGAATGCCAAGAAGGTAAGTTCCGTTCATGTAACGCTTAATCGTGAGATAGCCCGACTGGTAAAGAAACAGTTCCGATCCACCGCCCGTCACGTCAGAAGTTTCTATAATTGTGCTTAACAAGGCGCAATTATCAAAATCTTTCAAACGAATCTCCATGTCGTCAACAAATTTAGGAAGCAGGGAGGTTGCCCCAGACGAAGCCCAATAGTTTCTCAAGTCAGAATCTGCCAACGCATTGATGAGGCTGAATGGATTGAAATCATACATCATAAGGGCAGAGGACTCTTGATTGGAAGGCGAACTTGCTTTTTCTGGAGAGGATATGAACACAACAAAAGGAAAAACCAGGAGCCCAAAAACTGTATATTTATGCAGTTTTTGGGTCTTTTTTAGCGACATTTTAAAAGGGCCCAACTTACGATTTGAAAGTGCCCAAATGACGTTGTCAAAGAGGCTCTTTGACGAGCTCATTAAGGCCCTTTGACAGCCTCAAAGAGGCTCTTTGACAAAACCGCCCCTATTTTAAGAGTTGTTAACAAAAACAATAAGTTAAACACCCCATATTTTTCAAAACAGAAAGCGAAACCCTTATTTTTGCTTACAACCGCTGTTTTGGATATTTATTCACCCAAAGCCCTTGTTTTGCATATTTATGCAAAACGCCGCCCTTCATGCACAACGCATTTCACATGCTTTTTTTGACAAAACAAGCAGTTGCCTTTGTCGAAAAAGAGAGATGATGCAGTGTATAGACTGCATGTTTTGGGCAATTTATGCAGTGTATAGACTGCATGTTTCGAGCAATTTATGCAGTGTATAGACTGCATCTTTATTAAAAAATGCGGTTTATATCATTTATTTATGCTATCTTTGCAATTAGAACAGAACAAAAGCAAAGATTATGGACAAGAATGTTATAAAGAAGATCATCCTTTGGCAGCAAGAATTTGTGGGCAAAGTGAAACTACAAGGACGCAGCATCAGTATGGAGGAAAACGCCAACTATGTGTTGGTGGGCATTCGTCGTGCAGGCAAGTCGTACATGCTTTATCAGAAGATCCAGAATCTTGTGGCACAAGGACATTCGGTGGAAGAAATCTTGTTTGTCAATTTTGAAGACGAACGTATCTCCGACATCCGCAAGGAAGAGCTGCATCTCATTCTTGAGGCCTATCGCGAGATGTTCAGCCATCAGCCGATCATCTTTCTGGATGAAATTCAGAACGTAGAAGGATGGGAGCATTTTGCCCGCCGGCTGGCAGACGAGAAATATCGTGTCTACATCACCGGAAGCAATGCCCACATGCTTAGTCGAGAGATAAGCTCTACATTGGGCGGAAGATATCTGACAAAGGAGATACATCCTTTCTCCTTTGAAGAATATCTGGAATATCAACAGGTGCATCTCACAAAATTCTGGGACCTGTCGCCTGTAAAAAACGATGTGTTGAGACTGTTTTCCGATTATTTCTACTATGGCGGACTGTCGGAAGTGTTCAACATGCAAGACAAAAAATCGTGGCTTCAGTCGGTTTATCAGAAAATTTTGTTCTCCGACATTGTTATAAGAAAAGGTGTGAGGAACGAGCGCAGCCTGCGCTTGCTTATAAGAAAGCTGGCTGACAGCGTGATGCAACCTACTGCTATAAAACGCCTGCAGAACATTCTGCAAGGAGACGGTACAAAAATAGCGAGAGAAACCATTGCTTCATATCTCGACTATCTGCATGAGTCGTTTCTCACATTCAGCATCAGTTCCTTCACCGACTCTATCTCCGAACGTGAGACGATAAAGAAGCATTATTTCTACGACAACGGCATTCTCAACCTGTTTCTCTTCCAGCCAGAGACCAAGCTGTTGGAGAACATTGTGGCCATAGATCTTTACAAGAGGTATGGCGAAGACTTGTATTATTATAACAAGAACATTGAGGTCGACTTCTGTGTGCCTAAAGACGGGCTGCTCGTTCAGGTGTCGTATCGCATGACAGAGGATGCGACACGAAACCGGGAAATATCTGCATTGCAGAAAGTGGGAAAGTTTCTTGATGCAAAGAGATGCATGATCATTACCTACGACCAAGAAGAGACTATAGCCTCATCCGAACTGGGCATGAACATAGAGGTTGTGCCGGTGTACAAGTTTTTGCTGGAAGAGGAGAAAGCATAAGCGAAGAGACCGTAAACCTTATTCAAAATAGAAGCTGAGGACGATCATCTTGGTGCGGGCCTCCTTCACGGCGTTGGCAAACTTGACGAGGTTCTTGTCGCGCAGCTGGGCAGCGTGGTTGGTGTCGAGGTTGTTGCCTATGCCGTACATAAACTTGAGCTCGGGACGCAGCTTGAAGAACGGCAGGTAGAGGTCGCAACCTACACCCACCTCGGCATAGAGGCCGTAGCGCTTGAGCTTTATGATGTCGCTGCTCTTGCCGCTGAGGTTGAGCATGGGGGTGACGCCCGCCATGAGGTAAGGGCGGTGGTTGTTGAAACGCGGGGCGGCGAAGATGAGGTCGCACGCCGTGGCGATGTATGCCGACTTGAGCTCCTGGCGCTGCTCGCGCGGTTGGCCGTCGGGGTCGAGGTCGGTGTGGTTGAGGAAGGTGAGATGGCGTGTGCCAAAATACATCGTTGGGGCGACACGCAGCTGCAGGTGGGTGTTGAGCCTCAGCTCACCGAGCACGCCGACGTTGAACCCCATGTCCCAACGGTCCTGGTCGACGCTTATTATCGCCTCTGACGTGGTGCCGTCTTCGGCTGTGACGATCTGGGGACCGGCGTTCACCAGCTCCATGTCCTGGAAGTGGGTGCCCACGACGACACCAAAATGGAAGGGTCGCAGGTCGGTGTAAGGACGGTTCTGCACCACACGGTCCTGTGCCACAGCCTGCGGGGCGGCGGCAACGAGGAAGAGGACAAGCAGCAATAAGCTATAAACAATTTTTCTCATAAGCAACAATTGGCGTTGAACCTTTTTCACATCGCGCTTCGCGACGTTTAAAACATCTCTATTTCGCGCTTCGCGCTCGTTGTTTTTTTACATTCTCGCGCTCCGTTGGAGCTTTTGCGCTTCGCGCGGTTTTTAAACATTAATGGCCATTAATTGAACATTAATTGTCATCAATTTTCGCGCTTCGCGCGGTTCTAAACATTAATTATCATTAATGACCCATTAATTATCATTAATACGCGCGAAGCGCGGAATATTGATGTTCATACTCCGCGAAGCGCCTGAGCACCTACGGAGCGCAAGAATGTTCAATTAACGGCCATTAATGTTCACCCCTCGCGCGAAGCGCGGAATATTGATGTTCATTAATGTTCAATTAATGATAATTAATGTTCACCCCTCGCGCGAAGTGCAAACATCAGTCATCCACCACGATGCGGCCCTCCACCTTGCTGTCTGCCGCCTGGCCCTTTGAGGCAAGCTCACGCAGATAGTCCATGATGATGAAGCGCAGGTTGTTGCTCTCGCTGTCGGGAGCCACCACGTCGGTCTTGGCCTTGAACGCCACCATCTCGTCGTTGCCCTGAGCCACATAGTCGAGCGTGGCAATGCGGTAAGAGCGGTTCTTGTCGACGGGCTGTCCGCCCACCGTGGCAGAGAGCAGCTTGCCGTCGCGGGAGATGTGCAGGCACACGCTGTGGCTCACGCCCTCGCCGCCGCGATGGGCAATCTGGGCGAAGAGCTCCAGCACCTTGTCGCCGGTGAGGGTGAGAAAATAGATCTTGTTGTCGAAGGGTGCCACGTCGAGCACGTCGCCCACGGTCACCTCGCCCTGAGGCAGCGCCGCGCGTATGCCGCCGATGTTGTAGACGCCGAAGTCGGGCTTCTCGCCAAACCGTGCTCCTCCCCATATCAGGATGTCAGACAAGAGGTTAGAGAGCTCGCTCTCTGGACGGTGCGACGCCATGTAACGGGCGGTGCGTCCCACCACCGGACTCATCTCCTTGTTCACCTCGTCGGCAAAAGGCTTCAGGAACGCAGCCGCCTGAGCGTCGGGCTGCGCGTCGTAACGTTTGTCAACAAGTATGCGTGAGCGCTCCACGCCTGTCATCTGCCAGTGTGAGGCACACGACGTGCAAAGCAGCAATCCCGCAACGGGAAGGGTTTTAAAAATTATTTTCAACATAACGATTGGTTTGTTTATCTGCAAAGACAGAGTGGACCGGGAGCAGAGGTGCAAGCGTGCCTGCAACATGTGCTGAGGAGCAGCCTGTCTTATGCAAGAGATAAGTTTAATTATCTGCAAAGTTACTAAAATTCATAGGTTTATCATCAATAAAGGCATTCAAAATTTGCGGTAATGAGAAAAAAGCAGTAACTTTGCACCGCTTTTCGGCGTAACCTATGGTGGGAAGAAGTGTTGCTCGCTACGTTACGTTGGGACGATAAACAAATTTAATTATCAAAATTTACAATGGATTTAATTAAAGTTGCTGAAGAAGCATTTGCAACCGGCAAGAAGTTCCCGGAGTTCAAGTCTGGTGACACTATCACAGTCGCTTACAAAATTATCGAGGGTTCAAAGGAGCGTATCCAGCTCTATCGTGGTGTTGTGATCAAGATTTCTGGTCACGGTGACAAGAAGCGTTTCACCGTTCGCAAGATGTCTGGAACTGTAGGTGTGGAGCGTATCTTCCCCATCGAGTCACCCAACATCGAGAGCATCGAGGTGAACAAGCACGGTAAGGTGCGTCGCGCCAAGCTCTACTATCTGCGCAATCTCACAGGTAAGAAGGCTCGCATCGCTGAGAAGCGTGTTGTCAACACCGAGAAGTAAGCACCTCCTTTCAGCCTAAGGCAGAAAAGAAATAAAAAAGAGACCAGCTAACACGTGTTCCACACGAATAGCGGTCTCTTTTTTTTATTTCTTATTGTATCTCTTTTTATCTCTTATTCTATCTCTTATTCTATCTCTATTAGTTATTTCACCTTTTTATTCTCTTTCTTATTAAGCTTTCACACACATTAAAAAGCTAACGAATTCTTCACTCTTCACTCTTCACTCTTCACTTAATATGCTCTTCACTCAAAGTTAGTATCCCCGTCTGCCGTTCCATGCAGCGCGTTCTTCAGTCCCTCCCAGTTTTGGAACCCCATGATGAGCGCGAGCCTGTCGAGCGTTTCAGGGCTTAGCTTCTCTGTGCCTTTAACATAGCCGGCGAGACGTTTGAACGCCTCTTTCCACTGCATGCTCTTCTTCACTTCCTGTGTTGTGGCATGCTCCAGTTTTTTCAGTTGGTTCAACATTTTTTCCATAACAATCTTATGCTTTTCCGAGACCGCAAAAGTAGCAAAAAAAACGGACAAACGAAACAATCTTAATGTTTTTATTTTGTTAAAAATAGAGATAAAGACGTGTAAAAAGCCGACAAAAAGTTTGTATATAAAAAATAATGTGTACCTTTGCAATAAGAAAGGCCCCACCCTGCGTGGAGACCAATCAAAAAAGAACAATAACATTATTAACATTTTTATTTTTTATATCATTATGGCTTACGTAATTGGTAACAACTGCATCGCTTGCGGTACATGTATTGACGAGTGTCCTTCTGGCGCTATCTCTGAAGGCGAAAAGTATTCTATCAACCCCGATGTGTGCACAGAGTGCGGCACATGCGCTGATGTTTGCCCCTCTGAGGCTATCAGCCTGGGCGAGTAATCGCGGGCGATTAGAAAGAAATATAATAAAGGCGTGTCATCACAGATGGCACGCCTTTTTTGCGTTTATAAGGTGTTGAGGAATTATAGCCAGTCAAAATCGGCATACACATAAAGTTTCTTCATCGCCTATTCCTTTTTAGAAGCTCGTTCCCTTGTCTTCAGACTCAAATCCTGCAAAGTCTTGCCCAACTTGTCTTCCTTGGCCAGCCACAGAATATCGTCATCCAACTGCAGGGCGTAAAGCACCCTGAGATAAATGCCGATGGCCACCGTTGGAACACCTTTTTCTATGCGCGACACAGTTAATGGAGAACAGGTTGCCCGTTCCGCCACCTGAGCCACGCTCAGATTCCTGCGCAACCGAGCCAACTTTATCTGCTCTCCCACCACTTGCATCTTTTGTTCCAATTTCCGTGGCAACTTGGTGCCCATTGTATTCTTAGCCATAACTAATCATATAATATGCAAAAATAATGCTTTTTATTTATTTAATGATAGGTTAGCATCAAAAAAAAAAACCACGAGCGCGAAGCGCGATGTAAGCATTAACCTTCGCTACAGTTCAGATATTTTCTCATTTCTTTCCCGAAGAGATGCTGCCGTTCTTTCTCAGCGTGATGGTGGTCTGCTGAAGCTTGCGGTTGGCATGGTCGAAGATGATGCCGGGGTTGAAGCGGCGGCCCTTGAAAGAGGTCTCGAAATGGAGATGCTCCGTTGTGGCGCGACCCGTGCGGCCTGTGAGACCGATGACCTGGCCGGCCTTGACCTTGTCGCCCACCTTGACGAGGTTTTTCGACTGGTGACTGTAGAGCGTCTCCAGACCCCATGCGTGCTTGATCACGATGCAGAGGCCATAGCCATAATAGGAGCTTGAGCGTGTGACCACGCCGTCGAAGGCAGCCACGATCTCGTCGTTGGGCTTCGTCTTGAGGTCAACGCCGGCATGGCGGCGACGGCCGCCATAGGGACTGATAACCTTGGCGCCGGGCAGAGGATAGGCCCAACGCTCCTTCTCTATGTTTGCGAGGTCGAGCTTATAGATGTCGCTCTTGGCAAAGGGGTCGGCATCGAGGTCCACGCCCGTGTCGTCGGCCACGTCGACATCGCCCTTTTTAAGCGTCTGCACGTCGACGAGCGCCCCTTTCTTTGTGCAGAGGAGCGTCTGCTTGTGCAGGCGGTGGCTCTTCAGGCCAAGCACGGTCTCGGGGTTTATGCGTGCGCCGTTGATCATGATGGAGAAGTCGAGATAGGTCTTGCCGTCTTTTGAGCCCACGATGGCGATGGTCTGGCCTGCCGTCACCACATCGCCCACGCTCACGAGGTTTTGGGCGTTGTTGCCGTAGACGGTCTCCAGACCGTTGTAGTGGCGAATGACGATGACGTTGCCATAGTCGGGGTGGTTACGCGAGAGACGCACCACGCCGTCGAACATGGCTTTCACGGCATCGCCCTCAGAGGAGACGATGGCCAGACGGTTGTCGCCACGCTTCTCGGCCTTGCCCACGGGCAGGGGGAAGGCATATTCTTTGGAGCCAAGAAGGCCCATCTCTATGCTGAACGCGTCAGACTGTGCGAAGAGGTGTGGGGTGGCTATGCTTATCTGCTGCTGCTCGGCTGCCGAAAACTTGTCCTTGGCGGGAGCAAAGGCCGACAGGGTCACAACGGCAGATAGGAGCAGGATGATTGTTCTCAGTTTCATTTTTTAGCAATTCAATTCAAGTTGTAGCAAAACGGTTGTGGCGTCACCCCTCGATCATGATGGCGTTGTAGATGCGGCCCGACTCGATGCCGAGGCGGCGTGCGGAGAAGAACTGGTCGCAACGGTTGTAGGTGCAGATGCCGCTGAGCTTTATGTTGGCCTCGTCGAGACCGCTCTGCACGAGCAGCTCGCGGTTGAGAAGGGCGAGGTCGAGGTGCCACTTCTCGCGACGCTCGGCGGCGCGGTCGAGGTTGAAGTCGGCGGCAGCAAACTGCTCATACACCTCGTCGCCCACCTCGAAGGCATCGAGGGAGATGCCGGGGCCTATGACTGCCACAAGGTCGGCGGGGTTGGTGCCATAGGCGGCACGCATGTCTACTGTCGCTTTATGGGTTATGCGGGCGAGGGTGCCGCGCCATCCGGCATGGACGGCACACACGGCGCGGTGCTTGGGGTCGTGGAGAAGAACGGGTATGCAGTCGGCGGTGGACACGCCCACACACACGCCCGGGACGTTGGTCATCACGGCATCGACACCCTCAAGAACCATCTGGCGCACGTTGTCGGGAAGGGCGCAGAACTCGTCGCTGATGATGCGCGTCTCCACACCATGGGTCTGGTGGGGAAGGATGAGATGGCGGCTGTCGATGCCCAGCTCCTTGCAGAGCAGCTCGCGGTTGGCTGCCACATGGGAAGGGTCGTCGCCGCAGAAGGGGTTGATGTTGAACGAGGCATAAGAGGAGCCTGTGCTCACGCCGCCGTGACGGGTGGTGCTGAAGGCAACGATGCCGTCGCCCATGTCGTAGGTCTTGAGTTGTGGTGTGTCATTCATCGCGGTCGTCCTCCTCATATTCAAAATCGTCAAGATATTCAATGTCGTCGGCATCTTCCACATCGTCGTCGTCAAGGAACTCGATGTCGTCTTCGCCCTCGGCGGCCAGCTCGGCGGCAAAGCGCGACATGTCCTTGTCGCGGTGAACGAGGGTGTCTTTGGCGGTGATCTCCTGCAGCTTGTTGCTCTCCGAGTTGAGCTCCTGCCACAGGATGTCCTTGAGCTCGGTGAGGCCCTGACCTGTGACCGATGAAATGAAGACCACGGGCAGGTCGTCGGGAAGGGTCTCGCGAAGCATGTCGCACAGCTCGTCGTCGAGCAGGTCACACTTGGTCACGGCCAGCACGCGGTGCTTGTCGAGCATGTCGGGGTTAAACTGCCGAAGCTCGTTGAGCAACACCTCATATTCTTTCTTTATGTCGTCGGTGTCGCCAGGCACCATGAACAGGAGCAGCGAGTTGCGCTCGATGTGGCGAAGGAAGCGCAGACCCAGACCCTTGCCCTCGCTCGCACCCTCGATGATGCCGGGGATGTCGGCCATGACGAACGACTTGTGGTCGCGATAGTCGACGATGCCGAGGCTGGGCTCAAGGGTGGTGAAGGGATAGTTGGCGATCTTGGGACGCGCGCTCGACAGGGCTGACAGCAGGGTCGACTTGCCGGCGTTGGGGAAGCCCACAAGGCCCACATCGGCAAGGAGCTTCAGCTCCATGATGACGGTCATCTCCTCCATGGGCTCGCCGGGCTGGGCGAAGCGCGGCGCCTGGTTGGTGGCTGAGCGAAACTGGAAGTTGCCGAGGCCGCCACGGCCGCCCTTGAGCAGCACCACCTCCTGACCGTCGTAGGTCACGTCGCACACATACTTGCCTGTCTCGGCGTTGTAGACCACGGTGCCGCACGGCACGTCTATATACTGGTCCTTGCCGTCCTTGCCGTGACACTTGTCGCGACCGCCGTTGCCTCCATGCTCGGCGAAGACGTGACGCTGAAACTTAAGGTGCAGCAGGGTCCAATAGTTGTGGTTGCCGCGCAGGATGACGCTTCCGCCATCGCCGCCGTCGCCACCGTCGGGACCACCGTTGGGGTTATATTTTACATGACGCAAGTGCATGCTTCCTCGACCGCCCTTTCCTGAGCGGCAATATATCTTCACATAGTCTACGAAATTAGATTCTGCCATATATCTTGTTTCCTTGTTTTTCTATATCTTGCAAAGTTACGGAAAAAAACGCGCATTTTGGCATTGACATGCAAAAAATGTTGGAGCGCGACATAAGGGATGCCTTTAATTAAGCTTTCGCATAAAAAAAACAAGCTTTCTTTCAGATGGTTACAAGCTTAAATAGCAGCTAACAATGTGAATAAATGAACAATATTTTTTTGCGCTTCGCGCATTTTTTAAACATTAATAGCCATTAATTGAACATTCTTGCGCTCCGTGGGTGCTCAGGCGCTTCGCGGAGTATGAAACATTAATTTTTCCGCGCGAAGCGCGTATTAATGATAATTAATGGGTCATTAATGATAATAACTCCGCGAAGCGCCTGAGCACCTACGGAGCGCAAGAATGTTTAAAACGACACGAGCGCGAAGCGCGATGTAAATATTAATCTTCACAAAAAAAATCAGCCTTTAAAAAACGTAAAAAGGAGACATGCCATGCGGTTGACACGTCTCCCTGACTTTTTTGCCGGATTTTCTGTTTATTCTATATGTGTGTTGTTCTAACGCCACTCGGTAGTGGCCATCGTGTGGTGCGACCGGCAAAACCGATTGCTGCGGGCCTTGGCCGTTGGCTATCGCGCACCAGAGCGCATGTGTTCTCGCATCTTCTTACGCAGCTTTATCGCCTCCTTGCTGTTGGTGCCGTGGCTGCTGCGACGGGTGCCGAAATGGGGCTGTCTGTGCTTATCTTCGCAATAATGGGGCTTGTGCTTATCTTCGCAATAATGGGATTTGTGCTTATCTTTACAACAATTGGGTTTGTGCTTATCTTTGCAACAATTGGGTTTGTGCTTATCTTTGCAATAATGGGGTCTGTTCGGCCCTTTGCAGCTCTGGTGGCTGTATTGGCGCGGATATTTTGCGTAGATGTAATGAACGTAGGCATCGTTGTGCCAGCCTATGGGGCGATAGAAACAGCGGGCTTTCTTATAGAGCTTCCACTGGGCGGGGGTGAGCAACGCCTTCATGTGCTTGTTGCGATATTTCCATCCTGTGGTCTCGATGTCGCGATAGCTGGTTATGCCATTGAGGTAGGTGAGGTTGAGCTGCAAGATGCTGTTGCGCTGGCTGGGGGTGAGGGCCAGCTCAAGGGCCATCTTGTCGGTTATGTATTGTGCTTCACCACGAACGTCCAACAGTCTCTGTGCGCTTGCTGACAGCGTGAGGGTCAGCGCGGCCATTATGGTAAGGAATAATCTTTTCATAGCGTTTTCTTTTTTTATCGGGTTATGAAATGTTGTCGCTTATCTCTTTTGTTTCCTGTTTCTTCCGTTTCCTGTTTCTTCCGTTTCCTGTTTCTTCCGTTTCTTGTTTCTTCCGTTTCTTGTTTCTTCCGTTTCTTGTTTCTTGAAAAAGAATCATCTCCTTTCGATGTTGCAAAGTTAGCTTGTTTAAGCGAATAAAAAAAGAGGAAAAACTATAAACGGTGATGGGGAAAACCATATTGTAGCGGGGGTTTCCCCCACCCTGCCCTTCTAAAGGCTATTGATAAGGGTAAGGAGATAAAAAACAGGCATGAAATGTTCATAATTGAACTTACGCAAATAAAATAGGGACAACGATCTCAAGCAAGCGAAATAGGGACAACAATCTCAAGCAAGCGTCGCCGAAGGCGGCGAATATCCATAACCGCGGGTGAAGAGAGCGAAGCGAACGGAACCTGCGGTTCCACCGTGACCAAACGAAGCGTCCTCGAAGAGGGCGAACATAAAGAAGCCTTTTAGCAATACCCCATATGTTCGCCCTCTTCGAGGACGACACCATCTCTTCTATAAGACCGCAGGCTTCACAGCCTTCGGCTGTTCAACCCGCGGTTATGGATATTCGCCGCCTTTGGCGACGCTTGCTTGAGACAAAACACTTTTTCATATATGTTTATTATGCATTTGCGAAAATTTAGTTCATACCCTTTAAAAAAAATTCACGCGTCTTGCGCTTGAAATATTTTATCACTAGTGTCTTTCCTTTATAATATGGTACTAAAGGAAATTTAGAATTTATGGTATCCGCTTTCTGAATTGCACTGAGTGCCTCATCAAATTTTTCTTGGTACAGTAGCGCACCTGCCAGTTGCGAAAGACAATATACATCCATTGGATATTTTGTCAACAACTGGCGCAGTACTTTTTCCTCCTTTTTGTCCTCGTGAAAATCTGCGAGTTCTTCAATTCTTTTTACAATTTTTTCATGTTCTTAAAGGGTTACTAATTTAAAGTAATGCATTTCGTGTTATC
>ERZ791573.567-NODE-567-length-20372-cov-2.444603_pt1 | contig 20372 bp, 11 predicted proteins | sample MGYA00509971_ERZ791573 | MGnify/ENA primary metagenome ERZ791573 (study PRJEB30046, sample SAMN00791921) | human gut metagenome | study: EMG produced TPA metagenomics assembly of the A metagenome-wide association study of gut microbiota in type 2...
ACCCGGATAAATCGGAGCAATCTCAATATTACGGTCATTATAGTCACACATCACATAATCCACATAATCTTTCACGGCGTTGCCATCGATTACACAACCTTCAGAAGACATATCTCTCAGATTTCCCAATATATAAGCGATATTGATTTTATCGGGCATTATTCTCTTCATCTCATACATAAGCCGGGCAGCATATTCAGGCGATTTAGTAGCCCAGAATCCGGGAGGAGTAGGAACTTGCGGATTATCATATTCATCATCGTAGAAAAAGCCATCCAGTCCATAAGTATCACACACTGTTTTCATGTAACGTGCAAAAACCTGTGCAGTTTCAGGTTTAAGATTAGCTATACTTGCATGTGTATGGTCGGCCATAATACCAAGAATAATCTTCATACCACGATCTTGCAGAGGTTTCAGATATTTATCCTTGTTATTCAATATCTTCACGATATTGTCATTATGCAAAGCATGCACAGTTCCGGTTTCCTGGTCAAGTACGATATTATCGCAGAATAATACCACATAGTCAAAAAGATATTTCTTGGAATCCTTCAATGTAAAACACAGATGATTCAGCGGGTTTGTTTCATTTGTTTCAATAACACTGAAAAGTTTCACTGCATTTTCTCCCTTGAAATTGTCTCCTAAATTCTCCAGAAGCTTGACAAAGATCAGGTAAGAACTGCTTTTCTCAGAAAACTTCAGCGATCCTTGTGTGACTTTAGCCTGCAAGGGAATTACATAAGTCTTACCGGCTTCCATCTCCTCGGTAGTAGTAAAACTTACCTTCAGTCCTTCAGATACTTGAGTATTTTCAGGCAATGTCATGGCGCCTCCGGCACTTAAAAGGACATTACCGGAAGGAAATGCAGCAAAGTCGTTTTCTGTTTCCTCATTATAGCGTTTCAGTACTTCTTCATCATAAGTCAAGGTCACTTCCGAAACAGAAGAAGAGGGCTTCGTAGCCTTCAGCAACAAAGTGACATCCTTGCTAGTACCAGCCTGTATTTCAAATGATGAAAACTCTGTTCTACCATCTATATCAGCCAAATAGCCCATCTGGTCAGACGATACTTCAAACTGACTTTCATCAATATATTTTGCATCAAATTCCGTTTCACTGCACGCTGTAAACAAGCCTCCGTATAGAGCAAACAGGATGGCAGTCAAACCGGTTTTATATAAATTATGTTTTTTCATATAGTCATATTTTTAAGAGTCATTACACTAATTATTCCGGAAGCTCTACATAGTTCCATACCAGGCTTTCCGAAGCTGTGGCATTATTGCCATTGGTTGTATAATCCTTCACGGTATCTCCCATTCCATCATTAAATTTCCAATAAGATACCAATCCTTCAGAATCCGGAGAAATACGATAGAAATGGTTTGCAGCGCCGATTTCCTCTTCTGTCAACACCCGGTTCCAGATACGGCATTCAGCTATCGAACCGTCCAGATAACGCTGGTCGTTATAAGAATAACCAATCCAGAAACAGCGAGGCTTTCCATCCGATTCATCCGAATGCTGAACTCCCCAGTTTACCGGTCCGGCAAATTCTTTGAACACTTGCTCACTCTTTTTACGTCCATTAATGTACACCTGTATAGTCTTGGTATCACCATTAAAAGTTACCGCCAGATGATTCCATACCCCTGCTCTTACAGTCCAGTCCGAAGCAGTAACATTGTCTCTGCCATCTGCTGCAATCTGCAACTGATTGCTTGGTATTGCATTGTCTCCAAGTCGAATCAGGAAATGGTCTTCAATACCCATAATAGTCGTAATTTTGGAGTCTCTATCATTTGCAAAAGCATCCACCTTAATCAAGGCTTCCGCAGTCAGTGTATGCAAGTTTTGAACTACCGAAGGATTTTTCCAGTCTACATACACATTATTATTGCGCAGGTTGGCAGCCCAGTTTACAAGTGCGGCCTTTTTAATCACATAATAAACCGCACGTTGGCTATCCAATATATTCACATCCGATGAAACGATAGCAAGAGGAAGGACATAAGTCTTTGTAAAGTCAAGTTGATCCAGTTTTACAAAATCAATCGCAAGTCCCGAAGCTGTCACCTCACCAGCTTTGATTCTTACCGTCAGATCATCAATCTTATAAAAGCCGGCAGGCAGCAGTTCTGCATTATCGTTGTTCAGTGAGTTATATCGGTTTACCAGACTTGCATCCACTCCGTATGTTACACACACATCAGTAGAATGAGGTTTGGTAAGATAAGTCTTTACCTCTCCTTCTTTTTCAGCTTCACCTGCTTCCACATCGACCAGCACCATTTCTACTTTATCTGTTTCGCCCAAATAGACACAGTTGTCGTAATTTTCTATATCATCCTGGCAACCAGCCAAAAGGCCTGTTCCCAATAAAGCTGTACACAATACAGCAGTATGTATAAATTTCATATTCATTATTTTTTAGACTTTATTTAACAGATGGATTTAAAATAGAAATCATTTCTCTCACGTTTTTGTAATTATATCCGGAAGAATAATAATCCGATGCTACGTTATAGACTCCCACCGCGTCAAGCTGGTTTTCGAAGTGCTGCTGTACAGCCCATTGTCCAAACGCCTGCATAGTCAGATTTGTATTCTTCACATCCGCTACCGCTCCATATTTTTGTCCATATTCCAACAGATAACTTTGAGCCAGGATATACGACAACTCACTTCCGCTTGTAGCTGTCTCTCCGGAAACGAATATTGTATTACACTTGTCAAGGATGAAAACACCTTCATACAGATTTTCCGGATTTCCCAGGAAAAGCAACATCTTTTCCGGATTACGCTCTTTCCAGTCGTTTACCATATTGATAAAGTTGTTCTCATTTTCCTTATACTCTTTCTTCTCTTCTTCGGTCATATAAATAGGCAATCTTCCTTTATACTTGATGCAAATACCATCATACTGATATTTGTTTGCCAGAGAAAGAGAATACGCCAGTGTATCTGTCAGGAACTGTCGGAATTCCATCGCTACCGGTTCATTTTCCGGAGCCTCGTTTACCATGTTGTTATATATGGTCTTCAACTGGTCAAAATCAACATCATAAATCACTTTCATGCCTTTTTCATCACGAATCTGATTGATTTCCTGCATTTCCGACTTCACCAGTTTGTCCGGATACATCAATGATACCACATCAATGCTGTCTGGAATATCAGTCAGATGATGAGCTCTTGAATAAGGCTTTTTCTCACTGTTGTCAAACCAGGCATACACCCACTTATGACTGGTAGTTCTATATTCACGCAAATTAGCCAGATAGCGCGCATACAAATCCGGATTCTGCTCTTGTATATTTGTTTCGTTTACAGTAAATGCTTCAGTATCTGTCCAGTCGCTACAAGCAGTGCACAAAGCTCCAACAGCCCACACAGCACCTACCATCAGTTTTGAAATAGAGTTCATATCAAAATCTTTTTTATTCATATAATATTAAATTCCAGGTTTACAATCCCACCACACACAAGTGCTCATATCGTCAGTTCCAGACAGATATTTAGAGACAGCCTCCTGCACATTGTTCTTATTGCTCACATATTCGTCAGACGGATAAGGCATACGGCGTGCACCACGTTCAGAGTCTACCCGACCTCCACTCTTGTTTCCGGCAGAAGTAGCAGGAATCAGTTTCGGGTAACCGGTACGGCGGTAGTCAGCCCATGCTTCATTTCCAAGTGTCCAGTTCGCAATCCATTTCTGTACAATGATACGTTCCTGTTTTTCATCCAGAGAAACTCCGTCGTTCCATCTTACCGTTATATTGGAAAGAGTACCCGAGTATGAGTTTGCCCCTTCAGGATCATTGTATTTTTCCGGCTGCATATCGCATTCCAGATAACTTCCAATTTCAGCGTTCCATTGTTCAAACGACTTGGTAATACCTGTTTCATAAAGAGATTTTGCAGTAGATTTCTCATACGGATTGGTGAATCCCTGTACAGCCAGTGCCTCCGCTCTCAGGAAATAAACCTCAGAAGCATTCATCCAGATTACAGGATCTGTTTCCGCTACGTTTATACCCGAATACTTGCGGGCATTTTTTCCAAGTGTGCTCAATTCTATTCCTCTGCGAATACCCACATATTCAGGCCATCCGAATTCCGATTTCACAAAATACTTTTCACGGCGGTTATCCTGATATCCGTTCATATAGCATATAATATCCGCTGCAGCATGGCTGTCACCACCTGTCATACTACCCTCTGCCGAGTTATAGCGGGAAGCCACATAAATAGGATTCGAGCCACTCATAAAGTAGTTCCACTGTGCATTGTGATCATTTTCTTCCATATATCCGCCGTTTTCCGGATTCATCGCTTCCACAAACATTGCCTCAGCTTTCGCTTTATCTGCATATACAATACGCATTGCAAGTCTCATTTTCAATGAGTTTGCAAAACGGATCCATTTTTTGATATCTCCCTTGAATACATAATCCGCAGAAGACGGCAACTGATATTCCGGATTATCCACCAACTTGGCATTCAGCATGTTCACTGCCTGAGTCAGTTCCTCAAAAAACTTATCGTATACTTTTTCTTGCGAATCATAAGGTGTTTCTACCTTTCCGTCCTTACCAATCTGAGAGTAAGGGATAGGACCATACGTATCGGTCACACGGCTCATGGCAGCCACCTTGATGATATTGGCAATCATCAGAGGAATATTGTCACCCGATTCTTCACACAATTTCTCCACCACTGTCAGATTTGTATACAGCACAGGAATAATTCTGTCCGATTTCATAAAAACATTCGTCCAGTTATCGGTAGGATTATAATTGGAAATGGTATTATCCCATCCGCTTGCTTTCGAATCTGCATAATATCCTCCCATAGGTCCACCGAGCAGACAGTCTGTAAACTGAGCCGTATTCACATCAGGAGAAATCACACAACCGGCTATATTACTCATCGCAGAACTCAGTCCGTATCCATCCGGTGTCAAATCACCAGGCTGGCAAGGATTAGAATTGATTTCAAGATAGTTGCCTGTACAAGAGACACAAGCCACAGCCAGAGTTCCTACTAATATTTTATTCATTATACGTTTCATGAGTTTTTAAAATTTTAAGGTTACACTACATCCCACATTACGAGTAGAAGGCATCATAAAATAATCGATTCCCTGATAGAAATTATCAGTAGACGCAACGCTTTCCGGGTCAAATGGAGCCTTGCAGTAAATCATCCACAAGTTACGTCCCACCAGAGACACAGTCAGGTCGCATACATCTCCCAGCATCTTGCGAGGGAATGTATAGCCGATAGAAGCTTCCTGCAGGCGTACATTGGTTGCCGAATAAGTATAATACTGTGCCACAGAATCTCCACTACCGATTGTACGATACCAGTTTTCCGGAGTAACACGATCGTTTCCATTTACCAGAACGTAACCCAAATCACGTGCTTCAGCAGTACTTTCAGATACTCCGAAGTCGTCCAGAATAGCCTGAGTACGAGAGAATACGACACCTCCCAGACGAGCCGAAACCATAAATCCGAAATTAAAGTTCTTCCATGAGAAGCTGTTGCGCCATGCCATATTTGCTTTCGGCAACACACTACCCAATTTTATGTAATCATCCGAGCTGGCAATTTTCTCAGTCACCGGACGTCCGTTTTCTCCGATATAGATGTTACCCTTGTCGTCGCGGCGCAAGTCCATATTCGAATATACATCTCCCATCGATCCGCCTTCTTTCAGCAGGAAGCGTGTAGAAGCCAGACCACCCATGTTCAATGTGCTGATAGAGAAAGATTCACCTGTAGCCGGATTTATTACATTATCGGCCAGTGTCAGAATTTTGTTCTGGTTAGCAGAGAATGTATAGTTGCTGTTCCAAGTAAAGTCTTTCCATGTTTTTTCATAACCCAAGGCCAATTCCACACCCTGGTTACGTACGGCACCTGTCTGGATATATAGTTTCGAATAGCCGGAAACACCAAGCTCCGGATTAAAAGTCTGGTTTTTTGTCACCGTATGATAGTAAGTCAAATCCAGGTTAAAGTCTTTCAGGAAACGCATGCTGAGTCCCACTTCCCAAGACTCTGTACGTTCAGGCTTCAGGTTATACAACGGATACTGTGTAGTGTTACTCCACTGTCCGGTACTTTCGTTCCATTCATAACGAGGGTTTGCAATATATCTCTCAAAAGCAGTACCTACCGAAGCAAACGAAGCTCTCACTTTCATGTACGACAGATAATCCTTGTTTACATTAGGCATCAGTTCCGACAGTACGACAGAAGCACCCACCGAAGGATAGAAGAACGATTTGCTTTTAGAGTTAGGCCCGGCCAGCTGAGAAGGCCAGTCGTTACGTCCGGTCAGTGTCAGATAATAAGTACTCTTATATCCAAGTTCGGCCGAAGCAAACAAAGACTGAGTCTGCTCTCTCCATCCATCTTCAATTTTCATTGTTTTTCTGACACTCAGGTTCTGCACGTAGAATCCGTTGGACAGTCCCGGTTTTTCTCCTTCAAAGTTTTCGTCGGCAATAGGACCTCTGTTTTTCAGGAATTCATATCTCATGTCAGTAAACGATCCACCGAGGTTGGCCTGGAAAGACCATTTTTCACCAAAATTCTTATTGATGTTTACCAGGAAGTCTGCATACAGCTGACGGTCTGCACTCTTTTCTATAGCATACAGACCACGGGTAGACAATTCAGTCATCTGCGTATTTGTACCCGCATAGAATTTCTCTGTATACTTGTTGTTCGAATTATCCAGACGAACACGTCCGCTCACGCTCAACCAGTCCAGAATCTTATAGTTCAGGCTGGCATTAAACATATATCTGTCTTTCCGGTTATTACGAAGCTGACGGTAGTTTACCCAGTAAGGGTTCTGCATCACCATACCCGCATCACCTACCGGCCAGTATTGTGTGTTCAGCTTACGCACCGGATCATAGCGTTCATACATTTTGATGTCTTCCCAGTCATTTCCGCGAGGAAACAGATAAGCTCCTACAATCGGGTTATTATAGACACCCTGGTTTACCATGTTCTGGTCTCCCTGCATGATATAGCTTGCAGACACATCCAAGGTCATCTTGTCATCCAGGAAAGAAGTCGTATTACGGAAAGTAAAATTGTATCGGTTGTATTTGTTATTGGGAACAATACCCTTAGAGTTTACAGCCGATGCTGAAGCATAAGTCTGGTTCTTATCCGTACCGGTAGAAAGAGAAATACTTTCCGTACCGGTTATACCTGTCTGGAAATAATCACTTACAGGGTCATAACCATAGTAATTATACTCATTCAGAGCCTTTCCCCAGCTGCGTGTAATGTCGGCAGAAGACCATGAGCTTCCCGTACCATAACGGTTCTGGAAACTGGGTGCCACAAATACATTCGAAAATTCGGTATTACTGTTTACGGTAATCCGTACACGTCCTTCCTTACCTTTCTTTGTGGTAATTACAATGGCTCCGTTTGCCGCATCCGAACCGTACAGCGCAGCTGCAGCCGCACCGGTCAGCACCGACATCGATTCGATATCTTCCGGGTTAATATCTGCAATCGGTTCAGTAGCACCTTTCGAGTCAAACTCAGTACCTCCTTTATTGTTGGCAGAAAACATCGGAACACCGTCAATTACATACAAGGCATTAGAAGACTGCATGATTGATTTGGTACCACGCATCACTACCTTCGAGATACCTCCCACACCCGAAGAAGAAGCATTAATGTTTACTCCCGCTACTTTACCGCTCAACGAGTTCACAAAGTTCACATCCTTGTTGGATGTCACATCATCGGCGTTTACCTGCTGTACGTTATAAGAAAGAGCTTTTTCCGAACGTTTGATACCCAAAGCAGTCACCACGACTTCTTCCAGCACTTCCGTATCTTCTTTCAGTACAAGTTGCGACAACTTAGGATCCATAGCCGCCAAAGTCATCGTTTTATATCCGATGTACGACACATTCAGTGTTGCATCCTCCGGCACATTTTCCAGAGAAAACTTTCCGTCAAAATCCGTAATTGTACCATTGGTTGTTCCGTTGACCAGGATACTTGCACCGATAATCGGCTCTCCGTTGGCATCAACTACTGTACCGGAAATGTTCCGGGGTTTAGACGATTTAGCCTGCGCTTGCTGACGTAAATAAACTTTTTCCTTGCCTATTTCAAAAGTTACATTCGAACCGGCAAACAAACGTTTCAGCACTTCGGCCAATTCTTCGTTCTTGGCAGTTACAGTGACCTTCTTTTCCGGATCTACCGTCGGACGACTGTATGCTACACTCAGACCTGTTTGTTCTGTGATGACATCAAAAACTTTCTCAAGTTTGACATTTTTCATCTCTAAGGATACTTTTTGGCCGTAGGATGCCAACCCCGATGCCATAAAGAAAGCAAAAGCAAATAGATATCTGCGTTTCATAAATTAGATAGTTTATGTTTTAATAGTATTTTGTTTTTCTGTATAAATTCAACGGTTTTTATCAATTGACACATAGATGAAACAAACGGGTGAGGAAAAATTCATTTTTTTTCTCATTTTTTTTGCAATCCGCTTTTTATCAGGCCAGAGATATCCACACAAAGAAACGGCTGCCTCTTCCGAAGCAGCCGTTTCCTTATTCTGTCAGATCAGTCAGTTCAAACCATCCAGATCAGTCCAACTCCTCTACATATACCTTTTTTTCCTTTTTCTCATACCGGAAAGTCAAAGGAGATATCATCTCCAGTTCAGACAAGACACTTTCCAGAGTAGCGTTTTGGGAAGACAATGTAATCAGTATGTTATCAGCCAGATTTGTGTCCACTACAAATTCCACATCAAACCAGCGTTCCAGCTTCACCATCACATCTTCTATCCGTTCGTCCTTGAAAGATAAGATATTATCCTTCCACACCGACGAATTTCCCACATTCTCTACCTTGTTTATCCGATACATGCAGGTAGCCTTGTCGTACACAAAACTTTCTCCCGGATGCAGCCTCACTTCATCTCCCTTTGCAAGTAGCATGTCAATCTTTCCTTCATCCAGTTCCACAGTGATCTGTTCGTTTTCAGAATAAGCATTGACATTAAACGATGTACCCAGCACTTTCACTTTCGTATCTCCCAGCTTCACGATAAACGGACGGTTCTCGTTTTTGGCCACTTTAAAGTAAGCCTCTCCTTCAAATTCCACTTCGCGGTCTCCGAGTCCGAACTGCACAGGATACTTCAGATGCGAATCCGAGTTGATATACATACGGGTACCATCCTGAAAAGCCATCTGAATCCGTTCTCCCTTCGGTACATATAGTTCTTCCAGCGGACCGGTACCAAACAGGTTCACCCGGGAATCCAGACGGAAATACAGACCTATCACCAGTACCAGTGGCAATAATACCGCAGCCACCCTTCCTACATATCGTTTTATCTTTCTTCTTCGGATTCTGCTGCATATCACCTCCCACATTTTATCCCCGGGTATTTCATGATTCACCAGAAGTTCCGCATCCTCCTGCGAGAAGTGTTCACACTCTTTATAAAAATGTTCCGAAAAGTACTCCGAACCTTCTTCCGTAGCCAGCCATCTTGCTACCAGCCTCGCCTCCTTCTGAGTTGCAAGTCCGACGAGCACCTTTTCTATTGTTTTTTCATCCGGTCTATCCATTGTTTTCCTATTTGTCTTTTTGAGTTAGACACCTATCTTGCCAATAAGGACTATAGCAATGACAATTATTAACAATTCCTTCAAACACAATCTGAGGAATTTCAACGATTCCGAATAATGCGTTTTCACCGTATTGACAGACAAATTCATGCGTTCCGCTATCTCGGAGTTACTCATTTCCTCCTTCAGCTTCAGCAGACAAATGGTCTTCTTTTGTTCGGGAAGTTTTTCTATAGCCTTGTAAACCAAGTCCATTCTCTCCCTCTTCTCCATCTTTACAATCAGATCATCCTCGTATTCAGACATCCCCTGAGCAATTTCGTATTTTTTTTCAAGTGCAGAAGTTTCGTTCCTTATCACATTGAGTACATAATTCTTTGTCATTGTAAACAGAAAATTCTTCAGACTTATGTCCACATTCAAGTCCGAACGATACTCCCACAAACGCACGAAAACATATTGTATCGCATCCTCTGCTTTGTCCTTATCCATCAAATACCGATAAGACAAGGCATACAGCAAACGGTAATATTTATAATATACCTGAGTAAAAGCACGATGGTCTCCTTCTTTTATAAAGCGGTATAACTGTTCATCCGAGTAATCCAAACTTCCGGTCAATTTCATATTACAAATCCACCCTAAATTTAACTATAACCATAAGCACATACTCTCTATCAGGTAAAATTAATCTATGCAAAAGTTCTTCGAACCATCAGTCAAAGATAAAGAGAAAATCAATCACCGCAAAAAGTTACAGTCAGTTTCTCCGTTCCCGTATGCGCGGCAAACTCCGGTGCATAAACCGACTGTACCGAAGCCATACCTGCCCTGTACGTACCGCTACGGTCGATATATACGTCATACTCCAGCACGTAAGTACCTTTTCTCATCCGGTCGATAAAAAACTCGGTCGATGCGTCACGGCTCACCCGGTAGCATCCCGTACCACCGATGCGGCAATATCCCGACAACTGTTCCACCGGCTCCATGCAGGCAGCCCGTTCATCCTTCACCCGTACAAAGTCCATGTCGCGGTCGGCACGCACCGTCAGTCTCACCGTCAGCTTGTCTCCCGGTTTCAGCACCGTCTGTCCGTCTGCCGGCTTTCCCTCTTTCCGGTACTCCCGGTCTACATACAGTCCGTGCCCCTCATCTGCCTTCAGCCGGTCCATCTGTTCCGTATATTGTGCATACACGGCTCCCCAGCCTATGCCCTTTCCGGTCTTTTCCACTATCACACGGTCCACCTTGGTCTCCTTGCCTTCCCAGCTCCGGCGCACATAGCCTAAAGCATCCTGTGGGGTTTCCCATACCGTCTTGCCCACGGTCGCCTTCATCTGTCCGGCTTCCTCCATCCGATGTTCTCCGCCACACAAGAACGCATACACCGCATCCGCCGTAGCAATCGGAGTCTCCCATGCCTGTACCTGCTTCTGCTTCAGCAGCCATCGCTTCATCTCTCCCTCCATCCGTTCGTCCGGAGCCAGCCGGTGAATCGCTTCCAGGGCAGCCGTCTGGGCAGGAATCCGGTAACTGCTCCACGAATAGGCCGCCTTCGGTGTGTCAAAGTAGCGTCCCATCTCCTTGCTGTACACCGTATACTCTTTTACAGACTGCATCAGCTCTGCCGCCTTCCGGGTTCTGCCGCAAGCCTGCATCACTATTGCATGCATCGCTTTTTCATAAATGCCATACACCTTCTGCTCTTCCACCCGGTCCAGTATCCAGTCCACTTTCTTCTGCTCCGGCAGACTCACTTTATCCGGGCACAAAGCCTGCATATACAGCCAGCGTACCGTCTCCGTACGGGGAGCTGCCTTACCCTTTCCTTCCTTCTCCATTTTCCGAAGCTCCTCATACTCTTTCTCCACCTCTGCCTTCAGGTAATTCATGGCCCGCACATACATCGGTTCCGCTCCCAGCTCCAGTTTTCCGGTCAGCACATACAGCCGGCTCAACAGTTCGGCAATCTGTGTCGTCACATACAGATTCCCTTCCATGCCGCGGTACCAGCTCCACGAACCGTCTTCTCGCTGCAAGCCCTTCAGTTTTTCCACTGCCGTCCGCAATTCCTGTTCCCGGATGTTCCGGTCGAACAGCCGGACTATCTGTCTCCGTTGTTCCGTTTCCTTCATCGCTTCTGCCAGCCAGGGCATTTCCTCCTCCAGCAGCCCTTTCAAGTCGGCATTCTGCTCCAGCGGACTCTGTGTATGCTCATCCAGTGTCCCCGCAGCTTCCCAAGCCTTCCATACCTCTTCGATACGCGGATTCAAATCCACAAGATGCGCAGCCAGACTCTGTGCATAGTACGCCGAAGCCCAGGCAATGGCATCCTCCGAAGCCGGATTCCCCAATGCCGGCAAAGCCTGTACCACATACCAGTCCGGATTGGCTGTCATCTCCACCGTCAGTCTTCTGTCGGCAGCTGTCTCGCTCTGTCCGTTGAACAAATCCTCCGTCTTTATCACCAGCGTATCCGCTCCGTCCAGTTGCAGCGGAACTGTTTCCGTTACCCACTGCTTGTCGGTCAGCACCGGCAGATACCGCTGCTCGCCGTCGGTATGTGCACCGGCTTCCGCCACCACCTTGCACACCAGTACCTCATGGCGTCCGTTTGCTTCAAAATCGAAATACACCTGTCCGGTTTCTCCCTTTGCCGTACGGAATTTCTTTTTGGCAGAAAAGACCACCTTGTCCGTCATCGGATCGGTCAGTTGCAGACGAACTGTCCCTTTCACCTCTTCTTCCGACAAATTCACCAGCGATACCGCCACCTGTGCCCGGTCGCCGGCACGCACAAAACGCGGCAAGTTAGGCTGCACCATAAACGGCTTCGAAGCCACCACCGTATCCGTCATCAGTCCGTAGTCCATGGCTTTTGTATGGGCAAATCCCATCCACTTCCAGGTCGTCAGTGCATCAGGTAACGTAAATACCATGCTCACTACCCCTGCCGAATCCGTACGCAGTTGCGGATAGAAGAAAGCCGTCTCGGCAAAGTTCGTTCTCAGCGGCATGTCTATCGGAGCATCCGGTCCTTCTGCCGTTGCCTCTCCATTTCCTCCTACCGGCACCATTTCCTCCTCAAAGACCACATCCGTCAACTTCGCATTCTTCGGTGCCGCATATTTCACTTCCACCGCATTTCTCGAAAACGCCGGCCTTGCCAATACACAATCTTCCGTACTCTGAACCGTTTCTTCATAATCGCCGAACGTCGGTTTCCACAGCCTGCTGTAGTCTCCCCACTCATCCAGCCTCAGTCCACTACCTGCATAATGGTATGCAAACGGCACATACATTCCCGCACGCTGTCCGTTCCACATCGTTCCCGTAAACACATACGGCACTGCCCGGTTAAAATACAGTCCGAATCCCCAGCTATGTCCGTACAGTCTGTCCAGCGAAGCATCATACAGCACTGCCATCACATTGGCACGCACCGGCTTGCCGTCCTTGTCCACAATCTGCATCCGCCATTCCTCCTCTGTGCCCGGAGTCAGACGGTCGCGGAAAGTCTCCCACTTCATCCGGAGCTGCTTCTCCGGTTCGGGACGTACCAGACGCTCCTGGCGGCTGTGCCATACCCCTTTCTTCATAAAGGCCATGTTCACTATCACCCCGTCTCCATACTCCTTCCGATACGGATACGACAATTTCACCACCTCGTTGCTCAGATTCATCCGTTCCGATTCGATACGTCCCTCTTCAGTATACACATCTACAAACAGATACACACTGTCTTCGCTGCTTCCCACATACAGATCCACCGCATTCTCTTCGCTCCACGGTCCCTTTTCATCCCGGTAAAACCATTCCGTTGCCACTACCGGCATCCGTCCCGTATGCAGCGAGCACCACACAAAGTCCTGCTCCGTCTTCCCTTCTCTTCCGGCTTCATCACAGGCCGATGCCTCCATCCGGTACATACCGTCGGGCAAGTTCCACACAGCGGCAGGCGAGAACGCTTCCTGTGCCTTCCGCTTCCCTTCGTACACCAGCTTTCCTTTCTTTCCGTCTTCTCCCCGTTCAAACACCCGGAAAGTCACCTCCGTATCCACCGGCATTCCGTTCAGGTTCTGCACCCGGAAGACCATCTCTTCCTTCTTCTCCCGCACCATTGTTTCGCGCAGTCCCTCTATCTGCAGTCCGATGGAACAGCTGCCCACCGGCAGCACCATCTGTCCCGCCTGAGTTTCTCCGGCTCCATTGGTCACCTCCGCCTTCAGCGTATACGCATAATAAAAATAGGATCCTTTCCGGAACATTTCACTCTCCGGACGGGTGAGACATACCTCTACAGCAAACCGTCCTTCGGCATCCGTCCTTACCGTTCCGTGCTGAATCTCCTCTCCCTGTCCGCCGGGCATCCAGAACCAGCGCATGGCACGCGTCATACGGAAGTCCACCTCCGCATTCCGCACCGGCGCCCCCGCAAAAGTCAGTGCCCGTCCTTCCACGCGCAGACTGTCCCCCCAGGTATACGCCTTTTCCACCGGTGTAAACGTCACCTCAAAAGTGGGCCGTTTATATTCTTCTACCTTTATATAAGCCGAAGTTCCGAAAGCCTTCACCAGTGCCTCTCCCGGAAGCACCTGTTGCGGCAACACCAGTTCCGCAGCAAACGTACCCCATTCATCGGTACGCACAGCCGTTTTCTTCCATTCCTTTCCGTGCAGCACCAGCACCGCTTCATCCGTCTCGTTGGCAGCCACCTGCAACGAGTCCCCCCGCTGCCGGTATACCACACCCGATACCCGTACCGTCTGTCCCGGCCGGTACAGCGAACGGTCGGTAAAGAGCGATGTCCTTCTTCTCCATTCCTTTTCCGAGGTTACTGTCTGCCTGTACAAAGACAGAGACCCGATGGCCATAAAGTCATTCCCCGGAGTCCGCACATTGCACAATAGCTCCCTGCCCTCCGGCACTTCTATCCGTACACTTCCTCTTTCGTCCGCCTTGTCCGTCTTCTTCACTATATACGTACCGTTCTTCTCCTCATACATCACCAGTTCCGCGCCTGGCACCGGCTGTCCGGTCCGCTTGTCCACTGCTACCACCTCATCACAGTTCTTTTCAGCCGTCAAAGCCACACACTGATAAGGCGACACATGCAACACCGTATAATCCACCTTCTCCGCATACCCTTCGGGCACTGTCTTCAGCAGATAAATCCCCGGATCCGGCATTCTCCAGCGTATCACCGTATCCGTCTGCCGGAAATCCTCCGTCGGCTTCAACTGCCAGCGCTGCACCTCGGTCCGCTTTCCAAACTTCTTAACCCATCGTTTATACTCGTCCTGCCGGTTATTCTCTACTTCCAGCGGAGTCAGATTCAGGCGATACACCTCCATCCGCAGTGCCGTCAGATTCTTGTAAGTCACCCTCAGTTCCGCTTCCTCCTCCGGATACACAAACGGAATCTCTACCTGCAGCGCCGGTGTTTCTATCCGTTCCATCACCCCTTTCAGCGCCTTCACCGTTTCAGCTTTGGGATACCTCTTCCATCCCTTCTCCGCAGTCTGGTATGCCTTCCGCAAGTCCCCTTCCTGTTCATACAGCAAAGCCCGTCTCAGATACACCTCTGCACACACTTCCAGATCGGCAAACTCCCGGCTCCATTTTTCCAGCAGACTGCCATACTCCTCTCCGCTCAGCCGGAAACGCTCTCCTGCCACTCCACGCTGTGCCTGCCATTCCGCCTTCGCCAGTTGTGTAATCAGGAAGCCCTCCCGGTTTCCGTTCCCGTAAAAAGCCAGCAGGTCATCATACATCCGTACAATCTCCTCCTGCACCTTCTCCATCCGGTTCCATCGCCATGCCCCGTTCAAGGCACGTATTGCTTCCCTGGTCAGCAGGTCGTACATCGAGTCACCCAGATAGCGTTCACTCAATTTTCCCGTCTGTGTCATCGGTACAAAGTCGTCAGCCGAAGCACCCTTCAGCACCTCCCTCGGCGCCAAGGAACGTCTGAAATACACCAGTGCGCTGTCCACATCCTCTTCCCGTCCCTGTTCCGCCAGTCTGCTTCCCAGGAGACTGTAGAGCACCGCCTTTCCCAGCGGCTCCGTTTCCTTCTCCGCCCAGTCCTCCAGCTGTTTCCGGTCCACCGGAATACTGTCCGGAGCAATCATTCCCCTGTATTGTGCCCGCATCAGCCAGGCTTTCATCATCTGCGGCAAATTTCTTTCCGTCTCCGCCTGGGTATAAATCTTGTCCAACACCCCGATTACCGACTTCGGCAAATCCTTCTGTTGCAAGGTTTCCACCTCTTTCCACCATACCGTATAAGTCTGTGCCCACGAAAAAAGCGGGAAAAGGGCAAGCAGTAAAAAAGCCCTTATTTGTTGTCCTCTTGTCTTCATATCCTTTTGTTTTTGGTTTCACAATCTCCCGGACCGATTCCCTTTTTCTCCCTTCCGAAGAAGATAAAGTAATCCGGTAGTCTTTTATAAAGAAATGGAATTTTCCCCAAAATACAGCGGTTTTTATCTTAAATAAGGCTAAACACAAGATTTTTCCCACTCATTCAATTATTTTGACAATAAAAAAGCGCGCCTCTGTTTAAGAGGTGCGCTCTCACAGCCGAACACACGGCCATTTTCTGCCGCAAATATACACTTTTTCTTTGATTTGCAGCAGAAAAGTAGAGTTTTTAGCCCTTTTACTTTAGCCTTTATTTACAAATAAGATATTTAAGTTACAAAACTATGAATCACCATCTGCAAAGATAGGGGCACCTCTTAAACAGAAGTACTCCCGCCCCCATTTTCTACTTACGACAAAATAAACCTGATTCCCAGTAACTTAAATACACTGGGGAGGAGAAAAAGGTATACCCCTACTTTATTTAACAAACCTAAACTCAGTAAATCAACTCTACAAATAATTCGTACAACATGCAATTCATTTCCTCCACTCTTGTGGAATTTGAACAGCCGGACCTCATTCCCGTAGAATCCGGAAAGCTTCTTGCGCAAATGCGGAAAATGCAGGCTTTCTATTACGAGCTGTACGACTCGTACCTGCGCGGAGGAAAATACATCGTCCGTTACATGTTCTATACCCTCTCTGCAGTGAAACGGGTCACCCGTGCACAGATCCGCAAGCAGTTTGCAGCCATCAGCCGGAAAGCCGAATCGGTTCTTCCCGAAGACATGCAGGCCCTGCGCGAAGAAGCCGGGAAAAAAGAAATCGTGCTCTACACAGACGGGAGCTTTTCACAGGAAGAGGCGCTCCGGAACCTCCGTCAGGCAGGACTGTCACAGCCCGTACAGATCTTCACGGAGACCGAAGCCGGCACATTGCCCGAGCTCAAGAAAGCCGTCTTCTATGCCTTCCGCAAAGACGCCTTTCTCCTGCTGGCACACACCCCCGAACTGCTCAGCCGGCCCCTCTTCTATCAGATTGTGGAAGAATACCAGATTCCTCTGCGAAGCCTCACATTCCCCTGGATGTGCCGCAGAAACCTCAAACTCATGCAGGCGATGACGCTTTATCAATTGACAGTTGACAATTGATAGTTGACAAGGGGACAAGTTGACAAGGGAACAAGAACAAGCCTCGTCAACTCAAAAAAGCCTCGTCAACTCGTCAACTGAAACCTCGTTACCTAACTTAAAAACTAAGTTTGTGAGTTTGTTAGTTTTTGAGTTTGCGTATGAGAACATCAACAAACTAAAAAACTTACACAAACGCCTCGTCAACTAACTAAAAAACTCAAAAACTTAAAAACTCAACATGATCATAGCCATCGATTTCGACGGAACACTAGTCGAACACAGATACCCGGAGATTGGCAGGGAAATACCCTTTGCCTTCGAAACCCTGCGCCGGTTGCAGCAGGACAGGCACCGCCTTATTCTCTGGACCGTACGCGAAGGACGTCTGCTCAACGAAGCACTCGCCTTCTGCCGTGAGCGAGGCATCGAGTTCTATGCCGTCAACCGCGACTACCCCGAAGAGGAAAAAGGAGCCAACCGACACTACTCGCGCAAGCTCAAGGCAGACCTCTTCATCGACGACCGCAACCTCGGAGGACTGCCCGACTGGGGAACCATCTACGAAATGGTCACCCAAAAACTCTCCTACGAAGACCTCATGCGCAAGTACGAAGAAGAAAGCTACTACGATCCCCCCAAAAAGAAGGGGTTCTTTGCGGCTTTGTTTGGGAAAAAGAAATAAGTAAAGGGAACAAGTTGACAAGGAAACAAGAGATTATGAGTTTCTTAGTTCTTGAGTTTGTAAGTTTGAGAACACCAACCAACTTAAAAACTAAAAAACTTACAAACTTATATAGCTGCCTTGTCAACTCGTCACCTGATACCTTGTCAACTAAACTAAAAAACTTACAAACCAATGAATAAACTAACCACCTTTCTAAGTTCAAGAAGCGGAAAACGGCTCCTTAACATGGCATACTCATGGGGAGCCTGCCTCGTCATTCTCGGAGCCACATTCAAGATCATACACTTCCCCTACGACGATGTGTTCCTCATCATCGGGATGACCACGGAGATCATCATCTTCTTCATCTCAGGGTTCGACGAACCCGCAAGGGAGTTCAAGTGGACACGCGTGTTCCCGCAGCTCGACAGCAGACACACTGCGGAGCCGGCACACCAGCCTGCCGTACAGATCGAAGAGTCCATGAAAAGACTCAACGAAAGCATCGAGAAAGTCAGCAAAGAATACGTCAGCCAGCTCGAGATGCTCAAGGCACAGACCGAAGCACTCCGCAAGCAGGCCGAACAGATGCAGCACGCACAGCAGGCATACCGCGAAGTAAACGACAAGATAGAAGCCATAGACCGCCAGTATACGCGCATCATGGAAGTCATGAACATTCAAAAGAAGTAACAAATGGCCACTTCCAACCTGCCACCCAGACAGAAGATGATCAACCTCATCTATGTCATCCTGCTCGCCATGATGGCCATCAACGTATCCAGCGACGTCATGCAGGGATTCTCCGTACTGAGCAGCCACACGCAGCAGCAGAATGAAAGCCTGACACTGCTCAACCGGACGATAAGGGAGGAGTGCACACAAGAGAAGATACCCGCAGCAGACAGCATACAGCAGCTTCTCGACGAATACACGGCACTCACAGCCCGACTGAGAGAGGAGATTGCCAGAAATGCGGACAAGGACGACTATACACCCGGAAAGCTCATCAAGGCGGAAGACATGAAGGCAGTACCCTTCGTCATGCTCGCCCCCACACAGAACCACGGAAAGGAACTGAGAAAAAAGACCGGGGAACTGCGTGAGGCACTCGGGAAATACCTCAATACCCCCGAAGAGAAGGAACTGCTGCAGACCTTCCTACGGACAGGAGAGGAGAACACATTCACCTGGGAAAGGAAAACCTTCTCCGTCATGCCCGCCATCGGAGGAGTCATCCTCCTGCAGAAAATGGAAGAGAACGCACTCTTCTGTGCCCATCTCGCACTCCGGAGCCTGAAGGACAGAAAAACCCCGCAGACAGCAAAGCTGAAAAACGAAGACAATAAAGACATACCCTCTGCCGTGATTGTACCTGCCGAGAGAAACATCCTCTATGCCGGGATAGACAATCCGCTCGAGGTGTTCACCCTGCAAGACGGAAGCGGAACACTCCGCCTCGCCACCGACAACGGAAAGATGGTACAGAAAAACGGAAGATGGTACCTCACCGGCGCACGCACCGGAAAGGCACGTGTCACCCTCCTCGACGGAGAGAAAGAGGCCGGACAGACAGAATTCAGAATCAGGGAAATACCAGAACCCGAAGCGGCCATCCGGTACACCCTGCAGGGAAAGAGCTACTGGTACAAGGGAAGAACCCCCATCCGCAGGGAATATCTGGCCGCCATGGATGCGCTGGAAGTGGCATACTCCGGAGAAAACGGAAAGATCCCCTTCACCGTCGTACGCTTCTCCACCCTCTTCATCGGGCAGGACAAAAATGTCACCACACTCGAAAGCAAAGGAAAGAAATTCTCGCCCCAGCAGGCGGAACACATAAGGAAACTGAATAAGGGAGACAAGTTCTACCTCACCTCCATTCTGGTCAAGGCACCCGACGGAACCACACGTGAGGTACAGCCCATGGACATTATCATTCTTTAAAATATGAAACAGATTTTCACCGCAGCCCTTCTGGCTGCCACATGCATGACAGCCACCGCTGCCGGACAGCCTGAAAAGGAAGACGGAGAGCAGTACATATATACCGCCGAAAGGGGAAGCAACTACTTCCTCGGAGCCAGCGGAGGATGGGGATTCCGCCTGTCCTCACAGGATTTCAAATACACCAAGATGGGCTTCGGCGGACAGGCCTCCTACCGTGCCTCCTTCTTTGCCGGCAAGTGGATCAGCCCCTTCTGGGCCCTGCAGCTGCACGCCACCCTGAGCAGGGTGCCCCATTTCAACCGCACCGTGCAGTTCGTCACCGCCGAAGCACTCTGGAACCTCTCCGACCGCTTCACCGCCTACCGCCGCTGGAGAACCCTGGCGGGAGTCGGAGCCGGACTCGCATTCAGTTCCAAGACCAAGAAGCGCCCCCTTACCGGAACCTTCTTAGTGAAGCAGGAATACCGCTTCCACCCCTCCCTCAGCCTCTTTGCCGAAGCAAGGGGAAGACTGGCCGATGACATCCTGTTCTACAACGGCGACACACCGGTCACTACCTTCTGGGAACTCAATGCCGGAATCACCTGGACCCTCAG
>ERZ791573.571-NODE-571-length-20155-cov-16.605970_pt1 | contig 20155 bp, 15 predicted proteins | sample MGYA00509971_ERZ791573 | MGnify/ENA primary metagenome ERZ791573 (study PRJEB30046, sample SAMN00791921) | human gut metagenome | study: EMG produced TPA metagenomics assembly of the A metagenome-wide association study of gut microbiota in type 2...
TGCAGATTCTTTTCGCTTCTGTATCATATTAGGCGCGTAGTTGCGGATTTGAGGAATTAAACTTTTTAAGTACTTAAGCAATAAAAAGGTCTTGGACAAGCCAAGCGGAAAAGCCAGGCGGCCCGTGATTCTGTCTTGTCGAAGAATTCACTTATCTTAGTGTTGAAACAATAAACAAGAGAATGTAAAGACTGACATGGCAAAAATATAAATAAAATCTGAGAAACTCACTCTTTTGGGAGGAATATTTTCGGGTCATGGAGCAATTTAACTCCACATAGTCATCTTATCTGCTAATTCAGTAATGAGAGGACGTGTACATGCAAGAAGGACGTAGAAGGGCTTAGTTGCGGATTTGAGGAATTCCTTAATTCTTAATTCCTTGTTTCTATTCTTTATTTCTTAATTCCTTATTTCCTTATTTCTATTCCTTGTTTTTCTTTTTATGCATACCGCTTAGCCACAGTCCAATAAAAGTTATCAGACCGTTAAGCATGAGTAGCTCGTAGCCAAACTTATAGCCTGTGGTGGCTTGAATGGTGGTGTCAAGGGCGAAGCAGAGCAATGGCGATGCCACGGCAATGAAGGGCACGGCGCGGTCTGCCACGCCACGGTGTGTCAGCAGACCGAAGGCAAAGAGGCCGAGCAACGGACCGTAGGTGTAAGAGCACAGCACATAGATGGCATCGATGACGCTCGTGCTGTTGATAAGTCGGAAGAGCAGAATGAGCACCACAAACATGGCTGCCATGCCGAGGTGAACGCGCTTGCGCAGACGCTCGTCGCCGTGACGGCCGCAGATGTCAACACAGAAGCTGGTTGTGAGGGCCGTCATGGCAGAGTCGGCACTGGAGAACGATGCCGCCACCACGCCAATGGTGAAGAGCACCACGACCGTCGTGCCTAATTGGCCTGTGGCAGCAAACATGGGCAGCAACTCATCGCCCGATGCAGGAATGGCCATGCCCTGACGCTGTGCCAGATAGATGAGGAGCACGCCGAGGAACATGAACAGCAGGTTGGCAGGCACGAAAGCGAATCCATAGGTACACATGTCCTTCTGTGCCTCGCGCAACGACTTGCAGGTGAGGTTCTTCTGCATCATGTCCTGGTCGAGACCTGTCATCACGATAACTATGAACACACCGCTGAGAAACTGCTTCCAGAAGTTTTGGCGGCTCACCCAATCGTCGAAGACAAACATCTTGCTGTGGCTGTCTTCCCACACCGTCCGTATGGCCTCGCCGGGAGTCATGCCCAGAGCCGTCACCACATTATATATAATAAGGATGAGAGCCGTGAACATGCAGGTGGTCTGGAAAGTGTCGGTCCACACCAGTGTCTTTATTCCGCCGCGACGGGTGTAAAGCCAAATCAGCGACACCATGGCCAAGACCGTGAGCCAGAATGGCACGCCTATGCTGTCTAGCACAAACCGTTGTAAGATTATGCACACCACATAAAACCTCACCACCGAGCCTGTGAGCTTGGAGAGCAAGAAGAACGACGCGCCCGTCTTGTAGGACCATTTTCCCAATCTCTTGCCGAGGTAGGTGTAGATGGTTGTGAGGTTCAGACGATAATAGACGGGCAGGAGGATGAAGGCTACGGCAAAATAGCCCAATATGAAGCCGAGGCATGTTTGCAGATAGGTCATGTCGGTCTTGAGCACCATGCCGGGCACCGACACGAAGGTAATGCCCGAGATCGATGCTCCCACCATGCCGAACGCCACCATGTACCACGGTGAGCGGCGGTTGCCGCGGAAGAATGTGTCGTTGTCTGAGCGCCGCGCTGTCAGTCGGCTGAACGCCATGAGGAAGGCGAAATAAGCAAGTATGGTTATGACAATAATCATGTTGTTTTTCTTTCTTTGTTGCGTTTTGTTCGTTAATTGAACCGCAAAAGTAATAAAATGTTTTGTTATAACGGAATTTTATCTTAACTTTGTATTTGAAAGTTTTGCATACGACCAACCGGGCAAGACGGTAACATTAAAAAAAGAATCATTTAAAACCGATAGCTATGAGTAAACGTAAGAAATTTTTGCTTGAAGAAGACCAGATACCTACGCAGTGGTATAACATACAGGCCGACATGCCCAACAAGCCGCTGCCTCCTCTTAACCCTGCCACGCGCAAACCGCTGAGCGCTGAAGACCTCGCCCACATCTTTAACGAGGAGTGCTCGCGTCAGGAGCTCGATCAGGAACATGCGTGGATCGACATCCCCGAAGAGGTGCAGGACAAGTACCGTTATTATCGCTCAACGCCGCTCGTGCGTGCCTATGCTCTTGAGAAGGCTCTCGACACGCCTGCCCATATCTATTTTAAGAACGAGAGCGTGAACCCGCTTGGATCACATAAGATCAACTCGGCCCTGCCACAGTGTTACTATTGCAAGCTGGAGGGCACCACCAACGTCACCACCGAGACGGGAGCAGGCCAGTGGGGTGCTGCCTTGAGCTATGCCGCCAGCGTGTATGGTCTGTCGGCAGCTGTCTATCAGGTAAAGATTTCTATGCGTCAGAAGCCTTACCGCAGCAGCATCATGCGCACGTTTGGTGCCGAGGTCACAGGTTCACCGTCTATGTCGACCCGTGCAGGCAAGGACATCATAACCCGTGATCCCAACCATCAGGGCTCGCTCGGTACAGCCATCTCTGAGGCTGTGGAGCTGGCCACCACCACGCCCCACTGTAAGTACACGCTTGGTTCGGTGCTCAACCATGTGTCTCTCCACCAGACGGTTATAGGTCTTGAGGCAGAGAAGCAGATGGCCATGGCAGAGGAATATCCCGATCAGGTGATTGCCTGCTTCGGTGGCGGTAGCAACTTCGGCGGTCTTGCCTTCCCCTTCATGCGTCATAACATCCTTGACGGCAAGAAGACCGAGTTTATTGCTGCTGAGCCAGAGAGCTGTCCTAAGCTCACACGCGGCAAGTTTGAGTACGATTTCGGCGATGAGGCCGGCTACACGCCCCTCCTTCCCATGTACACCCTCGGCCACGACTTCAAGCCTGCCAACATCCATGCTGGCGGTCTACGCTACCATGGCGCTGGCACCATCGTGTCGCAGCTCATCAAAGACAAGATGATGCACGGCGTCGACATTCCGCAGCTTGAGAGCTTCGAAGCCGGACTGCTGTTTGCCCGTACCGAGGGCATCATCCCTGCTCCCGAGAGCTGTCACGCCATTGCTGCCACCATACGCGAGGCAAAGAAGTGTAAGGTCAGCGGCGAGAAGAAGACCATCTTGTTCTGTCTCTCCGGTCACGGCCTTATAGACATGACGGCATACGACAGCTACCTCAACGGCGACCTGCAAAACTATGCTGTGAGCGATGCCGAGATCGAGAAGAACCTTGAGGATGTGCCTAAGGTGTGAGTTAGACAAAAATAAAATAAGAAAGCCTTCACGGACATGCTTAACATGTTAGTGAAGGTTTTTTTTAGAGCTTGTTTTTCTTATTTGTCATCAATGCTTCTCAGCACCTTTACAGCCTCGCCCACGGTGGCAATATCGTTCACCACCATGGAACGTTTGCCATTAATTTCTTTCAGATTGCAGCTGCGCAGATTGCAGCCAATATATTGCAGCACCTTGTCGAAGGCGGCGCTGCGATAGTAGGGACTGTCGGGGTTGCTCACAAACTGCATCTGCATGCGTCCTTGCTTAAGGATAAGCTTTTCGCAGCCCAGGCGTTTGCCCAGACGTCGCAGCGGAACCACTTGCAGAAGTTCCTCTCCCTCGTGAGGTATCGGTCCGAAGCGGTCGATGAGTCGTTGACGGTAAGCGTCGAGCTCGCGGTCGTCGCCAATGTTGTCGAGCTCGCGGTAGAGGAGCATGCGCTCGCTGCTGCCCGGCACATAGTTGTCGGGGAAATACATCTCCAGGTCGCTCTCCACGGCACAGTCTTCCACAAACTCGTCGCCCGTAAACTGTCGTCCTTCTGCCATCTCCTCGTGGTAGAGGTCTGCAAACTCGTCGTTCTTCAGTTCGGTAACAGCCTGATTCAGAATTTTTTGATAGGTCTCATAGCCCAAGTCTTCCATGAAGCCGCTCTGCTCCGCGCCCAACAGGTTGCCAGCACCGCGTATGTCGAGGTCCTGCATGGCGAGGTTGAAGCCGCTGCCAAGGTCAGAGAATGTCTCCAGAGCCTCCAGGCGTCGTCGTGCGTCTGCCGACAGCACCGCCTTGGGAGGTGCAAGCAGGTAGCAGAACGCCTTGCGGTTGGAGCGTCCCACACGTCCGCGCATCTGGTGCAGGTCTGACAAGCCAAACTTATGCGCATCGTTTATGATGATGGTGTTGGCGTTGGAGATGTCGATGCCGTTCTCCACGATGGTGGTGGAGAGCAACACGTCATAGTCGTAATTCATGAAGCCCACCAATATCTTCTCCAGCTCCTCCGGGTTCATCTGTCCGTGTCCAATGGCCACACGAGCGTCTGGCACATAGCGGTGAATGAGGTTCTCGATCTCTTGCAGGTTGTTTATCCGGCTGCACACGATATAGGTCTGTCCGTTACGGCTCATCTCAAAGTTTATGGCGTCGGCAATGGTTTCTCCGCTGAACGTCGTGAGCATGGTCTGGATGGGGTAACGGTTGGGTGGGGGAGTGCGCATGATGCTCATGTCGCGTGCTCCCATGAGCGAGAATTGCAACGTGCGGGGTATGGGCGTTGCCGACATGGTGAGCGTGTCGACATTGGTCTTGAGCTTGCGCAACTTCTCCTTCGTTGCCACGCCAAACTTCTGTTCCTCGTCAATGATGAGCAGTCCGAGGTCTTTCCACACCACGCTCTTGCCGATGAGCTTATGCGTGCCTACCAAGATGTCGACCTTGCCGTCTTTCAGGTCTTCAAGCACCTGCTTTGTCTGCTTTGTCGTGCGGGCGCGTGAGAGGTAGTCGACTCTAACGGGGAAATCTTTCAGTCGCGACTGGAACGACTTGAAGTGTTGGTATGCCAGCACCGTTGTGGGCACGAGCACCGCCACCTGCTTCGAGTCGCATGCCGCCTTGAAGGCAGCTCTTATCGCCACCTCCGTCTTGCCGAAGCCGACATCGCCACACACCAGACGGTCCATGGGTTTGGCTTGCTCCATGTCGGCCTTCACGTCCTGTGTCGCTTTCAGCTGGTCGGGCGTGTCTTCATAAAGGAAGCTGGCCTCGAGCTCATGCTGCATGAACGAGTCGCCGCTGAAAGCGAAGCCTTTCTCGTGCCGGCGTTTGGCGTAGAGCTTTATCAGGTCGCGGGCAATGTCCTTGATCTTCTTCTTGGCCTTTTCCTTAAGGCGCTCCCATGCTCCCGTGCCGAGGGTGCTCAGACGCGGTGCCTCGCCCGTGGTGCTGCGATACTTACTTATCTTATAGAGCGAGTGTATGCTCACATCCACGATGTCGCCGCGTTGGTAAATTATGCGTATGACCTCCTGGTAGGAGTTGCCCACAGGCACACGCACCAGTCCACCAAACTTACCGATGCCAAAGTCGACATGCACGATAAAATCGCCTGGATCCATCTCTTGTAGCTCTTTCATGGTGAGCGCCATCTTGCCCGCTTTTGCCGTGTCGCTCTTCAGACTGTACTTGTGGAAACGGTCAAAGATCTGATGGTCGGTGAAGAAGCAAGCCCTTATGGTGTTGTCGGCAAAGCCCTCGTGCAGCGTGTGGTCCACGGGTGTGAAGGGTAGGTCCTCGCCTTTTGTCTTTACCTCGTCCGAGTCGAAAATGTCGCGCAGACGACGTGTCTGCTTCTCGCTGTCGGCAAGGATGTAAATCTTGTAGCCCATGAGCACATAGTCGGCGAGCGACCGTGTGAGCAACTCAAAGTTTTTGTGAAACAGCGGTTGCGGCGTGATCTCAAACGTTATTGTTGCCTGTGGCGTGCCGAGCGGCTTGTGACCCATGTCTATTCGTCTGAAGGCAGCAATGCCTTCCTTGAAGCGTGTGCCGCTCACCAGTTGTGTGTCGCGGCTCAGCGACCTCATGATCTCTTTCTGCTCCTCTTCTGTGGCGCCCTCCAAGCGCTCTGCCACAGCCTGTTGCGCAAATCCTTCGTCGTAGATGCGTGCTATGGTGTCGGCCACATAAGCCAAATCTTTCACGGCCACAACGGTGTCGGCAGGGAGGAAACTGGTCAGGGGCATTTTCTCTTCCGTCATCTTGGCAAGCTCTGGCACAATCTCCACCGCGTCTTTCTTGTCCTTCGACAGCTGATCCTCAACGTTGAACGTGCGTATGGTGTCGATCTCGTCGCCGAAGAAGTCGATACGGAACGGCAGCTCCGAGCTGAACGAATAGACATCGAGGATGCTTCCGCGAACGGCAAACTGTCCCGGCTCATACACATAATCCACTTGTTCGAAGCCAAACTCGCGCAGCGTCTTTTCCGTCTCCACAATGTCAACGGTCTGGCTCACGGCAAGCGACAGCGTGCGCTCATCGAGTCGTTGCTTCGACACTACCAGTTCGCTCAGTGCCTCGGGGCATGTCACGATGTAGAGGGCTTTGCTTGCCTTGCTGTTTCCTGACTTTGCGTTCTCAGCCTTGCTTCTTGCTTCTTCGTTCCCAGCCTTTCTGTTTCCCTTTTCGTCATATCCGTTGTTTCCTCCTCTTTGTGCCAGTCGGCTCAGCACCTCTGTGCGCAGAATTTCGCTTCCTGCATCTCGCTGTCCATATTTCACGGCACGTCGATATGAAGAAGGGTAGAACAGCACCTGTTGCGTGCCCATGAGTTGTGTGAGGTCATGGTAGAAATAGCCTGCCTCGTCGGCATCTTGCAACACGAACATTATGGTGTCGGCATGTCGGTCTGACAAAGCAGAGAAAAACATAGGGCCAGATGAGGCCAACAGTCCCTTAAGGAAAACGGTCTTTACGGTCTTGTCTTCCAGCATCTTTACAAGGGCTCCACATTGTGGCATGCCTCCATAAATGTCTCTAATTTCTTTTATTTCCATCTAACAAACAGGTGTGTTTTTGTAAAACTGCTACAAAAGTAGCTAAAAAACATGAGATAAAGCCGTGAGAAACTAAAAATCAGAGCTTCCGCTATGAGGTTAACAGTTTTTTGTTTTGAGAATCCAAATATTCTGCTTTAAAAATAAAAAAGGTGTAGCTACACCATATGAAGATTGTGATCCAGTTGGAATTCAACCCCAAGACCTTCAGAACTTTTTCTCAACCAGAATATTTTGCTTTAAAAATAAAAAAGGTGTAGCTTGGAAATGCTACACCTTATTATGTGATCCCGTTGGGATTCAAACCCAAGACCTTCAGAACCGGAATCTGACGCTCTATTCAGCTAAGCTACGGGACCCTCAAAATCAGCGAATGCAAAATTAAAGAAAAAAAACGAGACGGGCAAATTATAAGTGTCTTTTTTGTGGGCATAAGAAAAGACAAAGAAGCTTTGAAACACTAAATATCTTTAATAATGACCCCATTGTTGCTGTTCATACAATCTTTTTCCCTAATTTTGTATCTTAAAGCTAAGAAAGAAAGTAAAAACAATCGCATAAACACGAAAAAAGATGAGCCGAATAAATGTTTTGTTCAGTTTTCTCGGCCACTACAAATACCTTATAGTATTAGTGGTGGGCGTGGTTCTTGTTGGTTTTGTCGACGAGAACAGTTTCATGCGCCGCATGCAGCTTGACATGCAGATTGCCGACATGGAGCAAGAGATAGCCAAGTATAAGGCCATCAACGAAGCCGACACCAAGCAGCTGCGCGACCTGCGCCGCAACCCAAGGTCGGTGGCAAAGATTGCCCGTGAGCGCTATTTCATGAAAGCCGATGACGAGGACATCTTCGTGCTTAGTGACGATGAAAAACCAAAGACAACAAACGATGAAACAGTTAACTAACATACAGAGTGGGCTATTTCTCTTCGGCGGAGTGCTCATGGTTATAGGTGCTGGAAGCTACGCTTTCATGTGGCACCAAGAGGTGGTGGGCTTCATATACCTTATCGGCGCATGCCTCTTTGGCGGCATACAGCTCATGCAGAGCTATGAGGGTCGCAACATGGTTATAAAGCGTTTGAAGCGCATCATGTCGCTTGCCGACCTGCTCTTCATCTTCTCAGGCATGATCATGATCGACAATGCCTTCGGTGTCACCCAGTCGTTCTTTGGCAACTATGCCACCTACCTTGAGGTGGTCTACAACAAGTGGGTGTTGCTCTTGCTCATTGCTGCTCTGCTTGAGATTTACACCATGCACCGCCTGTCGTCGGAGCTGTCGAAGGAGAATAACAATGGTCCACAGGCTTAGAAACATGTCGCGTAAGCGGTGTGTATAGGCACCAAACAGTTGGAACAATCAAAAAAAATACTAAAACATCGTCTTATTATTTTAAATAGGATAAAAAAAATTCCGTTCTTCAAGAATAGATATTACCTTTGACGAGGTTGAAAAAATAAACATGGCTATGAATAAAATTATCTACGCACTGCTCGCTGTCTTGGCGTTGACCTCTTGTGCTAATTCTTACAACATATCAGGAACATCAAACGTCTCGACGCTTGATGGCCGCATGCTGTATCTGAAGATTCTCAAGGACAACGATTTCAAGAGTCTCGACTCGTGCGATGTTGTGCATGGACAGTTTCAGTTTAACGGAGCGTTTGACACCATTCGCATGGCAAACATCTTCATGGATGACGAGAGCGTGATGCCGCTCGTGCTTGAGACAGGCGACATAACCGTAAAGATAGACAACACCCAGCAGACCGTGAGCGGCACACCGCTCAACGACGAGCTGTTCAAGTTCTTCAACAAGTACAGCCAGATCAAGAACCAGGAGGCAGAACTTGTCCACACCCATGACCGCGCCATCATGGACGGTAGCAACATGGATGTGGTGAACGCAAAGCTCAGTGCCGAGTCGGACCGTCTGTCGGCAGAGGAGGACAAGCTCATCACATCTTTCGTGACCGAAAATTTTGACAACGTGCTTGGTCCTGGCGTGTTCTTCATGGTGACCATCAGCAACCGTTACCCCGTGCTCACACCGTGGATCGAGGATATCATGAGCAAAGCCACGGATAAGTTTAAGAACGATCCTTATGTGAAGGACTATTATAAGAAGGCACAGGAGAACCAGGCCATAATGAACGGTCTGCACGATGCTTCCATGCCACCTGCTCCCGCACCAGCCCCTGGCCCTGCACCCGATGGTGCAGTAGCGCCGCCTGCACCTGGCACCATGCCCGATGCTGCTGCTCCCGCGCCCACACCTAACGAGTTGGCTCAGCCTGCCGATGGACAACAATAAAAAAACGTGTTCACGCACAAAGCAAGACAAACAACAAAACGCGAAATGTCTTGCTTTGTGCGTGAACTTGTTTTGAGGCCATGCGCAACAGAGAGCGAAAACACCATTTCCTTTCTGTCACGCATGGCCTTTTTGCGTTTGTCTGCAACAAAACTTATTAAGAACACTTGCTTATGATTATTTTTTCATACCTTTGTCGTGCAGAAAAGACCATTAATCAATCAATAAGATGCGACTGATAATAAAAAACGGAATAGTTGTCAACGAAGGACAAGCTTGTCGCGCGTCCGTCGTTGTGGAAGACGGCTTTATAAAGAACGTCATCAGAGAAGGTGAAAACACAGAGGCATGTGCTTGTCTTGACGGCTCCAGCTGTGACAGCGAGATCGATGCCGACGGCTGTTATGTGCTTCCGGGTGTCATCGACAGTCATGTCCATTTTCGTGAGCCGGGACTCACCGCCAAGGCCGACATGGAGAGTGAGAGCCGTGCTGCCGCCTATGGTGGCGTGACATCGTTCTTCGACATGCCCAACACCAAGCCACAGACCACCACGCTCGAAGCCCTTGAGGCAAAGCGACAGTTGGCTGCCGGGAAGAGTCATGTCAACTATGCCTTCTTCATAGGCGCCACCAACGACAACATCGACACGTTGAAGCAGGTCAACCCGCATGAGGTGCCTGGCGTGAAGCTGTTCATGGGAGCGAGCACTGGCAACATGCTCGTTGATCAGGAGACGGCTCTAAGACGCATCTTCAGCGAGGTGGAGCTGCCCGTCATGACCCATTGTGAAGACTCTGCCGTCATAAACCGCAACATGGAAGAGGCGAAACGCATGTGGGGTGACGATCCCGACGTGTGTCACCACCCGTGGATCCGTAGTGTGGAGGCATGCTACGCGTCGACAGAGCTTGCCGTGAGCCTCGCCCGTCAATATGGCACACGCCTGCATGTGGCGCATCTCACCACCGAGCGCGAGCTCAATCTCTTTGGTGTCGACAGCAATATCACGGCAGAGGCGGTGATAGCGCATCTCATGTTTACCGATGCCGACTACCAGACGCTTGGAACACGCATAAAATGTAACCCTGCTGTGAAGACTGCTGCCGACCGTGCCGCCTTGCGCCGTGCTCTCACCGACGGACGCATCTTCACCATAGGCACCGACCATGCACCTCATCAGCTTGCCGACAAGCAGGGTGGCTGCGCCCGTGCCGCTTCAGGAATGCCCATGTTGCAGTTCTCGCTTGTGTCCATGCTTGAACTTGTCGACGATGGTGTGCTCACCATAGAGCGCCTTGTCGAGATTATGTGTCATCATCCGGCACAACTGTTCAGCATTCGCGACCGTGGCTTTGTGCGCCCAGGCTGTAAGGCCGACCTCGTGGTGGTGCGCCGTGGCGAACCGTGGACCGTCACCGACGAGTGTGTGCAGAGCAAGTGTGGATGGACACCGCTCGCAGGCCATTCGTTCGCTTGGCGTGTGTGTCAGACCGTGAGCAACGGACACCTTATATATAATAATGGCGTCTTCGACGAAAACTCGCGTGGTGAGGCTCTGATGTTTAGATAGGATAATTCAATGCTGACACATTGAAAAAATAAAAAGTATGGCTCGTGTCATTAAAACTTTAGAATATAGCATTGCCGACGTGGTGCCCTACATCAACTGGCTCTACTTCTTTCATGCCTGGGGCTTGTCAGGAAAGCCTGATGCTGAGAAGAACGCCTTGCGCGAAGAGGCCATGCAGATGCTCGCCTCTATGGAGCCGCGCTATGCCACACATGCCGTGTTCGGACTGTTTGATGCCAACGCCGATGGCGACGACATCATTATAGACGGCTTGCGGTTCCCGATGTTGCGCCAACAGACGCCAACAGAGAAAGGAAACCCCACGCTGTGTCTTGCCGACTTCATACGTCCGCTTTCTCACGGCGTGACCGACACCATAGGCGCCTTTGCTGCCACCGTGGACAAGTCGATGGAGACCGACTACAAGAATGACGATTACAAGCGCATGCTCGCGCAGACTCTTGCTGACCGTCTGGCTGAGGCCACAGTGGAACGCTTGCACCAACAGGTACGCACACAATGGTGGGGCTATGCTCCCGATGAACATCTAACCATCGAACAGATGCTACGCGAAGATTTTCAAGGCATACGTCCCGCTGTGGGCTACCCGTCAATGCCCGACACAAGCATGAACTTCCTACTCGACCGCTTGCTCGACATGAAGACCATTGGCATAAGGCTCACGGCCTCGGGCATGATGATGCCGCATGCTTCGGTCTCAGGACTGATGTTCGCTCATCCTGCTGCCCATTATTTCAATCTGGGAAAAATAGATGAGACCCAACTTCGCGATTATGCTCACCGACGTGGCATCCCTGTCGAACTGATGCGCCGCTTTTTGGGTGGTTGCTTGATGTAAGATGGTGGTTGCTTGATGTAAGAAGGTGGCTGCTTGTTTGTAAAATCCTCATAACTCGTCATAAGAAAAATATGATTGTCCGAATTTCAATATTAATATTCCTCGTCATCCTTTTGCCTGAGGCCTATATCTATAAGGTGCATCTGCATTGTCGTGGTCCCATGTCAAGAGTGAAGAAGCTGTTGTGGTGGATTCCTGCAGTGGTGCTGTCTGTCTACACCATTGCCCTGTGTTGCATACCCGACTTTGCCCCTTCAGACCAACTGTGGCTGAATCTCTTCCTCTTGCTGTTCGGTCTGTTCGCAGCGCCTAAGTTTGTGTTCATGCTCTGTTCCCTGATAGGTCTCGGCGTTAAGCGTGGCTTCGGTCTGCATCGCAACTATGGCACGCTGATGGGCATCTCCCTGTCTGTCGTCATTGTAGTGGCGGTGCTCTATGGTTCGTTCTTTGGTGTGCGCCGACTGGAGGTCAAACATGTGGAGATTAAGTTTAGCGACCTGCCTGAGGCTTTTGATGGCTACCGCATTGTGCACATTTCCGACCTTCATGTAGGCTCCATTCCTCATGTTTTGCTGGAGCGTGCCGTAGACAGCATAAACGCAGCTCACGCCGATGCCGTGATGATGACTGGCGACATACAGAACATGCAGCCCAGCGAGCTGCTGCCTTTTGCCTCGTTGCTGTCAAAAATCAAGGCCAAAGATGGGGTGTTTGCCGTGCGCGGCAATCACGATTATAGCATGTATGTGTCTGGCACAGATAGTCTTAAGGCCGCCAATGAACAGCAGCTCGTTTCTCTTGAGCGCTCGTTCGGATGGCAATTGCTGCTCAACGACCGCCGCGTTCTATGTCGAGGCAACGACTCTATCGTTGTGGCTGGCGAGGAGAACGTTGGGCGACCGCCGTTCCCTATGAAGGGTGACCTTAAGAAGACGCTCCGTGGGGTGACTGCATCCTCCTTTGTGGTGCTTATGCAGCACGACCCGTGGGCATGGGAGGAGCAGATCCTTCCTCGCTCAAAGGTGCAGCTTACGCTTAGCGGACACACGCACGGCGGACAAGTGGAGCTCATGGGGTTCCGCCCTACGCAGTTTAACAACCGTGAAGACTGCGGACTCTACCGTCGTGGTGAGCGCTCCCTCTTCGTGTCATCAGGCCTCGGTGGCTTCGCCCCATTCCGTCTTGGGATCTATCCCGAGGTCGTGGTGATAAGTTTAAAGGTTAAAAGAAAGTAGAAATTCAAAACCAATAATTAAAGATTAATAACACACAATGAAAATTCTTTATCGCATTTATCAGCTGTTCATCGTGTTGCCGGTTATAGTGCTCGGCACACTTATAACAGCTCTTATGGTAACCATAGGCTGCACCCTTGGCAACGGACATTTCTGGGGCTACTATCCCGGCAAACTGTGGGCACGACTGATCATCCGCATGTTCCTCCTTCCCGTAAAGGTTGAAGGACGTGAGAACCTGGAGCCCGGACGTTCTTATGTGTTTGTGGCAAACCATCAGGGCGCATTCGACATATTCTTGATTTACGGCTACTTGAACCGCAACTTCAAATGGATGATGAAACGACAGCTGCGTAACATGCCGTTAGTGGGAAAGGCATGCGAGGCTTCACACCAGATATTTGTAGACAAGCGCGGACCGGCACGCATTCGTGAGACCTACGACAAGGCTCGCGACACCCTGCGTGGCGGCATGTCGGTGGTGGTGTTCCCCGAGGGAGCACGCTCGTTCACAGGCCACATGGGTGTGTTCAAGCGCGGCGCTTTCATGCTTGCCGATGAGCTGCAACTCGACGTTGTGCCCATAACCATCAACGGCTCGTTTAACGTCATGCCCCGCATGCGCGACATGAAATGGGTGTTGTGGCATCCGCTGCGCCTGACCATCCACAAACCCATCGCACCTAAGGGACAGGGTGCAGACAACATCAAGGCCATTGAGAAGGAGAGCTATGATGTGGTCATGAGCGGACTCGTTGACGACTATAAGGGCTTTGTGGAGAACCCTGACCAATGATAACGTGGGTTGAGGCTTTTATCGACGTGTCATCCATTTTTATTGTTGTTTCATCCATAATTCTCAATAATTCGTTGTAACTTTGCAGACAATAAACGTTTATTAGATTTTTATAGAGAAAGAATGAAATCATTGAAGAAGTATCTGCCCGACCTCGTGGCAGTGGTTTTGTTTGCCGTCATCTCCTTTGTCTATTTTATGCCGGCCGACATCGACGGTCGCATACTCTACCGTCATGACACGTCGGCAGGACGTGGAGCAGGCGTGGAGCAAGAGCAATATCTGGAGAAGACAGGCGAGCGCACACGCTGGACCAACTCGGCGTTCAGCGGCATGCCCACCTACCAGCTGGCACCGTCGTATAAGAGTACTGACATGCTCTCAAGCGTGATGAACGCCTACCACCTGTGGCTTCCCGACAACGTGTGGTATGTGTTTGTCTATTTGTTGGGATTCTACATCCTTCTGCGTGCCTTCGACTTCCGGCATGAGTTGGCGGTCCTCGGTTCGCTGATATGGGCTTTCAGCAGCTATTTCTTTATCATCATTGCCGCAGGACATATATGGAAGGTCATGGCGTTGGCTTATCTGCCGCCCATGATTGCGGGCGTGGTGCTGTCTTTCAAGGGCCGATACCTGTGGGGCTTCATCCTCACGGCTCTCTTTTCAGCCTTTGAAGTGAAAGCCAACCATGTGCAGATGACCTATTATTATCTCTTCATCATCCTCTTCATGGTCATCGCCTACCTCGTTGAGGCCGTGCGCAACCGTCAGATGGCACGCTTCGGCAAGTCTCTTGGCGTGTGCATGGCAGGTGCCGCGATAGGCATCTGCATAAACCTGAGTAACCTCTACCACACATGGCAGTATGGTCAGGAGTCGATGCGTGGCAAGAGCGAACTGGTAAAGAAAAACTCTGCAAACCAGACATCGAGCGGTCTCGACCGCGACTATATAACGCAGTGGAGCTACGGCATTGACGAGACATGGACGCTCCTTATCCCTAACGCCAAGGGTGGCGCTTCGTTCCCCCTTGTGCAAAGCGAGAAGGCCATGTCGAAGGCCAACCCCGAGTTTATGCAGCTCTACCAGCAGCTGGGACAATATTGGGGCAATCAGCCAGGCACCAGCGGACCCGTTTATGTGGGTGCCTTCGTTCTCATGCTGTTCTTCCTCGGACTGTTCCTTCTGAAGGGTCCCATGAAATGGGCGTTGTATGCTGCAACGGTGCTGTCTGTCCTCCTGTCGTGGGGCCGCAACTTTATGTGGTTTACAGACCTGTTCCTCGACTATGTGCCGATGTATGCCAAGTTCCGAACCGTGGCATCAATACTCGTCATCGCCGAGTTTACCATACCCCTTCTCGCCATGATGGCGTTGAAGAAGCTCATCGACAATCCTGAGGTTCTTAAGGAGACGGAGACAATGAAGCAGAAGGTGCTTGGTTTCATCTTCTTCTCGCCTCTCTCTATCTTTGTGCGTAAGAAGCGCGATTATCTTGTTGTGGCGTTCGCCATGACTGCCGGCATGTGTGTGCTTTTTGCACTTATGCCAAGAGTGTTCTTCCCCGACTTTGTGTCGGCTTCGGAGATGGTGGCGCTGAAATCGTTGCCAGCCGAATATCTCGGACCGATCCTTAGCAACCTCACCGACATGCGTGTGGCTGTGTTCACCGCCGACTGTTGGCGCTCTGCCTTCATCGTGACGTTTGGCACCGTTGTGCTGGTGCTCATGCTCATGAAGAAGATCAACAGCAAGATGGCTGTGTCTCTCATGATTGCCCTTTGTGTCGTCGACATGTGGCAGGTGAACAAACGCTATCTCAACGACTCTATGTTTGTTGAGAAGAGTGTGCGCGACACTCCACAGCCCATGACAGCCACAGACAAGCAGATTCTGCAAGACCGCTCGCTCGACTACCGCGTGCTTAACCTCGCGTCAAACACGTTCAACGAGAACGAGACCTCTTATTACCACAAGAGCATCGGCGGCTATCATGCTGCAAAGCTTCGCCGCTATCAGGAGCTTATCGACGCTTACATCTCGCCTGAGATGCAGAAGGCCTACTCGGCAATAGCTCAGGCTCAGGGCGACATGACAAAGGTGGCAGGCGACACTATCTACCCCGTGCTCAACATGCTTAACACCAAATACCTCATTCTGCCGCTGCAGGGTGGACAGACGGTGCCTGTGCTTAACACTTATGCTTTTGGCAACGCCTGGTTTGTTGGCGACATCAAGTATGTTGACAACGCCAACGAGGAGCTCGACGGTGTGGGTAAGATAAATCTTCGCCATCAAGCTGTGGCTGACGCCAAGTTTAAGGAGGTGCTGGGAGAGGCTGTGCCTGAGGACGACATGGCCATTGTGAAGCTCACAAAGTATGAGCCCAACGAGCTGACCTACGACATCAGTTCAACAAAGGGCGGCGTTGTGGTGTTCTCCGAGATATATTACCCTGGATGGACCGCCACTGTCGACGGAGAGCCAGTAAAGGTGGGACGTGTCGATTATGTGCTTCGTGCCATCAACGTGAAGGCGGGCAAGCATAAGGTGGTGCTTACCTTCAAGCCAAAGAGTATCCGCGACACCGAGACCGTGGCTTACATTGCCTTCGCCCTCCTCTTCATCGCCATCATCGTTGGTGTGTGGTTTGAGGAGCGCAAGAAGCGCAAGGCGGCAACAAATGATAACGAAAAGGCATCAATCGACTAAATCGAACAATGCAGTTTAGAACAATTGTAGACATACCGAGACCCGCGTTCAGCATAGCCCCCTGTGAGGAGATGCTGTTCGTGGGCTCTTGCTTTGCAGACAACATTGGACACCGTTTCAAGGACGAGATGTTCCGCGCAACGGTCAACCCTTTCGGTGTGATGTATAACCCGGCAAGCATCTTGCACACGGTGGAACGTACCGATGTGGCACCGCGTGTGGCTGTCTTCACGCTCGGAACAAACCATGTGTACATCCTTAGAGAGACGGGCGAGATTGTGGACAACTGTCAGAAACGACCGCATCGACTCTTTGAGGAGCGTGAGCTCACGGTGGAGGAGTGTAAGGATTATCTTTTTCGTGCTGTCAACATTCTGCGTGAGCGAAGACCCGATGTGAAGGTCATTATAACGGTTAGCCCCATTCGTTATGCCAAGTATGGTTTCCACGGAAGCCAGCTCTCCAAAGCCACGCTGCTTCTCGCAGCTGATCTGCTTATAAAAGAAACAACTCTCAATAGAGAATCAAGCATTGACAAAGAATTGAACTTTAGCAAAGAATCGAGCATCAGCAAAGAATCGGGCATCAGCAAAGAAATTTCTTTTAATGATGAGCAGGGTGGGGCGGTTGTAACCTACTTCCCTGCCTACGAGATTGTTAACGACGAGCTTCGCGACTACCGTTTCTATGCCGATGACATGCTTCATCCTTCCTCTCTGGCGGTGGAGTATATCTGGCAGCGCATGGTAGAGACGTTTTTCTCTGATGAGGCCAAGACGTTCCTCCGTGAGTGGGCACCACTAAAGAAAGGCTTCTCTCATCGTCCGCTCAACCCCGATGGTGACGAATATAAGGCGTTCCTCGCTAAGCTCCATGCTGAAGCAGAACGTCTGAAGCAACGTTATAAAGACATGCCGTTGTAAGAAACATGCAACTTTAGCTTTTTTATGTAAAAAAAAGTAACGAAACAAAAAATGAAAAGCTATAGTCTGCATAATTGCAGAAAAATAATTACCTTTGCATAGGTCATTCCTAAACAGCGAAATTTGTTTAAAAACATAACATCAAATAACATTATGGCTAAAACACCAGAGTTCAAGTATGCTCCTATGTTCCAGTTGGGCAAGGACACTACCGAATATCGCTTGCTTACCAAAGAAGGCGTAAGCACAGCCGAGTTTGAGGGTAAGACAATCCTGAAGGTTTCAAAAGAGGCTCTCACACTGCTCGCACAGCAGGCATTCCACGATGTGGAGTTTATGTTGCGCCGTGAGCACAACGAGCAGGTGGCAAAGATCTTGACCGACCCGGAAGCATCGGAGAACGATAAGTATGTGGCACTGCAGTTCCTTCGCAACGCCGAGGTAGCAGTGAAGGGCATCCTGCCTTTCTGCCAGGACACCGGTACCGCCATCATCCACGGTGAGAAGGGACAGCGCGTGTGGACCGACTTTGAAGACGAGGAGGCTCTCTCGCTGGGTGTCTACAACACCTACACACAGGACAACCTGCGCTACTCGCAGAATGCTCCTCTTAACATGTATGACGAGGTCAATACACGCTGTAACCTGCCTGCACAGATCGACATCGAGGCAACAGAGGGCGACGAATATCGCTTTGTGATGGTTGCCAAGGGCGGCGGTTCAGCAAACAAGACCTATTTCTACCCCATGACCAAGGCTACCATCCAGAACGAAGGCACACTGCTGCCCTTCCTCGTAGAGAAGATGAAGAGCCTCGGCACAGCCGCTTGTCCTCCTTACCACATCGCTTTCGTTATCGGTGGCACATCAGCAGAAAAGAACCTGCTCACCGTGAAGCTGGCAAGCATCAAGTATTATGACAACCTGCCCACAACAGGCGACGAGACAGGCCGCGCATTCCGCGACATTGATCTTGAGAACAAGCTCCTTGAGGAGGCTCATAAGATTGGTCTTGGTGCACAGTTTGGCGGTAAATATCTGGCACACGACATCCGCGTGGTACGCCTGCCCCGTCACGGCGCAAGCTGCCCCATCGGCATGGGCGTGAGCTGCTCTGCCGACCGTAACATCAAGGCAAAGATCACAAAGGACGGTGTGTTCTTGGAGAAGATGGACGAGAACCCCACAGAGCTTATCCCTGAGGAGCTGCGCAACCCGGGTGAGGGTACCAAGGGCATTGAGATCGATCTCGACAAGGGCATCGATGCTGTGCGTGCAGATCTCTCAAAATATCCCGTTAGCACACGCGTGAACCTGAAGGGTACCATCATCGTTGCCCGCGACATCGCTCACGCTAAGCTGAAGGCCCGTCTGGATGCCGGCGAGGAGATTCCTCAGTATTTCAAGGATCATCCTATCCTCTACGCTGGACCTGCCAAGACCCCCGAGGGCTATCCCTGTGGCTCTATGGGCCCGACAACAGCCAACCGCATGGACCCCTATGTTGACGAGTTCCAGGATCACGGTGCTTCTCTCGTGATGATCGCTAAGGGTAACCGTGGCGATGTCGTTACAGAGGCTTGCAAGAAGCACGGTGGCTTCTACCTCGGCACCATCGGTGGCGTTGCTGCCGTTCTGTCAAAGAGCAGCATCAAGAGCATCGAGTGTGTAGAGTAGTGCCAAAGCTTTGGTGCATGAAGTTGAACATTGTCTAAAATTATACCACTGTCGATAATAATTTGCAACTGCTGTTCCTTTGGCATTTCTTTGGTTATATCATGCAAAATACCGGCAATCTCAGCCTTATTTTCATCAGCACCATAATGTTTTGCGAGCTTTTTAGCCTCTTTCGCAACATTTACACTGTGACTAAATCTGTAATCGCCCATTCTTTCACGGATTATTTTTTTGTAATCAGAGATATTCAAAGCACTCACTTCCGATATAAATTATTTTTTATAATATAATCGTAAACACTTTTATCAAGCATACCGCTTATCAAATCAAATTCATCAAGGTTATCCCTTATGAATGTTGACGATACGCTTATTACGGGATTTGGCAGAATAACTGCATCTGCTCCCATAGGTTTCAGAACATTCATGTAGAATTTTTCAAGTTCATACTTATTTTCATCATCACGGGGAATTGTTATTATTGACGATTTTTCAAATATAATTTTGGGATTTTTCCACCTATCCAAAGTCAGAAACATATCCGCACCCATTATTGTATATAAGTGATCATCAGGATAAATTTCTTTTAGCTGTGTAACAGTTTCGTAGGTGTAGCTTTTTCCCTGTCTTTTAATTTCGATATCGGACACAGAAAAGTTTTTCTTTCCCTTGCACGCAAGTTCACACATATTAAGGCGATCATTTTCGCTTGCAAGGTTCTTGCTTATTTTGTGCGGCGGAACAGCCGTAGGTATCATAATAATACGATCAAGTCCAACGCTGTCCATACAATACTCGGCAAGCATTATGTGTCCTTTGTGAACAGGATTAAAAGTTCCGCCGAAAACACCTGTTTTCATAATTACTTCTTTGCCTTTGGAAGCTCGATAACAGGCTCATCATCGTTTCTTCTGTAAAGTACAAATTTTGAACCGATTACCTGAACAACATCCGCAGAACATTTTTCTGCGATAGCTTCGGCAGCTTCTCTTGATGAATATGCACTGTTTTCAAGGACCTTACCTTTTATAATTTCTCTTGCCGTAAGAGCATCGTCTGCCTGTTTGATGATATTATCCGTAATTTCACCCT
>ERZ791573.583-NODE-583-length-19838-cov-79.788505_pt1 | contig 19838 bp, 17 predicted proteins | sample MGYA00509971_ERZ791573 | MGnify/ENA primary metagenome ERZ791573 (study PRJEB30046, sample SAMN00791921) | human gut metagenome | study: EMG produced TPA metagenomics assembly of the A metagenome-wide association study of gut microbiota in type 2...
TGTGAAAAGGCAAAAAATAAAAAGGGGTGCGTCACAGACTTATGACACACCCTCTAGGAATAAGTATTGCAATCTAGCGAATTCTAGCTTTTCTCAAAATAAACCAGAGAATGCGTGCAGGAAGTGTGATAGGAAAGGCGAGACAGCCCCAAAAGCAGGATCCTACGTCTGAGGTGAAAGAATGGTTCTCCCGTTTTAATCTTTCTTGTTCTTCGGCAATCTCATCTAGGATTCCTTTGTCCAATTCCTTGAAATCTACGTTGTTCGGAAGTGGCTCAGCGATGTTATAGAGTTCTTTTGCAGTCAGTTTGATTTCTGTATCCCATGTTATGCTATATGGATTTACTTTGTAGCTTTCGTAGTAATCTATGTCATAAAAACGCTTGAACTTTTCTTCATCAGAAAGCATGAGTTTCTTGATGTCTATAAGTTTACGTTCCATATTGCTAAACCAGATAATCAGCTTGTAATCCTCCTGATACCATACAAATATGATTCCCAGTTTGTCTTTTGTATCTAATGGCTTTATGTGGATTTCCCTTATCTTGCTTAAATTCTCAATGTTGGCAAGGGGTTTCACTTTTTTGATATAGTGATAGTGGTCCATCAGCTCACGCTGATGAAGGTGTGCCCAATAATTCACCAGACGTTGTTGATCCTTGGGAATAAATGCATAATCAAACTTTAATTTCTTGAAATTATATGATGCGCTCTCATCCTTATAGTTGACGGAAAAGGATGGCTCCAGCATTATATCATCATTGAAATGAATATATATATCATAGAAGTTTACCTTACTCATAGCCATATTTTTATAAATGAAAAAAGCCCAGCCTATTTAAGCTTTGTCAAGAGGCTCGGCTGGAACTAACGCTGCAAAGATACAGATAATTATTGATACTCCAAAGATTTTAAGAAGAAAAAAATATACCGGGTCGTTTTTTATCCAACTTAATCCGCATAATCCTTTAAATTTCAGTGTCCTCAGCCATTTTCTTTCAGATTTTCTTGCGAGTTCCAATCTTTCTTCGTATTTTTGCACCAATAAGTAACGTGGAACTTTAATAGCGAAAGAAATATGGAGGAAAAGAAATATCATATCGATGAATCTAAGGTAGCAGGGGATAAGGTTTGTGAGCCATCGCCTGCTTATCGTTCGACTGCATCAGCAGCATCATCAGTATCATGGGATGAGGCTTACGACACCGATTCCTATCCTATGGGGCGCTCGCTGGAGCAGGTGATGGAGCATTGCGCAGAAATAGACAAGCACTTGGATGACCCGAACTATGGTCATCCAGTGGATGATTTAATTGCAAGATTAGAACAGAAGATTGCGCAATGGAGATAAAGGCAGATGATTTGTTTGATAGCGAATTTGACAAATGTGTAGATTACGCTTTGTTGGAATTCGGCAGAAAAACAGCCCGTAAGTGGATTGATAGCTTGATTGGTATTAAACATCAACTGAGGTTGATGCCTGAGAGTTATCCGTTTGTACCTGAACTGCAGAAATGGAGAAGGTATCGTGGTGCCATCATCATGAAGAACTTCAAGATTATCTATTTCTATAATGAAGAGAAAGATATCCTCTGGCTGGTGGATCTCTGGGATTTGCGCCAAGATCCTCGTAAGCTGAACCTGCGAGCCAGAAAGATAGAAAGAAAGGAATATCATTAGAATTATAAACACGAAAGAAATATGGAGGAAAAGAAATATCATTCTTCTCTTTTCTGTCTGATTCTTGAAAAAGTATTTAGGTGAAGAGTGGTGAAGAGTGGGTGAAGAGCTTCTGAGAACTCTTCACCTCCGCCAACCGCCCTGTTTATCGGTATTTCAGAGGGGTTGGTGAAGAGTGAAGAGTATTTGCCGTGCCAGTTATTCATTTTAAAAAGGAGCAATATGATGGTACATCGAGATAAGATATTATGTTTTTGGGTTTTATTCTGCTGCTTCTTTGCATATACTCCTCTGCAAGCCCAGCAGCCACGCAAGAAGGTGGGGCTCGTGTTGGGTGGAGGTGGTGCCAAGGGCGCGGCTGAAGTAGGTGTGCTCAAGGTGCTGGAAGAGGCTGATATTCCTGTAGATTATATTGCCGGAACCAGTATCGGTGCCATCGTGGGCGGACTCTATGCCATCGGCTACGATGCTGCGGATATCGATAGCCTCTACCGTAACCAGAACTGGCTTTTCCTTTTGAGCGACCAGGTGAAACGTGAATCGGAGACTTTTCTTTCTAAAGAAGAAAGGGAGAAATATATCGTTCATATTCCTCTTTCCAAAGAGAGGAAGGTCTCGTTACCAACCGGTTATGTGAAGGGGCAGAATATCTTTAACCTTTTCTCTAAACTTACCGTGGGGTATCATCAGGTGGATGATTTCTCCAACCTGCCTATTCCTTACCGTTGCGTGGCGGTAGATCTGGTAGAAGGCAAGGAGGTCGTGTTTTCATCGGGCTCGTTGCCATTGGCGATGCGTGCCAGCATGTCGATACCGGGCGTGTTTGCTCCGGTAGAATGGAAAGGGAAGATGCTGGTGGATGGCGGCGCCTTGAACAATCTGCCGGTTGATGTGGCAAAGGAAATGGGAGCGGATGTGATTATCTGTGTAGATTTGAGTACCGGTTGGAAGAAGAAGGAAGAACTGAAATCGGCTTCTTCTGTTGTAGAACAGCTCATAAGTATGATGGGGCAGAACAAATACCGGAAGAATATGGCTGAAGCCGATCTTTATATCAATCCTTCTCTGAAAGGTTATTCGGCAGCCAGTTTCCAATCTGAAGCCATTGATACCATGATACAGCGGGGGGAACAGGCTGCCCGCCAGAAATGGGATGAGCTGATGGCTCTGAGAAAGTATATTTATGCTGATGCTTGTGATTCTGTAGCCTCTGATGATACATTACAGGATAAACGCCTCAAACAGCCGAAACCTTCTCAGACGGAAGCCTATCATATAGGAAGCATCCGGATAGAAGGCATCAGCGGAGAGGAAGAAAAGTGGATTAGAAAGAAAATTGCTTTACGGGAAAAATCGGAAGTCAGTCCTGAGGAGATAGATGGCACACTTGCCATGCTCAGGGGACTGAATATCTTTTCGCGTGTAGAATACAGACAATCTAACGAGGAACCTTATGACCTGGTATTCATGCTGGAACCCAACGAATCGAGAAGAATCAGTGTAGGTGCACGTTTTGATACGCAGGATCTGGCGAGCGTCATTGCTCAGATATCCAACAACCAGCAGTTTTCTACCCGTCATCATTATGCCTTTACAGGACGCATTTCACGTAATCCCTATCTGGAAATGAAATATGCCTATGGCAACCTTTTCGGAGCGAAAATTGGCATTTCCTATCGTATGGCTCATTATGATTTCGACCTTTATGCTGACAAGCATAAGTTGGATGCCCTGGAGTTTCTTTCGCATTCTTTCGCTGGATTCTATACCCGCGATATCGGTAATTTCAGATTGAAATCGGGGGTGCAGTTTGATTATTATCATTATCATTCTGATATGTTCGAACGCGACGGAAGCATCCAGACACGTTCGTCAGACCATTTTCTGAACTACTTTGCATCTGTTGTGATGGATACTTACGACCGCCGTTATTTCCCGACCCGTGGCAGCCGCATTCAGGTTCAGGGCATTCTGCATACGGATGACGGAATACATTATGCTGATGGTAATCCTTTCGGTGAAGCTGTTTTTCAAGGAGAATGTGCCGTACGTCTCAATTCCAGATTCTATCTGCTTCCTAAGCTCAAGAGCCGCTTCTTGTTTGGCAGTTCCGTACCTGCCATTTATCAGAATTATGCAGGTGGAGCTGCTGATGGTTACTATCTGCCTTGGCAGGTGGCATGGGAGAGTGCGCAGCATGTTCATCTGCTGGAGCGCAATGTGGTGACTGGTCAGCTCGGTTTCCGCTATCGGGTGAAAGGAAAGTTCTATCTTACCGCTCTGGGAGAGTATGGCAAGGAAGCCCGCAAGTTTTCCCATATTCTCATCGGTGATGATTTGTGGGGAGGAGCCTTGAGAGCATCCTATGATTTCGTGTTGGGTCCGGTAAGCATTCAGGCTAATTATTCTAGCTTGGGTAAGAATGTAGGATTCTATATCAATGCAGGATTTGTATTCTGATTTCCTTAATTGCTGCCCATATAATAAATAAGGTGTTGTTTCTCTTTGCCGAACAAGAATAAATCATTACCTTTGCAGCTGTTTAGAAAACATATAGAATGTATTTCGCAATCTTGAATTTTAGAATATGATAAATAAAAAGAGAGAATAAGATGAAACTGAGATTTTTGAAATTGATGCTGCTGCTCTTCATCCTGCCATTGCAGATGCTGGCGGCAGAACTGGGCGTGGCTGGTAAGCAACTGGCTGCTTTGCCTGGAGTAAGTAACGTGGAAACGCTGAAAAGTACGCATTTCCCGGAAAAGTATGTGTTCTTTATCAAGCAGCAGCTCGATGCCAAGGATGCATCCAAGGGCTATTTCGAACAGAGGGTGGTGCTCTGCCATAGAGGATTCGACCGTCCTACCGTGCTCGTGACAGAAGGATATAATGCCAACTATGCGCTGCGTGAAGGATATATTGAAGAACTTTCCAAACTCTTCGATACGAATATCATTACCGTAGAGTACCGTTATTTCGATAAGTCGATGCCTGAGCCTTGCAACTGGGATTATCTTACCGTTGAGAATTCACTCTATGACCTGCATCATGTAAACCAGACCCTGCATGCGATGTACAAGGGAAAATGGATTGCTACCGGCATCAGCAAGGGCGGACAGACTACGATGTTCTATCGTTCTTACTTCCCTGATGATGTAGATATTTCTGTGCCATACGTAGCTCCGCTCAACAAGGGTGTGGAGGATGGACGACATGAGAAGTTCCTGCAATATCAGGTATCAACCAAGGAAAACCGACAAAAGGTGCTCGATTTCCAGTTGCTCCTCTTCAAGCGAAAGGCTGCGTTGCTGCCAATGTTCGAGAAATATTGCAACGATAAGAAATATGTATTCAATGCTCCGCTGGCAGAGATTTTTGATTACTCTGTATTCGAATACGCCTTTGCTTTCTGGCAGTGGGGAGAAGACATCAACAAGATTCCTGCAAGAGATGCTGATGACAAGACGGTGTTTGATTACTGGATCAACATGTGTGAGCCTGACTATTTCACCAATTATAATGCCACAGCCTCATTTGATGTGCAGGCAGCCCGGGAGTTGGGTTATTACGGCTATTATACCAAACCATTCAAGAAATATCTCAGTATCAAGACAGCTAAGGGCTATCTGAAGAAACTGATGGTGCCAAAGGGGGCAGAAAACGTGAAGTTCTCGCCAGCACTCTATAATCATACGGTAGAGTTCCTGACCAAGAATGATCCGAAGATGGTTTATATTTATGGCGATATCGATCCTTGGGGAGCTTCGGGCATTTATGGCTTGCCTTTCACCAAGAACAAGAAGAACCTGCATGTTTATATGTGTCATGGCGGTTCGCACAAAACTCGCATCTTGTCGTTCCCTGAGCCTACAAGACAGGAAATCATCAGTCTGATAGGTGGTTGGCTGAAGGAATAATGCTTTCATCAACCAACCATGATGGATAAAATGAAAGTTTTTATCAAAAAATAGCCATAAAAGTTTGGTGGTTTCAGAAAAATGTATTACCTTTGCACTCGCTTTTGAAAACAAAGCTTTTAGCAGAGGCACCCTTAGCTCAGTTGGTAGAGCAACTGACTCTTAATCAGTGGGTCTAGGGTTCGAATCCCTAAGGGTGTACAAAAAACTCCGAAGAATCAATCTTGGTTCTCCGGAGTTTTTTTTATGCCCCGCATGGAGTAACTCTGTTTTTTATCGTATCTTTGCAACCGATGAATAGAACAGACTTGACACAAGGTAGCATTTGGGGGAATATCACGACCTTTCTGTTACCTTATCTATAGATGCTACAGAGTTGCTGGCAGATTTCATCGAAAGTAATCCTGTTGCCCATACGCTACGTAATATGTATATTTATAAACAAGCAAGTTGATATTTATTCACTTGCGAAACTTTAGTAATTTACAATTAATAGTTTATAGTTAATAGTTTATAGGTTGCTGTTTACTGATGATTTTGGGGGAATTGGCTGATAAGTTGCTGATGGGCTGGGGGCGATATAGGGGCGTCAGTCTGAGAATATTAACAAAAAAGAGTGTGTCATGAATTTATGATACACTCTTTTTTTTATTCTGTTTAATTACATCTTCTTTATCCGTTTGCGATATTTCCGAAGAAATCGAATGAGGCATCCCAATCCTTCCAGACTGGCTCTCTGCCCAATTCCTTCAATCTCGCATTGATTACCTTGGCGGTACGCTCATCACTTACGGTGAACTGCTCCAATGCCTGAGGATAGGTATGATAACCACCAGGATTTACCTTTGATTCTGCCGACATGGTGGTGACACCCAGTGTTGCCATGTTGTCACGGATGTAGGCTGGCTCACGGGTAGAGTAGGAGATATCTACATCGTGGTCGAAGATACGCATGGCGAAAGTTGCCTGTGCCAACTGCTTATCGGTCATGAAGCAGTTTGGCTGGAAACCTTCGTTCTGTGCAGGGCGCATACGAGGGAAGTTCACGCTGTACTTGGTCTTCCAGTAATGCTTCTGCAGGTAGCGCAGGTGATGAGCCATCATCACAACATCCGTGCGCCATTCCTTCTCCAAGCCGATGAGCACACCCATACCGATGGAATGGACGCCTGCCATACCCATGCGGTCGAAACCATCGCAGCGCCACTCAAACTTGCTCTTCATGCCACGTGGGTGGTAGAGCTTGTAGTGCTCGTGGTTGTAGGTTTCCTGGAAACAGATGACGCCGTTCATGCCGTGGTCGGCGAGGGTCTTGTAATCCTCAGTAGAGAGTGGCATCACCTCAATCTTCACGTTAGAGAAATACTTCTTGGCGATATCGATTGCCTTGGCAAGATAAGGGGTGCCAGCCTTGGCTGGGTTCTCGCCCGTAACGAGAAGGATGTTCTCGAATGGAGCCAGCTGCTTGATGGCTTTATACTCGTTCTCAATCTGCTCTGGGGTGAGGATGGTACGAGCCATCGGATTCTCACGATGGAAACCGCAATACACGCAGGAGTTAGAGCATGAATTGGTGATGTAGAGAGGAATGAACATCGACATGGTCTTGCCGAAGCGCTCCTCGGTATATTTGCGGGAAAGACGCGCCATTACCTCCAGGTATGGCTCGGCTGCAGGTGAAATCAGCGCCATGAAGTCGTTCACATCGCAATGGTCCTTGGCAAGGGCACGACGCACATCATTATCGGTCATTCGAGCTATGCGCTCCGTGGTCTCCTCCCAACTGATATTCTTTAATTCGTCTGAAAACATTTTCTTACTTTTTAAACTTTCTCAAATCGTGTGTCAACTTGGCTGCACAGAAGTTTGGACCACACATGGTGCAGTACTCACCGTCTGTATGACCTGCCTCCTCGAAATACTTCAAGGCAAGCTCTGGGTCGAGTGAGAGGTGGAACTGGTCTCTCCAGCGGAACTCGAAGCGTGCCTTGGAGAGGGCATTGTCGCGGATGGTTGCACCTGGATGACCCTTTGCCAAATCGGCTGCATGAGCGGCAATCTTATAGGTTACCACACCTGTGCGCACATCCTCCTTGTTAGGTAAGGCGAGGTGCTCCTTTGGTGTTACATAGCAGAGCATGGCAGTGCCGAGCCATGCAATCTGGGCGCCACCGATGGCTGATGTGATGTGGTCGTAACCTGGGGCGATATCGGTAACCAATGGGCCGAGGGTGTAGAATGGTGCCTCGTGACAGTGGTCGAGCTGGCGCTCCATGTTCTCCTTGATCTTCTGCAATGGCACGTGGCCAGGACCCTCGATGAATGCCTGTACGTTCTTGTCCCAGGCACGGGTAACGAGTTCGCCCATGGTATCCAACTCGGCAAACTGGGCTGCATCGTTGGCATCGGCAATACAGCCTGGGCGCAGACCATCACCCAATGAGAGGGCAACGTCATACTGTGCCACGATGTCGCAGATATCGTCGAAGTGCTCATAGAGGAAACTTTCCTGGTCGTGGTAGAGACACCACTTGCTCATGATACTACCGCCACGGCTCACGATACCGCAAAGACGGCTATCAGCGAGATGCACGTTGTGGCGACGGATGCCGGCATGGATGGTGAAGTAGTCAACACCCTGCTCGCACTGCTCGATGAGGGTATCACGGAATACCTCCCAGTTCAGGTCCTCTACCTTGCCGTTTACCTTCTCCAAAGCCTGGTAGATAGGCACGGTTCCTACTGGTACAGGACAGTTGCGCACAATCCATTCACGGGTTTCGTGGATGTTGTCGCCGGTAGAGAGGTCCATCAATGTATCGCCTCCCCACTTGCAAGACCATACTGCCTTATCTACCTCTTCCTCGATGCTGGAGGTAGTGGCAGAGTTACCGATGTTGGTATTGATCTTTACGAGGAAGTTGCGGCCGATGATCATCGGTTCGCTCTCTGGGTGGTTGATGTTGGCAGGAAGAACGGCACGTCCGCGTGCAATCTCATCACGAACATACTCAGGGGTGATATGGGTATCGATGCCCAACTCCTGGCAGTTCATGTTCTCGCGGATAGCCACATACTCCATCTCTGGAGTGATGATGCCCGCCTTGGCGTATGCCATCTGGGTGATGTGCTTGCCAGCCTGTGCACGGCGAGGCAACTGGATGTGCTCGAAGCGGAGGTGGTCGAGGCTATGGTCAGCAAGGCGCTGCTTGCCATACTCGCTGGTAACTTCCTTGAGCTGCTCGGTATCGTTGCGGTCGAGAATCCACTGTTCGCGCATTCTTGGCAAGCCCTTCTTCAAATCTACCTGATAGTTAGGGTCGCTGTAAGGACCGCTGGTATCGTAGATGTAAACCGGAGCGTTTGGCTCTGTATGAGGAATGCCGCGCTCATCCTTCACAACAGTAGGAGTGAGGTTTACCTTGGTCATTCCAACCTTGATCTGTGGGAAGAGTTTTCCCTGCATATACGCCTTTTCTCTCTGGGCGTAAGCTTTCTTATCGTTTGGCATAATGTTTTTAAAGGTAATATATTATATTAGTCGTTGAGGAATGCGGTGAGAGGAGAACTTGCCTCAGCACAATCGCTGATGGCTCCGAGACCTGCCTCGTATGCACGGCGACCGCATACTACTGCTTCCTTGAATGCCTTAGCCATCTCTACTGGGTCACCGGCAACGGCGATAGCTGTGTTAACCAAGCAAGCGCTGGCACCCATCTCCATAGCTTCGGCAGCGTGGCTAGGTGCACCGATACCTGCATCTACTACAACTGGAACAGTAGCCTGCTCGATGATGATCTGCAGGAAGTCCTTCATTCTCAATCCCTTGTTGGTGCCGATAGGTGCAGCAAGTGGCATCACGGTAGCAGCACCAGCCTCTTCGAGGTGCTTGCAGAGGGTAGGGTCCGCCTGGCAATATGGCAATACCACGAAACCGAGCTTTACCAGTTTCTCGGTAGCCTTCAGCGTCTCGATAGAGTCTGGAAGAAGATAGCGAGGGTCTGGGTGGATTTCGAGCTTGAGCCAGTTGGTTCCGAAAGCCTCTCGAGCCATCTGTGCTGCGAATACAGCCTCCTCGGCGTTGCGCACGCCACTGGTGTTAGGAAGGAGCTGGATATTTGGGTTCTGCACAATATGAGAGAGCAAGTCGTCCTGCTTGTCTTTGAGTTCGATACGTTTCATAGCAACAGTAACCATTTCTGTTTCTGATGCTTTGATGGCTTCAGCCATGAGGGCATTGTTGTTAAACTTTCCTGTACCCAAGAAGAGGCGAGAGTTAAACTCTCTGCCTGCGATTACTAATTTTTCCATTGTTTTATTATAGAGTTGTTATTTTTGTTTTCATTTCTGTAGGAAAAGTACTTTTGGATGATTCTTTTCCGCAGTATTCTGGGACCGTTATCCTCCGCAGAACGCTTTTACGATAACGATGTCTGCTCCTTCTGCGATGATTGTGTTTTCCCATTCATCACGAGGCACCATTTCGTTACTGATAGCTACAGCAACTCCTGTAGCTGGCAAATCGAGTTCCTGGGCTAACTCCCTGATGGTTTTAGCCTGTGTCTCGGTCTCTTTGTTGTTGATAGTTACTTTCATATTCTGTTCGTTTTATATAATGAATAATCCGTTTGTTTACGCTTTTTCTATCGCCCGAAAGCGATGATAAGATAATATGTAATCAAACACGGTGAACTTCCAGATGAAAGCCTTAAGAGAAAGAATAAAGCGTTATCAAATATCCCTGCGACAGCATTACCTGCATCAGGTTCAATGGGTATCATCTCAGCCGAATCTTTCAGCACCCCGTGATAATCGCTTGCAAAAGTAATGATAATATCGGAAAAACAATAGAATTTCAAAAATATTTATGCTAAATTAACGCAGAATGTACCTTTCGCTTTACTGGTGTTTCTTTCTGCAATCCGGGCATTCGCCTTTGATGACAAAGGAAATAGAGTGGGGATAAAAGCCTTCGGGCAGCTCGAAACTTGGAATATGGATATCCTCCATACAGAAGGAACGCTGGCAAGATTCGCAGTAGAAATGAATATGCCCGTCGTGATGATCGCAAGCCCCTTTTTCTTCGCAGAGTTCGTAGCAGAGTACGCCTCGCCCATCTTCGAAGGCATGTACCACATCATGTTCCAGAAAGAGGGTAAGGGTACGGAAGATGCTCGACTTGTCCATCGAAACCATCTTTCGTTCCAGATTACTCAGACTCTGCGGGTTCTGTTCGCCCATCAGGGTCTTCATTACGAGTATGCGGTTGGCGGTTGGCCGAATGCCTTTCGATTCCAGCCTGCTGATCATATCTTGTGAGTTCATCGTTTCTTCTTTTTAAAATTTTTACTAACCGGTTGCAAAGATACAAAAAAAGCGTGTAAGTATGGTAACTTACACGCTTTTTCTTTATTTAAACGTAATTACATTTTGCTTTCAATCTAGTTTATGCCGCAGCATGAAGGGATTGGAACCCTTATGCGCAAGCACAACCACGGCTTCTGTTCAAAGCCTCACCATACATTTCCATTGCGGTCATGTAATTTGCAAGAATAGCCTTCAAGGCCTTCTTGATGTTTGCATACATTGTTTTCATAATCGTTATCCTTTTTTAAAAAATTAATACTTGGCATTTCTGCCATTTCCTTTTTCCTTTTATTCATGAACGGTGGTCAATTTTACTTGCCCATCTCCATGTTGTTGTTTACATTTACAGCCTTGACAATCATAGCTGCCACAACTGTAAGAATCATTACTGTCGTCATCATAATTTGTTTCCTTTCTTTCTTTGTGGAGCCTCCATGTGAGGTCTCCTGTTTTACATTATCCTTATTACAATCTCACTGTTTTCTGGTGCAAAGGTAATGCCTTTTTCTTGAATATCTGTCACAAAGACATGACAAAATGATGAAAAAGGGGCTTTTTTTGATACACGTCAACTAAACAGCAATGGCGGCTTGATATACGTCAAGCCGCCATGCTGTCATATTGAGAAATGTGTCATATTTCTTATGTTTCTTCGGATTTCTGATGCTAGATCAGTTCCAGAATCTTGTCGAGAATCTTTTCTACGGTTGAAGAATCGGTTGCTTCATCGAGTTTCTGGTTGATTTTCTCTTCCAGTTTCTTGCTCACCTTGTCGGCAGCCTGATCCATGGCCTGGTTTGCCTTGTCTTCCAGTTTCTTCTGAACGGAAGCGCCCAGTCCGTCTTCTTCTGAACCATCGCTGCTATTATCGCTTACCGAAGGGGATTCATCGGTTGATGAGCAGGTGGTTTCTTCTATCTGCAGATTGTCGGCACCTTCCAGCGCCTTCACCATATCATCAGCATTCATCGTGTAAACGCTGCCAAGGATTCCGAAGCTTACGGTGTGCTGCTTGCCATTAAACTCAACGGTTCCCTTAGAGCATACGATATAGTTGTGGTATTCGAAGAGCTGGTTCATCATTTCATCAATAGCGCTTCCTGCCATCATTTTGGCAATGGAACGGATGCTTTGGGTGAAGAAGTTGTTATCACTGGTTTCTGTAGCCTTGTCGATAGCCTTGGCTGCCTCAGTCTTTACCTTTTCTTTATGGGCATCAAGTCCTGGATTGGTTATGGCGAAAACCAGGAAGAGAAGTACGATAAGCCCTAAGATGATTTTCCAGAGGGTCTTGCTCGATTTTTTCTTTTCCGGTTCCTGTCTGTAGCCCTGGTTCATTGCTGCGCCGTGCTGAAAGCCTTGCTGGTAAGCTTCCTGCTGTGCCTGCTGGAAACCCTGCTGGTTTGCAGCCTGAAAGTTTGCTGCTTCTGTCCCGTTGTTGCCGGCTGCATCTGCTGATGTTCCTTCTGCATTTTCTTTGTTTGCATTAGCCTTGATAGCTTCTACAGTTTCAAGAACAGTCTTCAGTTCTGCTATTTTCCAAGCTGGAGTCCAGTCTTTCATGCCTTGTGCCCAAACAAGGGTCTCGGGTGTGATAGCCTTCTGGACGAGTTGCTCCAGGCTGAATGGACCCGCTTGCTGTCCGTTATTCTCAATGATAAAATATTCCATCATGTATTCTTTTATATAATATTTTTCTTAAAAGCCAATAAGGAGTTTCTTACACTCTCAATTGCTTATCAGTGTGTAGCTTTCCACCATGCTGTTTTCTCTCTGCCCTTGATAGCTACGCTGTGCTGGCTAGGGTCGGAGATAGAAAGACCGCAATAATTTTTCACTTTAAAGGTTGTACCTCTATAACTCATTAACCCTGTATAAGCCTGTTCGGTATGAGCAGCAGCTTTGATAGTGAGTTTCATCTGTGAAGTATATTTGTCTTTCAGATAGCCGCTCGGAACAAGACTGTCTATGTATACACTCATATCGTAGAAGAGGTTGGGAGAGAAACCATCCAAAGGCTGTATGGAATCGAGCGGAACGGATGATGAGAGGGTATATTTGCTGTTGATTTCCTTCATCACTTGGGCTAGATTGTCCATCTGTCTGCAGTCGATGGCCGCCATGTTGCAGAATGGATCGCTACTATTCTTGTAGAAATTGACAACTCCGTTGACAAATCCTGAGTAGTTGGGTGCAGAACTGTTGAGGTAACTCCATATGGTTTTGTATGGAACGCCGGCTCCCATTACTTCGCTACTTGAACTGATCATGAAATTAGTGATGTCTTTCAGTTCGTATGCAGTCTCTACATTGCCCATATAGCATGCATCGAAGAGAATGTATTGCATCTTGGTGCCGCTGAGTTTGATTCCTTCGGCAAGGGTAGGTACGTCGAGAGCGTTTTCTTCTAAACTTACGCTTCCGAAGAAACGGGTGATAGATTTGTTGGGATCGGGACCATACTGTATTCCGCTGAAATTGCCGGTAGCGGTAGGGTAGCTGGTGCTTCCTTTCTGAGCAAAACCGGCATTAGGTCTTGCCATATAAGGATAGTTTACCCAATCGCTTTTGTAGGTCCATCCGCAGCCATGAGCTCCGATGATGAGCGAATAATTCAGGGCTTCAGCACGGCGTTTCACCTCATTCAGAATCTCAGCAAATCCTTCTGCTGTAGTATATGTAGCTTCATCGTATGTTTTCAAAGTGTCGCGAATTACGGTTTTCGTATTGCCGTCATATTGAAGATCTATAAGATAGCTCTTCCTGTAATTCTGGCTCATGAAGACTATTACACGCGAATTATTCAAGCCTTTCTTGGCAACAATACCTTCGCAGATACTGTCAACGTTGTTTTCCAAAAAACTTGTGAGACCGGAAGTGTTGGTTCCACCCGTCCAAGGATAGAAGACGAAGATAGTCTGCTTATTGACGCTTTCTACATCAATGGCTTCATCGCCACAACTGGTGAAAGTTGCTGCTAGAGATAGCGTACATATAAATAAGGTGAAAAGCTTCTTGATCATGTTTCTCTTGAAAATATGAAATGTTAAGTGTGAAATGCTAAGTTCTTACACTTAACATTCCGCACTTAACATGATAAATATTAAACTATTATTTCTTCTTGAGTTCCTCGATGGTTGCCTTGAGGGCAGCAATCTTCTCAACAGAGTCGCTTTCCTTCTTGCGCTCCAGGACTACTACCTTCTCAGGTGCGTGAGCTACGAAGTTCTCGTTGCTGAGCTTCTTGCGTACGCCCATCAGGAAGCCTTCCAAGTGCTTGAGCTGAGCCTCTGCCTTCTCAATCTCGGCAGCTACGTCAATCAGGTCGCCCAATGGTACGGCAAACTCGTCGGTACCTACCATGAAGCTTGATGCATCGGCACTCTTCTCTGCGATGACCTCAATCTTATCAAGGTTCGCCATCTTCAGCGTTACGTCGTTGTAAGCCTCGAAATCGTTCTTGCCTACTACCTGGAGAGACAACTGTTCCTTCTGGGCAATGTTCTTCTGGTTGCGAACGGTACGAACACCGGCGATAATCTGCTTCACAGCCTCAATGTCGGCTGCCAACTTCTGCTCCTCGGTTGTAGGCGCTGGAATATCCAGCTTCTCGCGCATGATGCTCTCGCCATCCTTGCGGTCGTAGATGTGCTGCCACAATTCCTCGGTGATGAATGGCATGAATGGATGCAACATCTTCAGGAGGGCATCGAAGAAGCGGAGGGTAGCGTCGTAGCTCTTCTGGTCGATAGGCTGGCCGTAAGCTGGCTTCACCATCTCCAGGTACCAGGATGAGAACTCATCCCAGAACAGCTTATATACAGTCATCAATGCCTCAGAGATACGGTAGTCCTTAAACTGCTTCTGCATCTCCTCGTTCACCTCCTTGAGCTTGGCATCAAACCACTTCACGGCGATTTCTGCACTCTTAGGCTGCTCGATATCTGCAGTTTCCCAACCCTTCACGAGGCGGAAGGCATTCCAGATCTTATTGTTGAAGTTACGTCCCTGCTCGCAGAGGCTCTCGTCGAAGAGAATGTCGTTGCCTGCTGGTGCACTGAGCATCATACCCATACGAACACCATCGGCACCAAACTTGTCAATCAGAACCAGTGGGTCTGGTGAGTTACCGAGACTCTTGCTCATCTTGCGGCCGAGCTTATCGCGAACGATACCTGTGAAATATACGTGCTTGAATGGCATCTTGCCACGATACTCGTAGCCAGCCATGATCATACGTGCTACCCAGAAGAAGATGATATCCGGACCCGTTACGAGGTCGGAAGTAGGGTAGTAATAGTTGATTTCCTCGTTGTCTGGATGCTCGATGCCATCAAACAGAGAGATAGGCCACAACCATGAAGAGAACCAGGTGTCGAGGCAGTCGCTCTCCTGCTCAAGATCCTCAGCCTTGATGTTGGCATTCTTCTCCTGAGCGAGTTTCAGAGCCTCCTCTGCAGTCTCAGCTACCACGAAATCCTTCTTGCCGGCATTGTCGAAGTAGTAGGCTGGGATGCGGTGACCCCACCAGAGCTGACGGCTGATACACCAGTCCTTGATGTTCTCCAACCAGTGGCGATAGGTGTTCTTGTACTTCTTAGGATAGAACTCGATATCATCGTCCATTACTGGAGGGAGGGCGATGTCAGCAAAGTGCTGCATCTTGAGGAACCACTGTGTAGAGAGCTTTGGCTCGATAGGCACATTGGTACGCTCAGAGAAGCCCACCTTATTATTATAGTCCTCAATCTTCTCCATCAGACCGGCGTTCTGAAGGTCGATGGAAATCTGCTTGCGCACGTCCATGCGGTCCATACCTACATAGAGACCTGCTGCCTCGCTGATGGTACCATTGTCGTTGAAGATATCGATGGTTTCCAAACCGTGCTTCAAACCGAGGGCGTGGTCGTTGATATCGTGAGCTGGAGTTACCTTCAAGCAACCAGTACCGAACTCGATATCTACGTATGTATCCTCGATGACTGGAATCTCGCGGTTTACGAGAGGCACGATAACGTGTTTACCCTTCAGCCAGGTATTCTTCTTATCCTCTGGGTTGATACACATGGCAGAGTCACCCATGATGGTCTCAGGACGGGTGGTTGCTACTACTGCATAGTATCCCTTTTCATCCTTGTGTATCACGTTCTCCTCATCTACCTGCTGGCAGTCCTGCTCTACTACATAATACTTCAAGTGGTAGAGCTTAGAGTGCTCGTCCTTGTAGATAACCTCCTCGTCAGAGAGCGCAGTCTGAGCCTTAGGGTCCCAGTTAACCATGCGCACGCCACGATAGATGAGTCCCTTCTGGTAAAGGTCGCAGAATACGTGGATGACGGCACGAGAGCGGGTCTCGTCCATGGTGAATGCTGTGCGGTCCCAATCGCAGCTGGCACCGAGTTTGCGGAGCTGTTTGAGGATGATGCCACCATGCTCGTGAGTCCAGTCCCAAGCGTGCTTGAGAAACTCCTCGCGGGTAAGGTCGGTCTTCTTGATGCCCTGCTGAGCGAGGCGGTTAACCACCTTTGCCTCGGTAGCGATGCTGGCATGGTCGGTACCTGGTACCCAACATGCGTTCTTGCCCTCCATGCGAGCACGGCGAACGAGAATATCCTGGATAGTATTGTTGAGCATGTGTCCCATGTGGAGCACACCTGTTACGTTTGGTGGAGGGATAACCACTGTATAAGGTTCACGACCATCTGGCTTAGAGCTGAAAAGCTTGTTGTCGAGCCAGTACTGATACCATTTACTTTCCACTGCTTGTGGATCGTATTTACTTGCTAATTCCATTGTTTATATCTAATTTTTATTCTTTTTCTTTCTTTTTCTTTAAAAAACGGTGCAAAGATACTAATTTTTGGGCGAAAAATACTATCTTTGCATCAAAATTATTAATTTTTGCACAAAACGATGGTTAGTAATACAGGAAAAGGACATACGAAAGAAGAAAAACTGGCGGCGTTCAGCCGCTTGCTGGATGTGCAGGACCGTTTGCGCCTGCAGTGTCCATGGGATAAAAAGCAGACATTCGAGAGTCTTCGTCCGAATACGATCGAGGAGACTTTCGAGCTTTGTGATGCCTTGATGAAGCGCGATTACAAGGATATCAAGAAGGAGTTGGGCGATGTGTTGGAGCACGTGATGTTCTATAGTATCATCGGCAGAGAAGACGGCGAGTTCGATATTTGCGATGTTTGCAATCAGGAGGCTGACAAGCTGATGTTCCGCCATCCTTTCATCAACTGGAAGGAAGAGGGAAATTGGACGGTTTCGAATCCTGATATGTATATCAACGATGAGGGACAGGTGGTATATAGAGAGTCTGAAGAAGCAGAAACCGGGAAGGCTGGAACTGCCAATGCCGAAGAAACCTTGGCTCTTGGCGCCAGCAAGCCGAAAACTGCTACTTCTGTTGAGAAAACCTGGGAACAGATCAAGCAGCAGGAGAAGGATGGAAATGAGCGGGTGTTGAGCGGTGTCCCTAATTCTCTTCCGTCTCTTATCAAGGCTTATCGCATTCAGGACAAGGCTAGAAATGTAGGCTTCGACTGGAAAGAAAAAGAAGATGTGTGGGACAAAGTGCAGGAGGAACTGGAAGAACTCAAGGTGGAACTGACTAAAGGCGACAAAGAGAATTCTACCCGGGAATTGGGCGATTTCATCTTCTCAGTAATCAATGCAGCACGTCTCTATAAACTCAATCCGGATAATGCGCTGGAGAAAACCAACCAGAAATTTATCCGCCGTTTCAACTACGTAGAAGATCATAGCTTAAAGCAAGGTAAAAACTTGAAAGATATGAGCTTAGAAGAAATGGATAAACTATGGGATGAAGCAAAACTTCAGGAGAAAAAGAATGATAAATAACGGTGAGTCAGATAATCTTATCGACTCATCAATATAATAATAAAAACTAAAGAGTTATGAAGAAATTAGTTTATGTAACAATAGCCTTGGTGGCGATTTTCTCTGCCAACAGTTGTAAGAACAAAAATAATGTTCCTGTTATCAGTGCAACCGATTCTGTAGAGGTAGAGGATGCGATGAACGATTCTACCATCTATGGTGTATGCGGTGAGGGAACCTCTATGCATAGCCTGGAGCTGATTTCTGATGGTGGTGACACCCTTTCGGTGTTTATTGACGATGAGAATCCTGATGTTGTTCAGGGAGGATTGCTGGCTGGCGACCGTATTGCTCTTATCGGTTATAAGGCAGAGGATGGAGAGATGATGGCTCAGAAGATTATCAACCTGACATCCCTCTTGGGCAAATGGACTTCTCTGGATAAGAATTTTGATATCTTGGAAGGTGGAGAGGTGAAGAACAATGTGAAGGCTGAAACTAATCCTTGGACTAGCTGGAAGATACTCAATGGTAAACTTTTGCTGAATAAGGATACTTTTGCCATTGACAAATTGGGTTCTGACAGTCTTATGTTGGAGAATACTCAGGGTATCTTTGTTTTCAAGCGCCAAGAGTAAGGTCATCATGTTGAACCTGTAAATTATGATTTAGTTTTGGAACCATTTAAAGTACATATATTGGGGTGTGGCAGTGCTTTGCCCACCCTTCAGCATAGTGCCTCGGCCCAGATTATTGAGATGCGTGGCAAATGCTTTATGATGGATTGTGGCGAGGGTGCCCAGATGCAGTTCCGTCGCACTCATGTTCACTTTGCTAAGATAAATGCTATCTTTATTTCGCATCTTCATGGTGATCATTGCTTTGGCTTGCTGGGACTTCTTTCTACCTTAGGTATGCTGGGCAGAACGGCTAAGTTAAAGGTATATGCGCCAGAAAGTTACGGAGATTTATTTAAGCGTCAGATTGATTTCTTCATGCAGGGAATGGAATATGAAATTGAATTTGTTCCTGTAGATACCGAGAAGTCGCAAGTAGTATATGAAGATCATTCTGTAACCGTAGAAACCGTTCCTCTGCAGCATCGTGTGCCTTGTTGTGGGTACATCTTCAGAGAGAAACCGACATTGCCTCATATCCGTCGTGATATGATAGATTATTACGAGATTCCTGTAAGCCAGATTAACAACATCAAGAATGGAGCTGACTGGACAACGAAGGAGGGGGATGTAATACCTAATGCCAGATTGGTAATGCCTGCCGCTACTCCCCGCAGTTATGCTTATTGCAGTGATACCCGGTTTGTTCCGGGGTTGGCAGAAAAGGTAAAGGGGGTTACGGTGCTTTATCATGAGAGCACCTATACTTCGGAGAATGAGGACAGGGCTAAACTCTATTATCACAGTACGGCTCGACAGGCTGCAACTATAGCCAGAAATGCGGGTGTAGGCAAACTTCTTTTGGGACATTATAGTGCAAGATATAATAATGAAGAGGTATTGTTGAATGAAGCTAAAGAGGTGTTTACGGAAAGTTATCTTACTCAGGAAGGTAAAGTGTTCTCTATAGAATAATATAGAAACAGGGCTTGAATGTACCGGGAAACAAGGTGCAGAATAGCCTTCGATCTATATAAAAATATAAAAAAAAGTGCCTTGCGCCAAAAAAAGTTCATTTTTGATGCAAGGTTTTCTCTTTATATCGTTTAATCTTTAAAAAGGATTTGAAATTGGAATCGGAAAAGGAACTCTTAGACGACATCAATAGCGGCAGTCGGGCAGCCATGCACAGATTGTACGAACGCTATGTGGGGTATGCCATGGCCGTAGCGCTGAGGTATGTCCCTATGCGCGATGATGCTGAGGATGTAGTGCAAGATAGTTTTATAAAAGTCTTTTCCGGCATTTCAAAGTTTGAATATCGGGGTGAGGGCGCTCTTCAGGCTTGGCTCTTGCGGATAGTGACAAATGAAGCTGTCAACTTTGTAAGGCAGCAAAAGCGCTTCAC